>Ga0187844_10000160_pt1 | contig 49267 bp, 40 predicted proteins | sample SpaLakP09_SKY_50_FD_134517 | JGI IMG/M metagenome (GOLD analysis project Ga0187844, IMG submission 134517) | Oligotrophic lake water microbial communities from Sparkling Lake, Wisconsin, USA - SP09_SKY_50 | ecosystem: Environmental > Aquatic > Freshwater > Lake | place: USA: Sparkling Lake...
CCAGCCCGACCTTGCCCTTGAACTCGGCGCTGTGCACCCTGCGTTTTTTACCTTCACTCATTCGCTGTCATCCTTTCGCGGACGACAGCTTAAACCACCGTCTCAAATTCGGGGTCCACTATACAGACCCTCTTGTTCGTGACTGCAGCCTGATCGAACCTCAGTAGCCTGAGTCCGTTGAATACGACCAGCAAACTCGCACCGACGTCTGCAAAGACCGCCATCCAGAGCGTGGCAAGCCCCGACAGGGCGAGCGCAAAGAAAACTACTTTGATCCCAAGTGCAAGAACAATGTTCTGCACCAGGATCCGGCGCGTCTGCCTGCTCAGGCTGACGAAGACCGGCAGCTTTCGCAGGTCGTCATCCATCAGGGCAACGTTGGCTGTTTCGATCGCGGTATCGCTGCCGGCCGCGCCCATGGCGAACCCAACCTTTGCGCGGGCCAGTGCAGGGGCATCATTGATGCCGTCCCCGATCATGCCAACCACGCCATATTTCGATTCCAGGACCTCGACAGCGCCGAGCTTCTGCTCGGGTAGTAGGTCAGCGTGAATCTGGTCGATTCCCACCTGGTACCCGATCTGCTGTGCTGTCGCGAGGTTGTCGCCGGTGAGCATGACAGGCGTAACGCCGAGCGCCTTCAGCCGCTCGACCGCGGGGATAGCGCTGTCGCGCAAGACATCCGCGATCGCAATCATGCCCATCAGGCCATTGTCATTGGCCAGCATCACGGCGGTACGTCCGACTGCTTCCTGTTCCGCCAGGTCGTCGCGCACCGCATCGAAATTAACTCCATGCTCGGTCATCAGGCGCTGGTTTCCCAAGTAGTACTGGAGTCCGTCGATCACGCCGCGCACGCCGCGCCCGGCTACAGCTTCGAACCCCTGCACGCGCTGCAACTGCGTACCTGGCGTGACCGCGGCCACGACGGCTCGAGCCAGCGGATGATCGGAATTCGCGTCGAGGCTCGCGGCGATGTTCAAGACTTCATCGCGCGAATGAGTGGACACCGGGGCAACGGCGACCACTGCTGGCCGACCTTGCGTCAACGTACCGGTCTTGTCGAGAGCGATCGCCTTGATCTTGTAGCCGGCTTCGAGAAACTGTCCGCCTTTGATGAGGATGCCCCGCTTGGCTGCAGCTGTCAGCCCGCTGACCACGGTGACCGGCGTCGAAATCACTAATGCACATGGGCAAGCGATCACCAGCATCACCAGCGCCTTGTACAACCATTCGTGTACCGGCTGATGCCAAAGCAACGGCGGCAAAATGGCGACCAGGAGCGCGGCCACGACGACCGCCGGCGTGTAGTACTTGGCGAAGGTATCGACGAACCGCTGCGTCGGTGCCTGGTTCTGCTGCGTCTCTTCGATGACGCATACGATCTTGGCGAGCGTACTGTTGCGGCGCTGCGTCGTGACCCGCACTTCGAGCAGGCCGTGCTCGTTGATCGTGCCGGCGTAGACGGCGTCGCCGGGCTTTTTCCGTACTGGCATGCTTTCGCCCGTGATGGGAGCCTGGTTCACCGACGACTCCCCTTCGACGACTTCGCCGTCTACCGCGATCCGCTCGCCCGGCTTGACTAGTACGATCGCCCCGACATTGATTCGATCGGCCTCGATTACCTGCCATTGTCCTTGCGCGTCGCGCACATTGGCCTCATCCGGCGCCAGGCGCAACAGGCCATGGACCGTTCCCCGGGCACGGTCGAGGGACAAAGCCTCGATCAATTCGGCAATCGCGAACAGGAAAATCACCATGGCCGCTTCCGGCCACTGCCCAATAAGAACGGCGCCGACAACTGCCAGGCACATCAGGAAGTTGATGTTGAGGGTGAACGTCTTGAGCGCTACCCACCCTTTGCGCAGCGTTGGGATGCCTGCCGTGAGGATGGAAATCAGGGACAAGGCGATTACAGGCGGGGAAGATTCTGCCGCTCCTTGCCACGCAAGGACTTCGGCCGCGACGGCGCATAAACCAGCCACTCCCAGTCCCACCTTCTGTAAAGGGCTGAGTGCTGCCTCCTCTGCGACGACAGGCGCTGGTGCACTCTCATCCACGACAACCGCTTTCATGCCGATGCCGTGCAGTGCTTCGGTTATCGGCTGTACGGATCGCAAATCGTGCACGACGTCCAGCGAACGCCCCATCAGGTTGAAGCGCAAGTCAAGAATTCCGTCCATGCCGTGAAGCCTACGGCGGATCAGTCCTTCTTCCGACGGACAGTCCATGTTGGCAATACGATAAGTGACGGTGGTCCCTTCGGCGACCGGGACCGCACCAGGGACAAAGGCAGATTCCGAGCATCCGCATGCCTTGCCAGCGGCGTCACAAGTAGTTCGGCTAAGTTCACTCATAAGCGTCTCAAATTTGAAAAGCAATACCACGACTGAATCCAGACTTGGCCGCAGCCATGTCTACCATAAGCTTGGAGTTAACACCCTGTAGCGACCTCAGAGTCAAGGAAAATCGGCGAAGTTATGAAGATTGTTGGCTCGGCGAAATTTTGCTAGGGGCAAGGAATGTTTAGCGCAGTGGGCGGAAGTCCACTCCGGGCATCTTGGGTGTGCTTGTGTATAATCGCTTTGTATGAAACGCCTTTTACTCATCCTGCTGATGGCATTGATACCGCTTCACACTACGTGGGCAGCGGTGGCAGGCGTGCGTGAACTGGCTGAGTTCAGCACTGCATCGTCCCCAGCGCTGAGTGCCTCGACGGCGTCTGAGTTACCTGCGTCATTCACGGGTGAGGATAGCAAGTACAAGATGGGCTGCTGTGCCGGATGCCACGTGTTCTGTCACTTTGCCGCACCGCTTCCGGTGAGCACGCTCGGTGTCGCACCTTCGCCTGCTCAGGTATCGATACTCCTCCCATCGACGTTCCTCGAGTATCGATCATACATTCCAGACGGGCCAATCCGGCCCCAGTGGCGTCACGTCAGCTGAGCTGACGGCGTGCCTTCTTCTACGCTCTTTCAAGGCTCGTGCGAGAGATCTCGCTGACCTAGTCGTTTTAATTCCTTGCTAGGTACCGTCAGGTTGTCACCATGCGTGACATCACCTGTACTGCCGTGCGTTTGTACATGACGCACGGTGGAACGCCGATCGATGAAGGAACAATGATGACAAACATAACAATTCACGCCCTTGGACTGGTTACGCTGATTGGTTTGGCGGGGTGTGCTGATCCACGACTGGGGCCAAACAGTAAAACCGGGTGGGTAACCGAGTTTTATACTGTGGAGAAACTGCAGCAAGATCGCCCCAAGTGTCTTGCCGGGCTCAGCGCCGAGCAAATAGCAGAAAACCGATATGCCGAAATTTCGGTGTCTCACTTTCGCTCTTATCGATATGTAAGTGCGTTGGTCCCTGCTTCGATAAAACTCCATGTCCACGACAAGGTCGAGATCTCACCGCCATTCTGCAAGGATGGCACGGTGCCACAAGTAATCCAGATATTGAAGCCCGCTTCGTGAACGGTCGCAGCATCAGTTACTTCGGCAACGCCGACGAGTCTGGTCAGGCACTTACCAAATTGTGTCGTTACCCCGCATGTGGCAAGACAGGAGTTCACAGATGAAACGATTTTTGATGCTTGTTGGCATCGCGTTCGCCGCTATTGTTCCCGCGCTTTTCGTCCGAATGACAGGGTGGAAGCTGTCACCTCTTGCTGCTGCCTCGACTTTCGGTATTGCAGTGGTAGCCGCCGGGTTCATGCTCTCGTGGGGAGCGGAGACGGCTGAGAAGCACATTTCCCAAGGCTTGATTCTCGCGGCAGTTGCTCTGGTCACCGTGTTGCCCGAATACGCTGTCGATATGTACTACGCGTTTCAGGCGGGTAAAGCTCCAGAGTCCAGTTACGTCCATTATGCTGCCGCCAATATGACCGGGGCCAATCGCATGCTCGTCGGTCTTGCCTGGCCTACGATCATGTTGCTGCACTGGTGGCGTAATCGAGAGCGGCACATCGTGCTCGGCTCCGCGAACAGGCTCGAAATTGGTTTCCTGCTGCTCGCAAGCGTGTATGGCTTTGTAATCCTTTTCAAAAACCGGATCGATCTGATCGATTTTGCCGTCTTGTTCGCCGTGTTCGCATGCTATATATGGCAGGTGGGCCGCATTCCAAAAGCAGAGAACAGCGAAGCGGCCGAAGAGGATGAGGAGCCAGGACCCGCCGCTGCGCTGTCGGCACTGCCGCTTTGCGCCCAGTGGGCCTGGATGGCAGGCCTCGGGTTGTTCGCGGCATTCGCCATCCTGATGTCAGCTGAACCCTTCGCCGAAGCTATTGTCGCATCCGGACGGCAAATCGGCATCGACGAGTTTTTGCTCATTCAATGGATCGCGCCGATCGCCAGTGAGGCCCCATCGATTTCAATCGCCATCCTCTTTGTGCTTTCCCGACGTGCTGCCAATGCGCTGACAACCATGATCAGCGACAAAATTAATCAGTGGACCCTCTTGGTTGGGATGCTTCCCCTTGCTATGAGCTTCGGTGCCGGCGATGTCATCGGGTTGCGCCTGGACGGGCGACAGCACGAGGAGTTTTTCTTGACCGCTGCGCAGTCAATTTTTGCGCTTTCACTGCTTTTACGCCTTCGCTTCTCGCTATGGAGCGGGATGGTTCTGATCCTGCTGTTTGCCGCTCAGATTGCGATCGCGTTCGTGTTTCAGCACGACGAAGGAAAGGTTATCGCCTCATTGACCATATTGGCCTGGGTATATCTAGGCTTGTCTGTCCCCTTATTCCTTAAGCAACTTCCTGGTCTCGCTTCAGTGATCAGATCAGTTGTCCGCGGTCCCGCCCCCATCCAATAAGCAGCAATTTTTTCGTAAATTTTATGTACTTGATTCGTAATTTTGTTATTGCCGTCTCCTGGCTGTTCTTATCCGTTTCGATGGCCAATGCCGACGAACAGTCGACACAGACGAAGGCCAAGCAGATCTGGCAACTACTGGACTATCTAGCCGTCGACTATAGAAAGGCGGTTAAGGATGGCACGGTTTCGAGCGCCGCCGAGTATGCCGAGATGCAGGAGTTCGCCACTGCCGCCGAGCGCCAACTAGGTGAATTGGCTCCGCCACCGTCGCAGGATCTGGTTGCCAATGCTCATAAGCTTCGACTCGCTATTGACCAGAAAGCAAGTGCCGAGGTGGTTTCGGCGCAAGCACGCGCCTTAGCCGCTGCTCTCGTCACAATCTATCCAATCCCAATGGCCCCGGTTCGGCTGCCCGACCTGAAGCGTGGCGCAGAACTGTATCAGTCGAACTGTGCGGCATGTCATGGCGTGTCTGGCCGTTCCGACGGGCCGCTGTCAGTGACACTGAGTCCACCGCCGATTGTCCTCGCCGACCATACGAGGGCGCGGGAACGAAGTGTCTTCGCACTACAGCAGATCATCACGCATGGGGTGCAAGGTACGTCCATGCCCAGTTTTGCCCAACTGTCCGATGACGACCGATGGGCACTCGCCTACTTCGCTTCATCACTTTCGTACAGCGACAACGACCGCCAGGCCGGTGCAGCGCTTTGGGCGTCGCGCCCGAATCTACACGCCGCCGTGCCGGATTTAGCCAAGCTAAGCCAACTCTCCGAAGCGAACCTCGTGTCGACCGTTGGCGCTGACGTGGCTCGCCCGCTAGTAGCGTACCTGCGGTCAACCCCGGCGTCGGCAGGCGCCGCTACCGTAGACACCTTGCCATTGGCGAAGGCGAAGCTGCGAGAGAGCGTGGCGGCTATCGACAAAGGCGATATGCAAGGCGCATCGCGGCTGGCACTGTCTGCCTATCTCGATGGATTCGAGCCGGTAGAACCTGCACTTGCGGCAAAGGATGAATCTTTGTTCAACCACATCGAAACGACGATGGGCGCGTTTCGAAGCGCTATCACGTCGGGAAAACCAGCCGAAGCGCGGGTTATCGAGCAGCGCCTTCAGGACCTGTTGACCGAAGCCCAGGCGGCGCTTGGCGGAGCCAGCGATCCACTCTCGACCTTCATCGGTGCACTGACGATCCTGCTGCGGGAGGGCATAGAAGCGTTGCTGGTGGTAGTTGCAATGATCGCTTTCCTGAAGAAGGCTGATCGTCGCGATGTTCTGCCGTACATTCACGCGGGCTGGGTCGCCGCATTGACTGCCGGCGCCGCGACCTGGGGAGTGGCCACCTATCTTGTAGATGTGTCTGGCGCCAGCCGCGAAATGACAGAGGGCTTCTCCGCCGTGTTTGCCGCTATTGTCCTGCTCACGGTGGGAATCTGGATGCACCAGAAGAGTCTTGCCGGCCGCTGGCAGGCGTATGTGCGCGACAAGCTATCTTCGGCACTGACAAAGAGCTCGGCATTAATGCTGTTTACCTTGTCTTTTGTGACCGTCTATCGTGAAGTCTTCGAAACAGTACTGTTCTACGCGGCTCTGTGGAGCGATGGGAACGGTCCGTACATGCTCGCAGGTCTGGGGTGCGGAATCGCGATTTTAAGCGCGATCGCAGTCGTCCTGCTGCGGTCGTCTGCGCGTCTGCCGATAAGCCAGTTCTTCGCATTCAGCTCAGCCCTGGTTGCGGTGCTCGCCACGGTATTGATCGGAAAGGGAGTGGCCGCTCTGCAAAAAGTGGGGATATTCGAGAACACGGCGGTTAGCGCTCCGCACATCGAGATTCTTGGTATTTACCCGTCTTTGCAGACCTTGACAGCCCAACTGCTGCTCGTCGCCGTCGTAATTATTTCCGTTACATACAATCTGCGCTCTAGAAAAAACTTGAACGCAGAAAGTGCTTGACCCTCCAGTAACTGCAGAGTTTATAAATAGCGAATATCCGTACGTAAAGGTTCTGCATGGCGAACTGCTCTCATAACATATCGAAATTCCTCTTCATAGCGATACTATCCAATGTCTTGTCGACGGCACAGCCGCTTCATGCTGAAACAGTATTTGCGACTGGACAGGCATTCACATTGCGGGAAGCTGTTGCACGCGCTCAGGAAAGTGCACCTGGGGTTCAGGGCGCCAAGGCCGCGGTCGATAGTGCCGACGCTGCAGTGCAGGCCGCACGATTGCTTCCAAACCCGACATTATCCGTGGAAGCTGAAAACATTCTTGGCACAGGTCGTTATGCACGGTTCGGCGGAAGCGAAACGACCTACTCTGTCGCGATGCCGCTGGAACTTGGCGGGAAACGTAGTTCCCGCACTCGGGTCGCACAAGCCGAGCAGTCGGCGGCACAAATTGGTGTTGCCGTCGCCAAAGCAGACCTGACGTTAAAAATAACCCAGGCGTTCATTGCCGTCGCGGCAAGCGAACGGCGTCTCAGGATAGCGGATCAACGGCGGGAACTGGCAGTGCAGACTGAACGCGTCGCACACCTTCGCGTTGGTGCCGGCAAGGTCTCCCCTATCGACGAACAGAGAGCGTCCGCCCAGCGTCTCAGAGCGGATGTCGACGCAGGTCGTGCCGCGCGTGCGACAGAAGTGGCGCGAGCAAACCTGGCCCGATTAATCGGGGCAACACAACCATTGGCAATCGTGGCGCCGTGGTTCGACGATACGAGTGCAGAAGCCGGGATCGATGCGCCAGAAAGCTCGCTGTCACGCGCGGCCGCCGAGGCCCAGGTGGCGGCTGCCCGTGCGCGCGTAGATAGCGCGCGTCGCGCCCGCATCCCAGACCTGACCGTCAGCGCAGGTACGCGCCGGATAAAGGAAACAAGCGACACCGCAGCAGTCGTCGCGCTATCGATTCCACTTCCCCTGTTCAACCGGGGCGATGCAGAGGTGGCCCGTGCGAGGGCCGAACTGGACAAGGCGGAAGCAGAACGCAACGCTGCCGCACTAGACCTCGCTGAAGCCCTTGCATCTGCCCGGGCCGACGTCACTGACGCTAGGGCGAGCGCCATATCTGCGAGCGGTCCCGAGCTAGCTGCGGCCCAGGAGGCGGCGCGTATCGCGCGTATCGGCTACGCCGAGGGCAAGTTTTCGCAACTCGATCTGATTGAGGCCGAACGCTCTCTGTCACAGACGCAGGAAGCTGCCATCGACGCCTTGGCCACGTTTCACGACGCCCGCGCTCGTCTGGCGCGACTGCTCGGACACCTCGACCCAATTTATAAGGACTGATTGATGCCCAAGTTTTACCGTCCCCTCATCTACGCGTGCTTGTTATGGCTGGCAGCGTGCTCCAAATCACCGCAGGCTGGCAGGGAACCAGCTGCCGAACAACCGCATGTGGAACACACGGGCGAACAGCGCAAGAATGACAAAACTGAAGAGGCAGAGAAACGGGAGTCGGCTGAGAAAGGTGAAGCCTCCGAGAAGGGTAAAGCCGACACCATTCGCATGACGAATGCACAACTTGTCGCATCGAGCATCGAGGTAGCACCAGTACGTCAGATCGCCACCGACTCGGTCGAAGCGCCAGGGATGATCGATGCGAGTCCTTCACGCTCCGAAGTGGTTGCGGTCGCCGTTGGTGGTCGGATTACCGCCCTGCACCGTAATTTAGGAGAGCCAGTAAATCGTGGTGATGTGCTCGCGGTCGTCGAAAGTGGCGAGGCGGCTCAGCTGAGAGCGGATTTGGAAGCGGCACGGCGAGACCGCGAACTCGCGCGGGGCACCTTGCAGCGCGAAGAGCGGCTGTTCAAAGAAAAAGTGTCAGCCGAACAAGACTATATCGCTGCCAAGGCTGCCGCAGCTGAAGGGCAGACACGTTACCGGCTCGCCGAGCAGCGACTGGCTGCTGCCGGAGGCAGCGGGAGTGGCCCCTTGAACCGTCTTGTGGTGCGCTCCCCCATCAAAGGCTACGTGGTTGCGCGCCAAGCGGTATTGGGCAACGTCGTTGGACCCAACACTGAGCTTTTCCGTATCGCCGACTTGTCCGAAGTGTCGGTCGCGCTGGCTTTGGCCCCCGAGGATGCCAGTCGTGTGCATGTGGGCGCCGCGGTGGACGTCTCCACGCCGACCCGCAATGGCACTGCACATATCGCCTTCGTATCGCGGGTGATCGACGCAAACACGCGTCAGGTGCAGGCCTTGGCGACCCTGCCGAATGCCCAAGGTCTCTGGCGGGTGGGTGAAACAGTTCGCGCTGCCGTCCTGCTGGAGCATCCGAACGGAAAGACTGTCCTGGCTGTCCCTCAGAACGCGCTGCAGACGGTCGAGGACAAGCCTTCCGTCTTCGTTCGTACGAATGACGGCTTTGCAGTCAGGCCTGTCACGCTCGGCCCGTCCAATGGCAATTATGTCACGGTCGTCTCTGGCTTGACGGGTGACGAGCGCGTCGCCGTGACCAACAGCTATGTACTGAAAGCCGAGCTGGGCAAAGGCGAAGGTGGTGATGATGATTAACATGACGCTTCCACGGATGCGAGGACGGGGCCTGAAATGATTGCTCGCATCGTCACCTTCGCGGTAGCCCGTCGTTGGCTGGTACTGTTCACAAGCTTGTTGGCGGCCCTGGCCGGTGCCGTCGCTCTGTCGCGCCTTCCCATCGACGCCGTGCCCGACATTACCAACGTCCAGGTACAAATCAATACGTCGGCTCCCGCCTTGTCACCGGCCGACGTCGAGCGGCAAGTAACTTTTCCTATCGAGACATCGTTGGCAGGAATTCCGGGGCTGCAATCCACGCGTTCGCTGACCCGGCACGGTTTTGCTCAGGTCACGGCTGTGTTCTCGGAAGACACGGATATTTACTTCGCCCGCCAGCAGGTGGCTGAGCGCCTGCGCTCCGCCGAACGCGATCTGCCTACAGGTGTCGCTCCTGCCATGGGGCCTGTCGCCACCGGTCTGGGCGACGTTTACATGTGGACAGTGGAGTTTTCCGGCCGACACGAATCCGGGGCGAAGACCGGCCTGCAACCGGACGGCAGCTACGTGACGCCAGAAGGCACCCGGCTGCATAACGAGGTCGAGAAAACGACGTATCTGCGTACGATCCAGGACTGGATCGTAGCACCGCAGCTCAAGACAACGAAAGGGCTTGCCGGTATCGATGTCCTGGGGGGATACGTCAAGCAGTACGTGGTCATGCCCGATCCGCAACGACTCGCGGCGGCAGGCTTGACCATGACCGCCCTGGCCGAGGGGCTGGAACGCAACAATACCAGCGCAGGCGCCGGAATCGTTGAACGTAACGGTGAAGCGCTCACGGTGCGGGCCGATGCACGCGTCACCACGGTGGACGATCTCAGCAAGATCGTCGTCGCCACGCGTAACGGCACACCTATCCTCGTTTCGCAAGTCGCACAGGTTACCGTTGGCCATGCAGTGCGCTTTGGTTCTGCGTCGGAGTCCGGCCACGAAGTCGTACTCGGTACCGCCGTCATGCGGATAGGAGAAAATAGCCGGACCGTTGCCGCCGCGGTCGATGCACGATTGAAGGAAATTGCCCGCTCGTTACCAGCTGACGTTATCGTCAAGCCGGTACTCGATCGAACCCGGCTCGTCGACGCAACGATCCACACTGTCGCCAAAAACCTGATAGAAGGTGCGCTGCTGGTCATTGTGGTGCTGTTCGCACTGCTCGGCAATATCCGGGCCGCGCTGATCGCGGCTGCGGTCATTCCCATAACGATGTTGCTGACCTCGGCCGGCATGCTGCGGGCCGGCGTGACCGCAAATCTCATGAGCCTCGGTGCGCTCGACTTCGGGCTGATTGTTGATGGCGCCGTGATCATCGTCGAGAATGCCTTGCGACGTCTCGCTGATCGGCAGCACGACGCCGGCCGCGTACTGACCAAGGCTGAACGCCTTGAAGTGGTAGCGACCGCCGCGCGGGAGATGATCCGGCCTAGTGTCTATGGTCAGGGCATCATCATGCTGGTGTATGTTCCCCTGCTGACGTTCCAAGGGGTCGAAGGAAGGATGTTTATGCCGATGGCCGTAACGGTCATTCTGGCGCTCGCGTTCGCATTCGTCCTGTCGCTGACCTTTGTGCCTGCAATGATCGCCCTCTGGCTGTCGAAACACGTCGAGGAACAGGAGAACCGGTTCGTGGCGGGAACGACAAGGCGCTACGCCACCTGGCTCGACCGTGCCGTGGCACGGCCAAAGCTGACAGGTGGCATCGGTGTTGGCGCCCTGGGTCTGGCACTGCTGCTGTTTACGACGCTGGGCCAGGAATTCCTGCCAACACTCGACGAAAAAGACGTTCTGCTGCAAGCCTGGCGTATTCCGGGAACCTCGGTGGACCAAAGCCAGTCGATGCAGTTCGCGATCGAGAAAGCCGTGGCGAAGCTTCCAGAGGTCAAACTGGTCTTTTCCCGCACCGGCACCGCCGAACTCGCGTCCGACCCCATGCCGCCCAACGGTACCGATACCTTCATCATCCTGAAAGAGCGCTCCGAGTGGCCAGAACCAGGCATGTCGAAAGCCGAGGTGGTCGAGAAGATTGAGCGCGCTGTCGCCGTTCTTCCCGGTCAAACGTATGAGCTGACACAGCCTATCCAGATGCGTTTCAACGAGTTGCTGGCCGGCGTTCGAGGAGACATCGCGGTCAAGGTCTACGGTGACGACTTCACGACGATGACCCAGACGGCCGAACGGATTGCCGCCCAGTTGCGTGAGACCGAGGGAGCGGCCGATGTGCGGGTCGAACAGGTGGCAGGACTTCCCCTTCTCGATGCAAGGCTCGACCGGGACGCCATGGCCCGTGTCGGACTGACGGCCCAGGATGTGTACGGCACACTGGCTGCGGCGCTCGCCGGACAGGAAGCAGGTATCGTGTATGAAGGCGATCGCCGCTTCGAGGTCGTCGTGAAACTTCCCGATGCGGTAAGGCAGGACATCAACGGTCTGCGGCAATTGCCTGTTCCTACCCCGGCGGGCGGCTTCGTCCCCTTGGGGTCGGTGGCTTCGCTGGTTGCAGCCAAGGGACCCAATCAGATCAGCCGCGAGAACGGCAAGCGCCGCGTGGTTGTGCAAGCCAACGTTCGCGGTCGTGACATCGCCGGCGTGGTGCAGGAAGCGCAGGCGCGCATCGCGTCGCAGGTGCGGTTACCGGCCGGTACCTGGCTCGAATGGGGTGGCCAGTTCGAGAACCTGGAGCGCGCACGATCCCGCCTCGCGATCGTCGTGCCGCTTTGTTTCGTCTTGATCCTGTCGCTGTTGTACTCGGCGGTGGGCTCCTGGCGCAAGACCGCGATCATTTTCACTGGAGTACCGTTGGCCCTGGTCGGCGGTGTGGCTGCCCTATGGCTGCGTGGACTTCCGTTCTCTATCACTGCGGCCGTGGGTTTCATTGCCCTGTCGGGTGTGGCAGTGCTCAACGGCTTGGTGATGGTGAGCGCGATCGACGATCTCGCGACACGCATGCCTTGGGAGCGCGCAGTACGCGAAGGCGCGGTGCGGCGCCTGCGTCCGGTCATGATGACTGCCCTGGTAGCGTCCTTGGGATTCGTACCGATGGCCCTGGCGACAGGCGCTGGAGCGGAGGTTCAACGTCCGCTGGCAACAGTGGTCATTGGCGGGTTGATTTCGGCCACCTTGCTGACTCTGTTCGTCCTTCCTGCCCTTTGTGCTCGCTTCGCACGGCCGACGAACACGTCTGCCATGACGGAGAGAGGTAGAACGTCAGTCTCGTAAAAATGAGGACGGCTTCGTGCACGCACTCGGAATCTGCAATCACGTAAGCTCGACATCCAGATAACCTACATGAATCAATAGCAAGCTATGTCCAGCGTTACGATGACCTACTTGGAAAGCACTTTTTCCATTCCCAAGATGGATTGCCCATCCGAAGAAAACTTGATCCGCATGGCACTTGGCAACCGTTCTGGCATTCGATCGTTAATGTTCGATCTATCCAAACAGGAACTTACGGTGGTACATCTGGGTGAAGCGGAAACGATATTGAGTCGGCTGCGCCCGCTGAACCTGGGCGCTGTACTCAAGGCTTCACAACCAGCTTTGACTCCTGAAAGTTCGTCCTCGGAAGGGCCACGATGGGAAAGCGTGTTCACCATTCCCAAGATGGACTGCGCATCCGAAGAGAACCTCATCAGGATGGCGTGCAACGATGACCTCCACGTACTGTCGATGTCGTTCGATTTGCCGAACAGGGAGCTGAAGGTGATGCATACCGGATCGGCCGAGCACGTGCTCGAACTGCTCCTGCCCCTCAGGCTGGGCGCCAGCCTGCGCAGTTCGAGCGCGGCGACCACCGATCCGGATCACTCACGGCATTCAAGCGACGAGGATGGGGCGGAGGCGCGGACTCTGCGCCTGCTCCTGGCGATCAACGGCGTCATGTTTTTTGTCGAGCTGCTCGTCGGGTGGATCGCACAGTCGGCGGGCCTGGTTGCCGACTCGTTAGATATGTTCGCCGACGCTGCAGTCTATGGACTGGCGCTGTATGCAGTCGGCCGTGCGGCGCATCTGAAGACGCGGTCCGCTCATATTGCCGGGTGGTTGCAGATGGCTTTGGCGATCGGAGCGCTCAGCGAGGTCGTCCGGCGCTTCGTGTACGGCAGCGAACCGCAATCGCTCCTGATGGTGGGTATTGGCCTGCTCGCCCTGGCGGCAAACGTGAGCTGTCTTGTACTTATTACCAAAAAGCGCGACAGCGGCGCCCACATGAAGGCAAGCTATATTTTCTCCGCGAACGACGTTGTGGCCAACCTTGGAGTGATCGTGGCCGGTGTACTGGTGAATTGGACCGGTTCGCCTTATCCGGACCTGGTCATCGGTATTATCATCGGCTTGGTGGTCCTCAATGGGGCGCGTAGGATCCTCCAACTGCGCTGAATTCGTAAGCCGTGATTGCTTCCTGTGGCAGGAAGGCGAAAGAACGAACTCGAATCCTTATGGCTACTCGAGGGCCTAACATGAGGTGTAAAAATGAACATGCGAATTGGCGAACTGGCGAAGCTCGCGGCCTGCCAACCCGAGACGATTCGATTCTATGAGCAAAAGGGGCTAATGCCGGCGCCGATCAGGTCGCATGCGAACTACCGCTTGTACGACGCCAGCCATGCTGATCGTTTGCACTTCATCCGCCGTTGTCGCGCGCTAGGAATATCGTTGGATGAAGTGCAGACTCTGCTAGGTTTTCAGGATCGGCCGGACATGACATGCGGCGGAGTGAACGATTTGGTCGACCAGCATATTCTTGAGATCGACCGGCAGATTGCAGACCTTCGTACCCTGCATGCCGAGCTTTCCGAACTGCGTAGGCAATGCGATTCTGCGCGTCCCGCTGCGCGGTGTGAAATCCTCAAACAACTGGGCGAAACCTCTTCGTCAGACGGTCCCAGAAGTGAACACGTCGCTGAGCGTTGAAGCAAGCTCGAGCACCATGAAAGGTAACGCGAAAGCTACCCGTGCCGTTGCAGCAACTCTTCTACTTCACTTTCCGGGACGACCAGTGGAAATGCGTAACGACCCATCCCTCACCTTTCTTTTCCAAGACTGCGGTTTCGGTCCCGATTAGGCGAACCGCCGAACCTTTATACGTGCCTTGCGTCTCGGTTTCCTGGATGACGACGGCCATGTCGCCACCTATCCGCTCGCTTCCTTTCACCACCTTCCGGCTTGTGTTCTTTGCGAAAGCGACATCGGCGGGAAGATGGTGCCCTGCGTATTCGTCCTTGGACTGCTCGACATGGCCACTCTCGAAGATCTGGACTGCGGGACTGAGTAGCGACAGCGCCTTTGCGGTATCACCGCTGGCGACCGCTGCATGGTACTCCCCAACGACCTCGGTCGGACTGGCGGCGAAGACGGGAAGTGATGTCACAGCAAAAAACGCGAGGCAGAACAGTCGGCGCATCGAGGCTCCTTATAGACCGAAATTACAAGCCTGACATTACACCAGAGATGGGTAAGCACCTCAAGATTTTCGGCAGTCCTACCTCGATACTTTGTCGTCATGGCCGGCAACTAGATTCCCAATCACGTCCGAACTGCACGAACACGTGCAAATAGCTGCATCTTCAGCCACTGACGCACACGCGGCGTGTTCGACTCAAAAGGCAGATAGAACAGGTAAGCGCCGACAACGAGTACCAGATACATGCCGCCATACATGAGGTAATGGGACAACCGGTAGGGCGAGAGCTGGCCGAGACCCAACATCGACGCGAGCAGATGCCCCATCAACAGGATCAGTGGCACGTGCAGCACGTACAAGGTGAATGAAAAGTTCGCGAAGAACCGTCCCGTCCGGTCCAGCCAGTCCAGCTTGGGCCCCAAGCGGCGCTTGAACTGCATGCTCGACAGGAACAGTACGAGCAGCAGGCTGAAAACTAGATATTGCGGAAAGCCTTCCGGCGTGATGTCGGTTTTACCCTTCAGCCGGATGACGACGGCGCTGCCGACAAACAGGAACAGCAAGGACCAGCGCCAGAGCGGACCCGCCTCGATCTTCACCCGTGAGAACGCCGCGCCTAACAGCCATATCGAAAAATAAATCAATATGCTGCCGTGCACCAACTGGAAGATGGCGCCGATCGCCAACACTGCCGCCGCCCGCGTCGCGATTGTCCTGCCCCGAAACACCAGCACCAAGAGCGGGAACAGCACGTAGTACCAGGTCTCATTGGCCAGGCTCCATAACGGAAAGTTGCCGCCGAACGGGGGGACGATGAGCGTTTGCAGGCCAATCATGTTCCCGAAAAACGCGCTCATCGAGTACGGCTCGGACGTCGAAAACGACACCCGCGCCGTATCGAGGGCGCCGACGACAGCACCTGCAAGCAACACGATCAGGAAAGTCGGCACAAGCACGACCCACAGCCGCGAGACCCGGTCGATCGTGTAATTCTGAAACGCGCGGTCCGCGTCCAGCTTGTTGAGAAAGCTTCCGCCGACCAGCCAGCCACTGAGCACGAAAAAGACGATCACGGCAAGGTAAGCGAATCCGGCGCCGAACGCTAGGCCCTGAAACAGCAACGGGGGCTTCGTTACTGTGCCGAAGCCGGGATACATCTGGGCACGCAGATGTGCTGCGGCCACCACCAGCGCTGCGAGGCCCCTCAACAGGGAGATCAACATCGAGTGCCAACAGTCTTCCTGCAGATTCGTCTTTTCGAGAATGGTGATTTTCGGCATGACAGCCTCGCTGTGTGAACAAACCCGAATAACGATATAACCCAACCATTGTTGATGTCCTGACTAGTCCCAAGTGCAGTTGACGCCTGCAGGGCCTTGCTGGTCTTATCCGGTCCGAAGCGCCAAAAGCGCTGCCTTGATGCATTCTCTTGATTTGCGGTACCATGTTTGGATGATGCGCACGATCTTTCGCCTTCTGCTGTGGCTTTCGATCACGGTGCTGTCCCTGCAGGGCGGCGCTGCGATGGCGGTCGGGCAGCCTGAACAGGCCGTGCACGAAACAGTGGTCATGACCGGCCACCAACACCATCGGGCCGCCGCGCAAGCGGACGGAGAGCACTGCACCGAGGCTGGCTCGAAGACAGCGGTTTCGTCACACGCCAAGTGCGCCGCTTGTGCAAGTTGCTGCGTTGGCGCCGCCGCGCCTCCGGCACTACTGCCGACCTTCCACGCACCGCCGTTCTCTTCCTCGCTGCACGCTCTTGCGGAAGCCGCGATGACGTCCTTCGTCCCTCCCGCCCTCGAGCGACCACCACGCCTCGATCTCGTTTGATTTTTCCGCGCGCGCTGACGGCGCGCATCCGGGCTGCCTGGTGCGGCCCTCAATCAACACGAAACAAACCATGAAATTTTCAGACCTGCTGCTGTTCGCAGCTGGCGTGCCGCTGCTCGCTTGCGCGCAAGCGCAGCAGACCTTGCCGTCCGCCGCCGACGCGAATGCGCCTGTCGCGCCCCTGCAGTACCAATCCGTCTTCGCCGATGTCGTCGCGTCGAAGGAAGCGCCGCAAGCGCCCGATAAACGCTGGGCTCGCGCTAACCGCGTCGTCCTCGGCGAGGAAGCAGAAGCTTCCGTATCGGGCGAACAGTCCACTGCTGGCGTATCCCAGAAGGTCTCCACGCCAGAACACATGCACGGCAAGCACGAACACGAAGGAGCGCACCAATGAACTCACCTGTACGACCTGGCCTGCGTCGATTGGCCGTAGCGGTCAGCGCCGCGCTGCTCGCAGGCTGCGCGAGCTTTTCCCAAGATGGCGGACTCGATGATGTCGTCCGGATGACGCAGGAACGCATCGCCCAGCCGGCACCGTTGAAGCGGGACCAGGACTCGCGGGCCGAAGTGACCGCCCTGCTCTCCAAACCGCTCACCGCCGACGCTGCGGTGCGCATTGCCCTGCTCAACAACCAGGGCCTGCAGGCGTTCTTCGCCGAGCTCGCGATCGCCGAAGCGGACTTCGTCCAGGCTGGGCGTCTGCCGAACCCGGGCTTCAGCTTTGGTCGGGTACGCGGGGGTGGCGAGACCGAAATCGACCGGGGGCTGTCCTTCGACCTGGCAGCGCTCGTGACCCTGCCGGCCCGCACCCGCATCGAACGTCGGCGCTTCGAACAAGCCAAGCTGCAGGCGGCAATGCAGGCTGTGAACCTGGCGGCCGACACGCGCAAGGCGTATTACTCGGCCGTGGCCGCGGCGCAGGCAGCCGCCTTCGCGGAAAAGGTACGCGGATCGGCCGAGGCGGCAGCCGAGCTTGCCGCGCGCATGCGCGCCACGGGCAACTGGAGCACCCTCGACGCCGCGCGTGAGCGCGCCTTCTACCAGGACGCCTTGACCCAGCAGGCGCAATCCCGCCTGCAAGCCACGACCGCACGCGAGGAACTGGTCCGCCTGCTGGGCCTGTGGGGCCCTTCCCTCGCATTCACCCTGCCGGACCGACTTCCCGATCTTCCCGCCCAGCCAGACCAGCCGGCCAATGCCGAAGCGACCGCACTGTTGCAGCGGCTCGACGTCCTCATCGCGCGTCAGGATGCGCAGGCGACGGCACAGGCGCTCGGCCTGACCAAGACGACCGGCTTCATCAATGTGTTCGATGCGGGTTACGCCAACAAAAGCACGACCGGCGCGCCGCGCGAGAACGGCTACGAGGTATCGCTCGAGTTGCCGCTGTTCGACTGGGGCGGCGCGCGCGTGGCGCGGGCACAGGCAAGGTACATGCAGGCGGTCCACCGTACCGGCGACATCGCCGTGAAAGCGCGCTCCGAAGTGCGCCAGGCCTATGCGAGCTATCGCACCGCCTACGACATCGCCCGCCACTACCGTGACGGGGTCGTCCCCCTGCGCAAGCAGATCGCCGACGAGGTGCTGCTCCGCTACAACGGCATGTTGGCGAGCACCTTCGAATTGCTTGCCGAATCGCGCGAACAGCTTGCGGCCGTCAACGCCTCCATCGCGGCGCAGCGCGATTTCTGGATCGCCGACACCAATCTTCAGACCGCCATGAATGCAGGCGGCAATACTGATTCAAGGACAGCACAATGATTTCCCGTCGAGATTTTTTCAAAGGCGCCGGCGCCGTCGCGGTAAGCACTGCCGCAGTCAGCCGTGTGGGCGCAGCATCGCTGCCCGAAGCGATGGTCATGGACAATGCAAAGACCCATGTGCCGCCGCCACCCGCCACCGGGCGTCCGTTCAACCCGGTCGTGACCCTGAACGGCTGGTCCCTGCCCTGGCGGATGAACAACGGCGTAAAGGAGTTCCACCTGGTTGCCGAACCGGTGGTGCGCGAGTTCGCTCCCGGTATGAAGGTCAACTTGTGGGGCTACAACGGCCAGTCCCCGGGCCCGACCATCGAGGTCGTCGAGGGTGACCGGGTGCGTATTTTCGTGACCAATAAACTCCCCGAGCACACCAGCGTGCACTGGCACGGCCAGCGCCTGCCGAACGGCATGGATGGCGTGACCGGTCTCACCCAGCCGGGTATCGCGCCGGGCAAGACCTTCGTCTACGAGTTCGTGGCGAAGCGCCCGGGTACCTTCATGTACCACCCCCATGCCGACGAGATGACCCAGATGGCGATGGGCATGATGGGATTCTGGGTGACGCACCCGAAGGACATCGGGCGGTTTGCCGTCGACCGCGACTTCGTGTTCCTGCTCAGCGCCTACGACATCGAACCGGGCAGCTATACGCCGAAGGTCAACACGATGCTCGACCATAACCTCTGGACCTTCAACAGCCGGGTTTTCCCGGGTATCGACACGATGCCGGTACGGCAAGGCGACCGTGTGCGCATCCGTGTCGGCAACCTGACGATGACGAACCACCCGATCCATGTTCACGGTCATGAGTTCGAGGTGACCGGCACCGATGGCGGCTGGACCCCGCCCGGCTCGCGCTGGCCGGAGGTGACCACGGACGTCGCCGTCGGCCAGATGCGGGCGATCGAGTTCATCGCCACCGACCCGGGTGACTGGGCCTTCCACTGCCACAAGTCACATCACACAATGAATGCGATGGGCCACAACGTGCCGACGCTGATTGGCGTTGACCACCGAGGCATTGCCGAGAAGATCAACAAGATCGTGCCGGATTACATGGTCATGGGCGACAAGGGCGGCTCGATGGGAGGCATGGAAATGCCGATCCCGGAAAACACTCTGCCGATGATGACTGGCGACGGGCCATTCGGCGGCGTCGAGATGGGCGGCATGTTCACCGTGCTGAAGGTGCGCAAGGACCAGAAGCGTGGCGACTACAGCGACCCGGGCTGGTACAAGCATCCGGCGGGTACGGTCGCCTACGAATGGACTGGTCAGTTGCCTGAGCCTGCACGCAGCAGCGATGCTGGACGCAGCCTGATGCCGGCCACCAGCAAGCCCGACGTCGAGCTGCAGGTGCGCAAACCCTCGGGGCATGCGGAGCATTAAGGCAAAGCACACTAGCAGCATGACGGAATGCCGGCATGAACATTGTGTCGGCACACTGCACGACGCCTGGCCTCTCAGTTCTTTCGCTCCAGATCCCGGATGTATTCCTTCATTTCGCCAATTTCCTTTTTCTGTGCAGCGATGATCCCGTCGGCGAGCTTGCGAACCCGCGGGTCGGTAATGTTGGCGCGTTCGCTGGTCAGGATGGCAATGGAGTGGTGGGGGATCATGGCGCGCATATAGGCCACGTCGCCCACCGTCGCCTGGCTGCGCACCAGCCATAGCGCACCAAGAAATACCACTAGGCTTCCGATAAGGATTCCTACGTTGACTCCTTTGTTCGGATACATCTTCCACATGAAAGCAAGCATCACGATTGCCATCGTGGCACCCATGATGAGTGCCATGAACGCTCTTGTTTCGCTGAAGAATATGTGGTCGTCTGAATAGACATTCAGATACATCAGCCCGAACATGATGATTGTTCCAGCCGCGATCATTTGAGCAAAGGTTGTGTATTTCATTGTTGCCATCGTATTGCTGCGGTGAGGTGCAGGCGAATCTTGCATTGATTTCTCCTTTAAAACGAATCGACGTAAAACAGCGCCGGGTTAACATGACCCGGCGCCCGATGCTGCCGGTTAGCGCGAGCAAGCCTTTCAGAAGTCCTGATCCTTTCTCTTGTCGCCGGTAGCGGGCATGAATCCGCAATCGCGGAATTGCTCGCACAGCATGTGCCGCATCTCGTTGATCTGGTTCTTCTGCGTCACGACGATGTTCTCGCAGTAGCGATGGAGGGAGTCGTGGTCGATGTCGCTCTTGACCTGGCAGTGCAGGCTGGGCGCGAGTGCGCTGAGATGATGGTTACTGAAGGTGCGCAGGAAGGTCTGGTTGAACTGTGCGCCGGCCGGCGTACTCTCGAGAGTCGCGATCATCCTTTGGCCGTCGGCGGTGAGTTGGGGCGTGTGCTGCATTCCGTACCAGTCGCGCAAAAAGCGCTGGGCCCGCATGATTTCTTCTCGCTGCGTGCGGTTAGCCTGGCGAGACATGGAGCGAATTTGATCATCGCTCGCCTTGGCCACGGTGGCGCCGTAGCCAGGTGTCGGCGACGTCCCTTCGCCAGGATTGCTGACAGGCGCATTGCGTTGCGTGTCCGTGCCGGCTGCCAGCTCGGTCATCCGCAATGCCGAGTAATGGTGGTCGATGATAAAGACGAGATAGTTCTTCTCGAACGTCGCAGTCGAGCCGCGACCCGGGCCGTCCGCGGACGCCGTGCCCGTGATCGCCACGAGCGCCAAACCCGCGAGTGCACGCGTGGCCAAGGTGCGGCAACGCGATACCGGCGTTGCAGCGTGCGTGAAATACAGATTAGTGCGTTTCATCTTTCTCTCCTGTATGGTTGTGATGCGAGGTTCAAGCCACAGTCTTTGCCTGCTTCGATGTGAGGCTGCGCCGGCGAGCCAGAGCAGCAACGCCGAGTCCGCCCAACAGCATCGACCACGTCGTCGGCTCGGGCACGGCCATAACGACATTGTTCGCCGCTGCCCAGTACACGGTGCCGTCGTCCTCCATGTTCTGGAAAGACACAGAGGTGAGCGGACGATCCGACAGGAACGCGACAAACGCGTCCTGTGAAGCATTCGACAGCGTGAATGTCTCGCTGTCCGCACCGGACACCGCGCTTAGCACGATGGTGCGGTCCGGCATGAAGGCGCCGAATGAATCGGTTCCGAAGAAGTTGCCACCGAAGCCGAATACCCCGGACGAGAACGCGTTGAACGTGATGACGTCGCTGGACATCGTTCCACTCAGCCAGATATCGCCCCCGCTTCCCGACGGGTAAAAGCCGCTGTCGCCAGGTCCTGCACTTACCTGGTAGGTGTAGGCGCCGGCCAGGCGGCTCAGGGGGCTGCCGGTTTCTACCATGGCCAGGTCGTCGAAGGTGTCGGTGGCCGAGCCGGACACCGCATTGAGAAAGGCAGCGCGGTCGGTGAAGACCGTGATGTCTGCATGTGCGGCGGAAGCCGCCATCGTCACGGCGCATGCGGCAAGCAGCTTCCGTGTAAGGAACAGACTGGAGTTCATCTTGCGGTTCCTTTCGTATGCGCCTTCCCGCTTCCTGCGGGAAGGCATTGTTATCGCGAACGCAAGCCCTCAAGCCGCCGCGGTCGATCCCATCCGGCGGCACTCCTCGGCGCAGCGCCGGCAAGCAGCCGCGCAATCCTGGCAATGCTGCATCTGGTGCTTGGCGCACTCGTCACCGCACGCCTGGCAGATCTGGGCGCAAAGCTGGCAGAGCGCTCCGGCGAATTCGCTGCCCCGGGCCATGAAGGCGGCAGCCAGCCGGCAGATCTGTGCGCAGTCCATGTCGAGTGCGATGCAGCGCGCCATCATCTTGACGTCGTCTTCCTGCAGGCAGGCCGTCGAACACATGTCGCAGGCGTCGGCGCAGGCGTTGCAGGCATCGATACATGATTGATACTGTTGTTGCATGACGTTCTCCTTGAATGGTTGAAAATACCTCTTCAAAACGTCCCTATGGATAGTGCGGGGGTGGTCATGGCCACCCCGCTTCGTGATCAGAACCAGATGCGCACGCCCGCAACGATCTGCGTGCTCTTGTTTCGTTCTCCCCTCGCCCGCGCATAGTCGGCGGTGTCGCCGAAGTTGCGCGCCCAGGTCACGCCGACATACGGGGCGAACTGGCGCCGGATCTCGTAGCGCAGGCGCAGGCCAAGTTCGAGATCGGACAGCCCGCTGCCCACGCCTCTGGCCGGATCGGAGCGGCTGTACAGGTTGGCCTCGACTTCGGGTTCGAGGATCAGCTGCTGCGTGAACAGCAGTTCGTAACGCACGTTGAAACGCGCGGCAAGCCTTCCACCGGACCAGTAGGCGGTCGCTTCCGTATCAAACCAGTACGGCGCCAGGCCGCGCACGCCGAAGGCCAGCCAGTTGCGCGAATCGCCGCCACCGCTGTCGTGGCGTACGCCGAGTTGGGTACTCCAGAAGGTCGCGAAGGTGCGGTCCCACAAGGCTTCCGTACGCAGGGACTGTAGGTGCCCTCCGCGCCGCTCACCCTCGGCCTTGAACCAGGCCTTGTTGTAGTCGTTCCCGTACCACGCTTCGGCGTCTAGATTCTGGCCGTGTTCGCCGTCACCCTTCGCGTATTCGAACTTGTCGAGCAGGATCCGGCCGAAGCGCATCTCGTCGTTCATCTCGTTGCCTGGCAGGTGCGCGAAGCTCGTGCCTTCGGCATAGGCGTCCGGATCGCGGGCGTCGGGCGGTGGACTGCCGCCCTGCATCGGGCCCATCTTCATGTCGTGGCCCATTCCGCCCATGCCGCCCATCGCTTGTCCCATGCTGTGGTCCATGCTTGGTTTGCCCTGTTGCGGCGCCGGCTTGGCGTCCTGCACCCGGTCGTCACCCGCATGATTCATCTGCGAGTGATCCATCCCGGACTGGTCCATCTGCGATTTTTCCATCTGCGTGTGGTCCATCCGCGAATGGTCCATCTGAGAATGGTCCATCTGGGAGTGATCCATTCCTTCCATCGTTTTGGACTGGCCCGTGCCGGATGTCTGGCCGGTTCCGCCCTCCTTCGGCGGCTCGGTCGTCTGGGCCGATGCCGCGTCCGCCGCCACGAGGCCAAAGATCAGCAGCGCGACCGCTGCACCGGTTTTCGTCGTTGCGGTTTTCATGAAACGACCACCTCCCTGAACATGCCTGCTTCCATGTGATAAAGAAGATGGCAGTGGTAAGCCCAATGGCCTGGGGCGTCGGCCGTCACCCGGTAAGTGACGCGCTGGGCCGGCTGCACGTTAATCGTGTGCTTGCGGACCAGGAACTCCCCGCTCGGCGACTCGAGCTCGCTCCACATGCCATGCAGGTGGATCGGATGGTTCATCATGGTGTCGTTCACCAGTACGATGCGCAACCGCTCGCCGTGCCTGAAGTGGACGGGCTTGGACTCCGAAAACTTCTGGCCGTCGAAGGACCACATGAAGCGCTCCATGTTGCCGGTGAGGTGCAATTCGATCTCGCGGGTCGGCTCACGGTCATCGACCGGTCCACCGATCGTGTGAAGATCGGCATAGGTCAGCACGCGCCTCCCGTTGTTGCGCAGATTGATGCCGGGGTCGTCGAGATTGGTGCGAGGCATGTCGACGTGCATGTCGACACCCGGGCCATACTCGGTGCGGGCGTGGGTGACTTTCGGAGGCGTGCCCTGGGCCATTGGCATCGTGTGGCCGCCGCCATGGCCGGCGTGCTGCATCGGCATCTGCATCTGCCCGTGGCCCTCGCCCATCCCGCTGTGAGACATGCCCGGCATGTCGTGCATGCCCTCCATCGAGTGCATGTCGTGCGGCGCCTTCCCTTCCTTGCCCGGCGCCTGGCCCATGCCCGACATGCCGCCCATGCTCCCCATTGCCATCGCGCCCATCATGTCCTGCATGGCCAGCCACTGGGGCGGATCCATATCGGGCACCGGGGCAGACATGCCCGCGCGCGGCGCCAGCGTCGCGCGCACGAAGCCGGAACGCCCGATCGACTGCGCGAAGATGGTGTAGGCCTGGTCGCCGGTTGGCTCGACCAGCACGTCATAGGTTTCGGCAACGGAAATCCGGAATTCGTCGACCGGCACGGGCTCGACGTCCTGTCCGTCCGCAGCGATCACCATCATTTTCAGACCCGGAATGCGAACGTCGAAGATCGTCGTCGCCGAGCCGTTGATGAAGCGCAGCCTGACTTTCTCACCCGGACGGAACAAGCCGGTCCAGTTCCTGTCCGTAGGCGTACCATTGATCAGGTAGGCCATCCTCACGCCCAGGTTGCGGCTGGCGGTCACGTCGCTGAAGTCCGTCGGCAACATGCGCATCTGGTTCCACATCTTGCGCTTGTCGAGCGCGGCCCCGAGGCCGTTCTTCCGTATGTCGTCCAGGAACTGGCCGATGGTCGGCTGGTTGGTGTTGAAGAAGTCGCTCATTTTCTTGAGCTTGGCAAAGACCTTGGCAGGATCGCCATCGACCCAGTCCGACAGCATGACGACGTAGTCACGGTCCGCCTTCACCCGTTCACCGTTCTTCGGCTCGATCACGATCGAACCGGCCAGGCCGCTCTGCTCCTGGAATTCGGAATGGCTGTGGTACCAGTAGGTCCCGCTCTGCTTGACCTGGAAGCGATAGGTGAAGGTCTGGCCCGGAGGAATCCCGGTGAAACTGATGCCGGGCACGCCGTCCATCTCCGCCGGCACCAGGATGCCGTGCCAGTGAATGGAACTCGTGACCGGCAGCCGGTTGGTCACGCGCAGCGTCACGGTGTCGCCCTCGCTCCAGTACAGGACCGGCCCAGGAACCTGGCCGTTGACCGCGGTGGCGACCTGCGGTGCGCCAGTGAAGTTGACCGGCGCCGGCACGATCTCCAGGTCGAATTCGGTGCCGCGCAAGATCGGCTGCGCGGCCTGACCGGCTGCCAGCAGTCTGGCTGGGACCAGCCCGGCGAGGGCGGCGGCCCCTGCGCCCTGCAGGAGCCGTCGTCGCCACCGGTTCACGGCACTCTCCTCAAAAACACGTTGCTGCATGAAGTATTCCCCTAGATGAAGTGATGAAACAATTGCCGCAGTACGGGCCCGCGTCGCGCACGCAGGCGCACTCGCAGCAAACCTCGCTGCGCAGCTACGTGGCGGATGCGGCCTGCGCGCACTCCCAAAGCGTGCGGGCTCCGCGCGTGTTTCGTCGATATCGAAGTTCGAATGAAGATGAATGGCTGGCAGGCATCGATCGATGGCATGTCGCGTGCATCCCGCATGCGCGACGTCTCCGACGGATGCCGGGAGAGCGTTCAGCCCACCTGGGAAGTCAACCGCGTGGCGGTCGCTCTATGCGGGATGGGATCCAGCCCGTGAAGGAGGAGATTGGGGAAACGGAGTCAGTTGCAAACTGCTCTGCTGGAAACCCAGCAACTGCGAACGGCGGGGGCGCCGAGGCGCCGATATAGCCGGCACTGCACGCCCGGCAGGAAGAATGCTTTTGGTGGGCGCCACTATCGCAGGGCATGTCATGATCTGCGGCGACGCTGGCGTGCGCTTGTGCGGTCGACTGGGTCATCGACATCGCCATCTCATGCTCGTCGCAGTCATCCATGACCGTAGCTTCCGGGCTTGCCGATGTTGTATGCGCCATTCTGCATGGCGATGTGATCGTGGCGGCGATGCCCTGCACGGGCAGCGACACGATCAGTATCCATAGCATGAGGACTCGAACGAATGGGCGCATGTAAATCAATCTAGCACATGCAAAAATGACATGTCCGCACGATACGGCACCGCAACGTTCGAAGCTTACCTGCCGATGGGATTGCCGATACTTTCGCATATGCTAGAATCGACGTGTGAAAGCCATCCTGAAAGTCTTGATCGTCTGGATGACGTTGCTGGCGGTGCCGCTCCAAGGCTTCGCTTCCGCGACGATGTCCTTCTGTGTGCCGCCAGTGGCGGCACTGGACAGTCACGACCACGAATCGATGGCCGACGACGTCGACATGTCCAGTGCTCACGCCCATGACGAGCACACGGGTCCGGACATACAGGCCGATCATCATCCCGCGTCTCATCATCAGGCCGGCAAGTGTGCCACCTGTGCGACATGCAGCGTCTGTTTGTCGATGGCACCGTCGTTCGTTGCCGTGCTACCGGCAACTGCTTCTTCGTCAACAACCATTCCCTTTGACCGGCATCTCTTGCCATCGGTCTACCTTGCGCTTCTAGAGCGACCTCCACGCGTCTGACCTTTCACACTGCTGAACGTTTCGTTCCTGCCAAGGCACGGACGTACCTGGCTACGCCTTCGTTGCCGGCACCTCAGCGTGCACAGCCCTTCTTTATCTGTAACTAAAACGGACCGCGTCAGGCCGGCAAGCGCCGTCGCGCGTCCACTGCAATTGAGTTTTGACTGTTTTGGAGCTTCAAATGACTCGTTTTTCTTCCCTGTTCAGCACCCTCCTCGTTTCCGCCGGCCTTGCACTGGCAACGGCCAATACATCGGCACAGATGCAGATGCAGGACCACAGCCAGCACCACGCCGCGCCTGCCGCTTCGCAGGATGATGCGAATGCGCTGACCGATGGCGAGGTCAAGAAAGTCGACAAGGACACCGGCAAGCTGACGGTACAACATGGCCCGCTGACCAATCTAAACATGCCTGGTATGACCATGTCCTTCAAGGTGCAGGATCCGGCAATGCTCGACCAAGTGAAAACTGGCGACAAGATCCGACTGCGTGTCGAACGCATCAACGGGACCTTCACCGTGACCAAACTGGAAGCGGCCAACTGAAGCTGCAGGCGTTCTGTCGGCGCTGCGGGCAGAACGCTCCACACCCATACCTCGACCCAACCAAAGAATCAGGAATAAAAACATGCCCATCAAACACATTTTGGCCCTGGCCACCTTCGCTTTCGCAAGTACCGTAACTTCGGTCGCATTCGCACACGCCAAGTTGCAATCATCGGATCCCCAAGCCGGCAGCACGCTCGGAGATGCACCGAAGCAGGTGCGCCTCAAGTTCAACGAGGCGCTCGAGCCTGCGTTCAGCAAAATCAAAGTGATGGGACCCCAAAATAACGAAATCCCGGTCACCGCGACCACCGTCGACAAGGCGGATCCTACCGTCATGACGGCGCCGCTACCACCGCTGTCCTCGGGCGAGTATCACATCCAGTGGTCGACGATGACCCACGACGGCCATAAGGCAAAGGGCGAAGTCACGTTCAAGGTCAAGTGATGGGGCTGGACCTGCAAGCTGTCCAGCACGTCGTCACTGCCCTCCTGAACGTCGCGGTAGCCCTCGTCACGGGAGCGAGCGCTTCGCGCTTGTGGATTAGTCGTGACGCATCCAGCTGGGCCGACGCGCGCCGCCAGTCCGTCCGCAAGACTGCCTTGACCGGTGTCGTCGTCGCTCTGGCCGCGAACGCGGCGCTGTTGTGGCTGGAATCGGCGGCCATGGCCGAGGTCCCAGTGACTGAAGCGGCTGGCGCCACCTGGTCGATGCTGACCTCGACACACCTTGGGCTCGCGTGGTCCATTGGGATGTTCGGGCTAGCCATGGCTACCTTCGGAACCTGCATGCGCGGCGATCGCAACCAGGTGCCTGCACTGCTGACTTTGGCGGCGCTTGCCGTATTCTGGTACACGCGCGGCATGGTCAGCCACGCCGCCAGCGAAGGCGACTTCAGCCTGCCCTTGCTGGCGGACTGGATCCACCTCGGCCTGATCAGCCTATGGGTCGGTGAAGTGTTCCTTGCTGGCGGGGTCATGTTGAGGGCAACCGAAAACATGGCCACGGCCGACAGACGCGCGCGGGCGGCTTATGTAGCGTCCCTATCCGGCTCGGCGACGTTCGCGCTTACCGGCATCTTGGCCACGGGCCTGTATGCAAGCTGGCGCAACCTGGGCGGATTCGAAAACCTGGTCGGCAACCCGTATGGCAAAACGCTTGTAGCGAAGCTGCTGCTCGTAGGCGTTGCGACGATGCTGGGTGGGATCAATCGCTTTGTCGTGATGCCGCCGTGGCTCGCGCGCGAGTCCGCAGGAAATGCCGCCCCCGAGCTTTTACCGATGCGGTTCAAGCGCATACTTTGGATCGAAGCGCTTGTATTGCTTACGGTCGTTGTTCTGGCGGCCTGGCTTGCATCGACATCGCCCCCGGGCGAACAGATGTAGGACGTTCCAGCTGAGTGATAGTTGATTTGACGCTGGCAGCCGACCATATCCGTCGGCGCCAGCACTTAGGAGAAGGATTATGTTAATCGGAAAATTCAGAAATCTCGCGGTCGCTGCCCTGATCGGGCTGCCGACGCTCGCCAGCGCCGCAACCCAGGCCGTCGAGGTCTACAAGACCGCAACCTGCGGCTGCTGTGAAGAATGGGCCAAGCACCTGCGGGCCAACGGATTCAAGGTCAATGCGCACGATGTCGCCAATCCATCCGACACCCGCGAGAAAATGGGCATTCCCAATCGGCTCGGCTCATGCCACACGGCAGTTGTCGGCGGTTATGCGATCGAAGGGCATGTGCCAGCCGCTGAGATCAAGCGGCTGCTTGCTGCGAAGCCGAAAGCGAAAGGGCTGGCCGTGCCGGCCATGCCGCCTGGCTCTCCTGGAATGGAGGGCCCAACGCGCATGCCGTACGACGTGCTACTGGTCCGCAACGACGGCAGTACGACGGTCTACAAGCACTACGACTGAGCGATCGGGCGCCTGCAGTTACTTCGCCGTGCCCCGCAGGCGCAGCGCGTTGGTGATCACGGATACCGAGCTCAGACTCATCGCCAACGCCGCGATCATCGGTGACAGCAGGCGGCCGGTGAACGGATAAAGCACGCCTGCTGCCAAAGGAATCCCGAGCGCGTTGTAGAAAAAAGCGAAGGCCAGATTCTGCCGCATGTTGCGCACGGTCTCCAGCGACAGCAGGCGCGCCCGCGCGATACCGCGCAGGTCGCCCTTGACCAAGGTGACGTGGGCCGAGTTGATGGCGACATCCGTTCCGGTACCCATCGCGATACCGACATTGGCCTTGGCCAGTGCGGGGGAGTCGTTGATGCCATCCCCTGCCATCGCAACCGTTTTCCCCTGCGCCTGCAGCCTTTCCACCAGTGCCAGCTTGTCCTGCGGCTTGACCTCGCCGTAGACTTCCGGGATGCCAAGCTTGGCCGCAACCGACCTGGCGGTCGTGACACCGTCGCCGGTCGCCATGACGACCGTGATGCCAGCCTCCTTGAGCGTTGCCAGCGCTTCCGGCGTGGTCTGCTTGACCGGGTCGGATACCGCCACCAGCCCTAGGAGCTGCCGATCGGCCGCCAGGTACATGACGCTTGCACCTTCCTGGCGCCAGCTTTCCGCCTGGGCCGTGAGTGGCTTCCAGTCGACCTTTTCGATGTCCATAAGCGCGGTATTTCCGAGGGCAATGCGCTTGCCCTCGACAACTCCACGCACGCCGATGCCGCTGGACGATTCGAAGGACTCCGGCTTGGCCAGGCCCAGCCCGCGGCTTAGCGCCTCGGCCACAATCGCATGGGCCAGCGGGTGTTCGCTGCCCTGGTCGATGCTGGCAGCGATCCGCAACACCTCCTGTTCGTCCCCGCCCGGGATCGCAGCGGCCGAATGGAACGCCGGCTTGCCTTCGGTGAGTGTCCCCGTCTTATCGACGATGAGGGTATCGATCTTGCGCATGCTCTCGATGGCCGCCGCATCGCGGAACAGGATGCCCTGCGTGGCGCCGCGGCCGGTAGCGGCCATGATGGACATTGGCGTCGCCAGCCCGAGCGCGCACGGGCAGGCAATAATCAGCACCGAGACGGCATTTACGAAGCCGTACACCCAGCTCGGCTCCGGACCGAAAAGCCCCCACCCGAGCAGCGTCAGCAAGGCTATGGTCACGACAATCGTCACGAAGTAGCCGGCCACCACGTCGGCCAGGCTCTGCATGGGCGCGCGCGAACGCTGTGCCTGGGCGACCATCTGGACGATTTGCGACAGCATGGTCTCCGAGCCCACTTTTTCCGAGCGCACGACCAGACTGCCGCTGGCATTGATGGTTGCACCGATTACCTTGTCGCCCGGGCGCTTGGTTACGGGCACAGGCTCGCCGGTCAGCATGGACTCGTCGACCGCGCTTTCGCCCTCCAGGACAGTGCCGTCGACCGGCACCTTTTCGCCTGGCCGCACACGGAGCGCATCGCCGACGTGTACATGAGTCAAAGGAATGTCTTCTTCCGTGCCATCGGCGTTGATGCGGCGCGCCGTTTTCGGCGCCAGGCCCAGCAGGGATTTGATTGCTGCCGAGGTCTGCGAGCGTGCGCGCAGCTCCAGGATCTGTCCCAGTAGAGTCAGCGAAATGATGGCCGCGGCCGCCTCATAGTACACACCGATGCGTCCATGCATGGCAAAGGTTTGCGGAAATAGTCCGGGCGCGACGGTTGCGACTACGCTGTAGCAGTACGCTGCTGCGACGCCGAGCCCAATCAGCGTCCACATGTTGGGGCTGCGATTGCTGATGGACTGCACCCCGCGTGTAAAGAACGGCCATCCGGCCCACAGCACGACCGGTGTGCTCAGCACGAGTTCGATCCAGCTTTGCCCGGGCAAGCCTCCTGTGAAGAACCGGTGCCCCGCCATCGCAAGGACGGTCACAATGACCGTCAGCGGCAGGGTCCACCAGAAACGGCGCTTGAAGTCCACTAGTTCCGGATTTTCTTCCTCTTCCAAGGACGGGAGCATGGGCTCGAGCGTCATGCCGCAAATCGGGCAGTTGCCAGGCTGCGGCTGCTGGATTTCAGGATGCATCGGGCAGGTATAGATCGTGCCTTCCGGCGCGGCGGGCGCCGGTTCATTGGCAGCGAGGCCTATATACTGCTGGGGCGACACCCGGAACTTGTCCATGCACCTGGCGCTGCAGAAATGATAAGTTTGCCCCTCGTGCCGAATTTCCCTGGCGGGGTCGGCGCCGACTTTCATTCCGCAGACCGGGTCAGTGAATGGCTTATCCCCAGTTCCGCTCTCATGGCGCACTCCGTGCCCAGGGCCATGCTCATGATGATGTTCGTGGCCGTCGTGATCGTGATGCGGCTGGTCGTTCATATCGGAACCTTTCCTGGACTCGTTATTGCAAGTTCACATTGGGTACATCCGGCTCAGTCAGCCGCTACCTGAGTAGCCGGATAGCCGGCAGCGGTAATCGCGGCGGCGACTGCATCCGGTGCTCTCGCGCTTTCCACACGGACGAGCTTGTCTTTCAACAGCACCTCGACTTTTGCATCCGGATCCAAGGTCTGCACGGTCCGGGTAACCCGGCTGGCGCAGCCGCCGCAGGACATCTTTTCTACCTTAAGCGTGTACATTGCTTTCCTCCTGTCTGATTGCTCCGATTACAATGTAGACCTTCCCATGATAGGAAGGTCAAGCTCTATCTGTGGTGATTTCACCGCGTAGACATATGATAATTGCCAGTGCCCAAAGAGACCGCTTAACTCGTATTTCCAAGAAGCGGCAGGCCATAAGGGACAGCGAAGGTAATCAGGGCCGGAGCAATCACGATTCAGAAAAAGAACTTGTAGATTGTCTGCGCTTGGGCCACACCTACGCCACTCAATTCGTCTACACGCTCTGAGACGAGCCTGAATAGACGCGTTACCCGAACCGAAAGAGTTAAATACTCGCCATTTAAGGTCGGTATAATTGACAACAAAATGTGGCGGTCCTAGACTACATCCTGACCATGAGACTTCCTCGCACATCCCGACTGATTGCCGCAACAATACTGCTGTTTAGCATATTGTTCATGCAGCTCGCTGTGTCGGCCTATGCGTGCCCAGCTCTGAACTTGGGAAATGACGATCAGTTGACCTCGTCCGTGCATGCGAAGCCAGCCGACATGGTCGCATGCCAGGACATGGATATGGAACAGCCCAGCCTGTGCCATGCGTCCCACCAGACAGACAAGCAATCGCTCGACAAGCCGGCGACGCCACCGTTGGCGCCTTTCGTGGCGGTAGGGTACGGGCTTCCGATAAGCCTGAACACATTGACGTACCAGCGGCCTCTCGGCTGGCCTGCTCCCGCCTTCCTCACCTATGCGACGGCACCGCCCATAGCCATTCGCAACTGCTGTTTCCGCATTTGATCCTTCAGTTTGCATGATTCCTCATCGCTGCGCTTTTGCGCGGGCGGTGTTACTCAATGCATTCTGGAGGTTTGATGTTTTCCCCACATATCATGGCGTCGCAAATGACGCCTTGTTCGGCTGTTCGGTCTTCCCGGGCTGTCCTTCTTCTTGTATTTGCTGTCTCGCTTGTCCTTGGCAATCCTACGTTTGCCGCTGAAACGCCATTGACGCTGGCTGAAGCCCAGCAGCGGGCCATCGAGCGATCGCGAATGCTGGCGGCAAAAGACTACGCTGTCCAGTCCTCACGGGAGATGTCGGTCGCTGCCGGTCAGCTCCCAGATCCAGTCCTGAAGGTCGGTATCGATAACCTGCCGATCAATGGACAAGATCGCTTCAGCTTGACGCGTGACTTCATGACGATGCGACGGGTCGGTGTCATGCAAGAGCTGACGCGTTCCGACAAACGTCGCCTGCGTGCCGAACGGTTTGAACGCGAAGCGGAAAAGTCGATTGCGGAGAAAGCGGCCACGGCCGCGACAATCGAACGCGAGACCGCTTTGGCCTGGCTGGACCGTTACTACGCCGAAGCCATGTCGGCCGCAGTAGCCGAACAGATAGATCAGGCGAAGCTGGAAATCCAGGCGGCCGAGTCCGCGTATCGGGCCGGCCGCGGCAACCAGGCCGACATCTTCAGTTCGCGCAGCGCACTTGCGGCCCTGGAGGACAAGGCTAGCGATATCGACCGCCGCATCGGCAACGCTAAAATCGCACTGGCTCGGTGGATCGGTGACGCGGCGCAGCAGCCGTTGGGCGCCAAACCGGCGGTCGATACCATCCGCCTCAACGAGGCCACACTCGACACCCAGCTTAACCACCACCCAGAACTTGCCGTGCTGGCCAGGCAGGAAGACATCGCAGTCGCAGAAGCGCAACTTGCAAGAGCCAACAAGAAAGCGGACTGGAGCGTCGAGGTCGCAGTGCAACAACGCGGCCCAGGGTATTCGGACATGGTGTCAATCGGCCTTTCGGTGCCCCTGCAGTGGGACCAGAAAAACCGCCAGGATCGCGAACTGTCTTCCAAGCTGGCTCAGGTCGAACGGGCGAGGGCCGAGCGCGAAGATATGTTGCGTGCCCATGTCGCCGAAGTGCGTGCCATGTTGAACGAGTGGCATACGGACAGGCAGCGACAAACCCGGTATGAGAAAGAACTGACCCCTCTGGCCAACTCCAGAACAACCGCGATCGTTGCCGCCTACCGGGGCGGAAAAGCCACGCTGGCGGACGTCATCGCCGCTCGTCGCAGTGAAATCGAAGTGCGCCTGCAGGCATTACAACTCGAGCAGGAAACCGACCGCTTGTGGGCGCAATTGAATTTTCTCTTTCCGCAAAACGGCGGTCCCGGCCACTGAAAAGCCGGGCGAACAAGGATTTTTATATGGATACTAAAAAAATAACAATTGCTCTGCTCGTGGCTGCTGCATTGGGCGCTGGTGGGTATGGCGTGTACAAGCTCGGCATGAATCAAGGGATGGGGATGTCAACCGTTCCACAAACGGCGTCCTCCGCCCAAGGGGCAGGTGTGAATCAAGCCAATGGACGCAAGGTGCTTTACTGGCACGACCCGATGGTCCCGGGCCAGAAATTCGACAAGCCGGGCAAGTCACCGTTCATGGACATGGAACTGGTGCCCGTGTATGCGGATGAGGCTGGCGACGAAGGCAAGATCAGCATCAGTCCTCGCGTTGAACAGAACTTGGGTGTTCGTACCGCCGAAGTCACGAAAGCCAGGTTTGCCGCCAATGTGGAAGCTGTTGGCAACGTCGCGTACAACGAGCGTGACGTCGCCGTGGTACAGGCGCGTAGCAACGGCTATGTCGAGCGGCTTTTCGTGCGTGCAGCGCTTGACCCGGTAAAGAAAGGCCAGCCGCTGGCCGCACTGTATGTACCCGACTGGGTAGCAGCACAGGAGGAATACCTCACCGCAAGGAAAATGAACGGTCCCGGGACGGACGGACTGGCGGAAGGGGCGCGACAGCGTATGCGCCTGGCGGGCATGACGGATGCGCAGATCCGTAGCGTCGAGTCCAGCGGCAAGGTGCAGCCCCGTTTGACCGTCAGCTCGCCGATCAATGGCGTGATCGGAGAACTGACAGTCCGTGAAGGGATGACGATCGCATCGGGCGCACCTATGTTCCGGATCAATGGACTCAGCACGGTCTGGGTCAACGCCGAGCTTCCTGAAGCCGCATCGGCCGAGGTGCGCCCAGGCACACCGGTGGAAGCCCGTACCCCTGCCCTGCCGGGCACAGTATTGAAGGGCAAGGTCAGCGCGATCCTGCCTGAAGTCGAGGCGGCAACGCGCACATTGAAAGCGCGGGTCGAGCTGGCCAATCCCGGACAGCGACTGGTGCCGGGCATGTTTGCCACCGTGAACTTTACGCCCGCGGCGAGCGCGGAAACCTTGACGGTGCCGACGGAAGCAGTCATCCAGACCGGTAAGCGCAGTGTCGTGATGCTTGAACAGGGTCAAGGCAAATTCATGCCCGTCGATGTCCAGATCGGCCGCGAGAGCAACGGCCAGACCGAAATCCTCAAAGGTCTCGACGTCGGGCAAAAAGTTGTTGTTTCAGGCCAGTTCCTGATCGATTCCGAAGCCAGCCTGCGAGGCACCACGAACCGGCTGAGCGGTCCTGCGCCGGCGGGAGACTCCAAGCCAAGCGCAGGGCCAACGACACATCGTGCGCATGGCAAGGTTGAGAATATCAATAAGGATGAAATCACGTTTTCGCACGATCCGATCCCGAGCATGCAGTGGCCGGCGATGACAATGGGGTTCAAGGTCCCGGCAGGAGGTGTACCGAAAGATCTGGCGGTCGGCGACATGATGAACTTCGAATTCCAGCAGACCAAGGACGGAGCGTTCCAGATCACCAGCATGTCCCCTGCCGGCCCGTCGATGCAGGGCATGAGCGGAATGGGAGACTCCAGGAAATGATCGCCAAACTCATTCGCTGGTCGATCCTCAATCGCTTCCTGGTCCTGCTTGCGACACTCGGCATCACGGCCTGGGGCATCTATGCGCTGCAACGTACGCCTCTGGATGCGCTGCCCGACCTGTCCGACGTGCAGGTGATCATCCGCACATCCTATCCCGGCCAGGCGCCACAAATTGTCGAGAATCAGGTGACTTATCCGCTGACGACGACAATGCTGTCGGTACCCGGCGCGAAAACGGTGCGCGGCTATTCTTTCTTTGGCGACTCCTTCGTCTACATCCTGTTCGAGGACGGCACCGACCCCTACTGGGCACGCTCGCGCGTACTGGAATATTTGAACCAGGTTCAGTCGCGCCTGCCGCCACAGGCAAAGACAGCGCTCGGGCCGGATGCCAGTGGCGTTGGCTGGGTGTACGAGTATGCCCTGGTCGACCGTAGCGGCAAGATGGACCTGTCGCAGCTGCGCGCGTTCCAGGACTGGTTCCTCAAGTACGAGCTCAAGACGGTACCCAATGTGTCGGAAGTCGCAAGCCTGGGCGGCATGGTTCGTCAATACCAGATCGTCCTCGATCCTGACAAGCTGCGGGCCTACAACATCGCGCATAACGTGATCATCGACGCCGTGCAAAAGGCCAACCAGGAGGCCGGTGGCTCCGTGCTCGAGCTGGGCGAAGCCGAATACATGGTGCGTGCGAGCGGTTATCTGCAATCGCTCGACGATTTTCGCAAGATCCCACTGATGACCTCCCAGGCTGGTGTTCCCGTCCTGCTCGGAGACGTCGCGCGAATCCAGCTGGGACCGGAAATGCGGCGCGGCATCTCCGAGCTGAACGGCGAAGGCGAAGTGGCGGGTGGCGTGATCGTTATGCGCTCAGGGAAGAATGCACTGGAAACCATCGACGCGGTGAAAGCCAAACTGGCGTCTCTCAAGTCGAGTTTGCCTCCGGGCGTGGAGATCGTTCCGACCTATGACCGCTCGAACCTCATCCAGCGCGCTGTCGACAACCTCAGGGATAAGTTGGTGGAGGAGTTCATCGTTGTTGCGGTGGTGTGCGCAATCTTCCTGTTCCATCTGCGCTCCGCGCTGGTCGCGATCGTGACATTACCGATCGGTATTCTGACCGCCTTCATCATCATGCATTACCAGGGGGTGAACGCGAACATCATGTCGCTCGGCGGTATTGCGATCGCGGTAGGCGCCATGGTGGACGCCGCCGTCGTCATGATCGAGAACGCACACAAGCATATCGAAGCGTGGAATCACAAGCATCCCGGCGCAAAACTCGACGGAGAAGCGCGCTGGCGGGTCATTGGGGACGCCGCCGCCGAAGTCGGTCCGGCACTGTTCTTTTCGCTGTTGATCATTGTGCTGTCGTTCATTCCGGTGTTTACGTTGGAAGCGCAGGAAGGACGGCTGTTCTCACCGCTTGCCTTCACGAAGACGTATTCGATGGCAGCCGCCGCGGGGCTGGCCGTGACCTTGATCCCGGTGCTGATGGGTTACCTGATCCGCGGACGGATTCCCGACGAACAGAAGAATCCGCTGAATCGCTTCCTGATCGTCCTGTACCGGCCGTTACTGGATGGCGTGCTGCGCTTTCCCAAGTCGACCCTGGTCGTCGCCGCCATGATTGCCGCCATCACCGTCTGGCCGATGACCCGGCTCGGCGGCGAATTCATGCCGCCTCTCGACGAAGGCGACCTTCTTTACATGCCGTCGGCGCTACCAGGGCTTTCGGTTGGCAAGGTGTCGCAGTTGTTGCAACAAACGGACCGCCTGATCAAGACGGTACCGGAAGTGCAAAGCGTCTTCTGCAAGGCGGGACGGGCCGAGACGGCGACCGACCCTGCTCCACTGGAGATGTTCGAGACCACGATCCAGTTCAAGCCAAAGGATCAATGGCGGCCGGGAATGACACCGGATAAGCTGGTGGAAGAACTGGACCGCGTGGTCAAGGTGCCTGGGCTTTCCAACATCTGGGTCCCACCGATCCGCAACCGCATCGACATGCTGGCCACCGGAATCAAGAGTCCGGTCGGGGTCAAGGTGGCCGGTACCAGTCTGCAGGAGATCGACCGCGTTGCTGGCGAAATCGAACGGATCGTCAAGACGGTGCCGGGCGTGTCTTCGGCACTCGCCGAACGTCTCAACGGTGGACGTTATATTGACGTCAATATCAATCGTGACCAGGCAGCGCGCTACGGCTTGAATATCGCCGATGTGCAGAGTGTCGTGTCGGCGGCAATCGGCGGCGACAACATCGGCGAGACCGTCGAAGGCCTGCAGCGATTCCCGATCAATGTCCGCTATCCACGCGAAGTCAGGGATTCAGTCGAGAACCTCCGCCAGTTGCCGGTCCTGACGCCGCGCGGCGCACAGATTCGCCTGGGAGATGTAGCGACGGTCCGCATCAATGACGGCCCGCCCATGCTCAGGAGCGAAAATGCACGGCTGTCTGGCTGGGTGTACGTCGACATCCGCGGGCGTGACATGAGCTCGGTGGTGCGGGACATGCAGCAGGCTGTCGCCAAGCAGGTCAAGCTGCAGCCTGGCTATTCGATTTCGTGGTCCGGTCAGTTCGAATACCTGGAACGCGCCAGCGCGAAGCTCAAGGTTGTCGTACCGGCGACGCTGCTGGTGATCTTTGTCCTTCTCTATCTGACATTCAAGCGCTTTGACGAAGCCATCCTGATCATGGCCACCCTGCCGTTCGCACTGGCAGGCGGCGTCTGGCTGCTCTGGATGCTCGGCCATCACCTGTCTGTCGCCAGCGCGGTCGGCTTCATTGCCCTTGCCGGCGTCGCGGCCGAGTTCGGGGTGATCATGCTGCTCTACCTGAAGCAGGCCTGGGAGGCTCGCGTCACTGTCGGAAAGTCATCCGAGGCCGATTTGTTGGACGCCATTCGGGAAGGGGCGGTACAGCGCGTCCGGCCAAAAGCCATGACTGTGGCGGTGATCATTGCAGGCCTTGTTCCGATCATGATCGCGTCCGGCACCGGCTCGGAAATCATGCAACGTATTGCTGCGCCCATGGTCGGCGGCATGTTGTCCGCGCCGTTGTTGTCCATGTTTGTGGTTCCGGTTGTCTACCTGTTGATGCGCCGTCGTCAGTTAAGAAAGGAGAATTTGCGGAAACCTGTACACCAGGAGGTCAACTATGAAACTACATGAGTTGCCACTGCACGGTGGCTCAAGGGTCCGGCTCTTTTGGCCGGGCCGGAGCGTAGACGGCTTATAACATGCCGCAGGAAGGTTTGGCCGAGTTCGCTTTTTTGCAGTCGTTAAAGGAGTCAATCATGAAAAAATTTCTTTTCACCTTACTCAGCGTAGCGTCATTCGCTACCGCTTTGCCGGCGTTCGCAGGTCCTGATTGGCAAATCATCGAGCATGGACGCAAGGTCAAGGCGGAGCGCATGCGACAGGAACAGGCTCAGCGCGCCCAAGAGGAGCAGCAGAAAAACGTGCAGCTGCCGGATAACCAAGCCGAAAAGGAACGGATGATGAAGGCGTGCATGGAAATGATGAACAAGTCACAGCAGCAGAGTGATCATTAATGAACCCGTAACGGCTAACTTAGCCACAACAACTTGGCGTCCCGTCGTGGACTCAAGACTTTACTTTTATTCACTTGAGGAGAATTCTCATGAAACGTTTTGCCCAACTTGGCCTTCCCCAGTTTTGACGGACACATCCGATAGGTATGATGTCACTATCGGAGGTAATGCATGTCACGTGAACGAAGGTTCTTTTCAGAAGAGTTTAAGCGCGAAGCGGTCAAGTTAGCTAGTCAACCAGGCGCGAACAAGTCGGCGATCGCACGCGACCTTGGGATCGGCGCAAATCTGCTGGGGCGCTGGTGCCGCGGGCTGGATGAGAGCGAGGTGAACACCAAGGCCAGTGATAAGGTTTCGGTCGCCGAGTATGAACGGATGCGACGCGAGCTCGCCAAGGTTAAGACGGAGCGCGACATCCTAAAAAAGGCGCTCGGCTACTTCGCTGCCGACCCCAAGTGAAGTACGGCTTCATCGTCAAGCATCGGGCGATCTGGCCAACGCGAACGATGTGCCGTGTACTAGGGGTTTCCGCGAGCGGCTTCTATGACTGGCTTGACCGGCCATTAAGCGCACGCGAGCAAGAGAACGAGCGGTTGTTGAAGGCGATTCGGCTTAGCCACCAAGGGAGCGATGGAACATATGGCTCACCACGTGTATATCGCGATCTGCGCGATGCCGGAGAGACCTGCAGCGAAAACCGTGTCGCCAAGCTGATGAATGCCGCTGGCATCAAAGCCAGGCACAAGCGTCGCCGCACGCCAGGCCAATTGGAAGCGACCGTGCATTCGATCGCGCCCAACCTGCTGGATCGCCAGTTCGAAGCGACCGCGCCAAACCAAAAGTGGGCGGCCGACTTCACCTACGTCTGGACCGCTGAAGGCTGGCTCTTCGTGGCAGTCGTGCTGGATCTGTTCTCCCGGCGCGTGGTCGGTTGGTCGATGCAGCCGACGATGACGGCGCAGTTGGTGATGGATGCCTTGCTGATGGCGGTCTTCCGGCGCGGGCGGCCCCGAGCTGTTCTGCACCATTCGGACCAGGGCTCGCAGTACACGAGCGAGGATTTTCAACGGCTGCTCGCGGCACATGGCATCGTGTGCAGCATGAGCAGACGGGGCAACTGCTGGGACAACGCGGCGATGGAAAGCTTCTTCTCGACCTTGAAGACCGAACGCCTCAGTAAGCGGCTCTACAAAACCAGAGACGAGCTACGAGCGGACGTCTTCGACTACATTGAAAGGTTCTACAACCCAAAACGCAGGCACTCAACATTGGGCTACGTCAGCCCGGTACAATTCGAAAATCTACAATGCGCCTAACGGATGTGTCCGTGGAATTTGGGGAAGGCCAAGGGAATGAAAGGAACAGTCATGGATAATGTAAAACGCCCATCGCCAACGATACCCGACGGCACTAGGCTGCAACCCTCAAAATCTAGTGGTAGTGTGCAGGATAGCCGGGCGGCATTTACAAGCATACTTAGCAACCTGGCTCCAACCAAAAACGCTGCTGTTTCGTCTAGCCAAGCCGTTCCCACCTCTGCCCCGCACGCTGCCGGGTCAGCCAGAGGATTGTTCGACCTTTTTTCTGGCCAGGCAAAACCTCGGTTCCATGAGCGAGCACTGGGCCTAAGAGCATATCGTCAGGAACTACTTGCATCGAACATTGCGAACGCCGACACACCGGGGTACAAGGCTGTAGACATCGATATCAACAACGCTATCAAGAGCGGGGCTACTGTGGACTCCGGTGTTGCACTCAAATACGAGGTGCAATCGCAAGGCAATGTCGATGGGAATACTGTCGATATGGACATCGCCAGGCAAAAATTTGCAGAGAATGCGCTGCTGTACGAGTTTGAAGTGGATCGGGTCAAAGGGTTCTACAAGAGTATGGACGATCTATTGAAGAACACGCCGTATTGATGACGTCGCAAATTTCCAGACCAATTTTCCGAACGATGCGTCGCCCTTCCTTAAGCCGCTTACTGTGACTATTTCGTGAGGAGATTACCTTAGAGACCGTTTAATAACTCCTTCGCAACGCACTCTCACGCAATTTTCTGCGTCTGTTTACGCTAAATTTTCAGAAAATTGCGCGAAGTCGCTGCATGCCACAAGAATCTCTCGGCCGTTTTGAGTTTTCAAACTGTCTCTTACCGCATAGGATGCGAGTGAAAGCTCTAATGAAATTGCTGTCCAACCCTTCGGAGTCGAAAATGTTTAATAAGGCAACTATCAAACTTGTTTCCAGTGCCCTGCTGATTTTCCCAATACTGGGCAACGCAGCGAACCAAACCGTTGAGGTCTACAAAAGCGCCACCTGCGGCTGCTGTGAAGAGTGGGTCAAACACCTGCGTGCAAGCGGCTTCCAGGTCAATGCACACAATGTCGCCAACCCGTCAGATACGCGCGAAAAGATGGGCATCCCGGATCGCCTTGGCTCCTGCCATACCGCCGTGATCGGAGGTTATGCGATCGAAGGACATGTTCCCGCCACGGAGATCAAACGGCTGCTCGCGTCGAAGCCAAAGGCGAAGGGCCTGGCGGTCCCGGCCATGCCGCCCGGCTCACCGGGGATGGAGGGGCCGACGCACATGCCGTACGACGTTCTGTTGGTGCAGAACGGTGGCAGTACGACGGTCTACAAACACTACGATTAACTCGAGCAATTTGGCTAAATGAGAGAGCAAGGCAATTGCCGGCAAGCGAAGAGGCAGCTACACTGATCTTTCCATAAAGATAAATGTAGCGTATGAACTCTTCTTCACCCGCGGTTGCCACCGGCAGCTTGTCCGACCTGATTTCTCAATATAGGCAGGACACCGAGTCAGTCTATAACACTTGGTTCATCGGTAGCGATGATCGGATGAAGGCCTTCCGGTCAATCCGGCGCGGCGTGGGCGACACGGTCAAGGCCATTTCGGACGGCACCTTCGGGAATGATTTTCGGGGCTCTCCTCTTGAAGATGTGCTGTGCGCGATCACCGAGCAGAAGCAGATGTTCGAAGGCGCAGCCCATCCATTTTATTGGAAGCCGAAGCTGCGCATTCCCGACATCTACGAGAGCGAAACGAACCAGCGCAAGTTCGGCTTCTTCCTGTCGGCCTGCCTAAATGCGACGCGAGAGGAGCAACTGCTGGCCGAGATGAGCCGGCTCGCCGAAGCAGGGATCAAAGGACTGGGGCCGGCGGCGGCCACGATCCTTTACTTTCTCCACCCTACCTTGATCCCGCCGTTCAACACTGCGATCATCAACGGATTCAATGCGCTGTTCGGTACGAAACTCAAGCTGGGCTGCTGGCACAGCTATATGGCCATGCGGGAAGCGATCGTCCAGGCCAACAACCAGCACAGGTCCCTGTTGTCGAAGGATCTCGGCGCGTTTGCCGGCCTCCTGTTCGAGATAGGCACGGGTCGCATCGCGACCGCCGGCAACGCCGACGCCACCCTTGCTGCGATACAGGAAAAGTCCGCCAAGGCAAACAAGCGCCGACACGAACAGGTGCTTGCGGATCAGGCCGGCGCTTCTGAACACACCCGGATGCAGCATCTGCTGATCCGCCTGGGCCGCGCGCTGAAATATCGCGTCCATGTTGCGCGTAATGATAGACACCGTTCTTGTGCAGGAGAGTCGTTTGCCCTGGCGACGACCGAGCAGCTGCCGGACATCGGTGCCCAGGATGATGTCATGAGCACGATCGGTTTGATCGACGTGTTGTGGCTGAGCGAAGACGGCAAGCACATCGTTTGCGCATTCGAAATCGAGAAGAGCACGTCGATTTACTCGGGCATCTTACGGATGAGGGACTTGGCGCAGTCATTGCCGGAGCAGGCGTGTCATTACTACATCGTGGCACCGGACAGCCGGGAGCAGGAGGTGATTGCTCAGCTCAGCCGGCCTTCGTTCAAGCAGGAAGCCGGGGATGTACCTGTGATGTACATTCCCTTCAGCCTGCTTGATAAACACTGCGAAGCCCTTTGTATGTTTGGCAGTGACCTGCACGTATTGCGCAAGATTGCCCGAGGCCGCGCTGTCGTTTGACGTACCAAACCGCCGTGGTGTATTCAACGATGATTCAAGGGGCGTTGGCCGCGATGCCCTCTTGAATTAATCAGATCTTGAAATCGTCATAGGCGATGTTCGCCTCGTCTACACCCAGACTGCTCAGCATCGCGCGGGTTGCCGATAGCATCGCCGGCGGGCCACAGACATAGAACTCAAGCGAAGAGATGTCGGGGTGAATACGCATGAGGCCGTCCAGTACAGCCTCATGCACAAACCCGCTCGACATTCCAGCCCCGGCCCCCACCTCCGATAGTACGAGATGCCAGTGGAAGTTGGGATGTGTCGCTGCAAACGCACGCATCTCGTCCACGTAGGGAGCATCACGGAGACTACGGGCGCCATACCAGAAATGCAGCGGTTCGCTCGCCCCTTTCGCAAGAAGCTCATGGATCATCGCACGCAGCGGCGCCATACCGGCCCCACCACCGATGAAGACTTTCTCTCGTCCACCTGGCTTCAACGCAAAGTCGCCGAACGGACCGCTGAAATGCAGCTCGTCGCCGACTTTGAGGGTGTACATGTACCCTGATCCCCTTCCTGGCCGTACCCCAGGCATGAAGCGCACGAGGAAGGTCAGATGCCCGTCGACCCGCTCTACCGGGAGCGCGATCGAATAGGCGCGCCGTAACGGTGCGTCGTTCCCAAGCTCGGCCAGCGGACCGACGGCGGTCCAGTCCACACGATGGTCAAGCGGAACATCGACGTGACTCGCCGCACGCACGTACGCCGGCACGTGCACCTGGACATAGGCTCCCGGACGGCATTCGAACTGCGTCTGAGGACGTATCGTAACCTCGCGGAGGAACGGCGTCACGGGCTTCACACCGGTCACCACCCCTACCCGCTCCGATAGCCCTGCCAAACTATCCCCGACATCGATATCGAGGCTCCGTTTCACGGCAAGGCCACAGGCCAGCCTGAAGCCAGCGTCGAGCTTTTGTGCGGACAACAAGGTCCGGTCGGCACCGGTTGGTTCCGGTGCCATGCCAACGCATCTGACTTCACAAAGTCCGCAGCTTTGGCCGCCGCCACAATTGGACGGCAGTTGGAGGCCGGATCGGGCCAGCGCTCGAAAAACGGTGTCACCCTGCACCGCATCGATCGAACGCTGCTTGTTCCCGTGCTTGTCGACCAGGTTCACAGTGCTGCCGCGGCGCCAGCGGCGCGGGACGAACTCCGAGAGACGAACGCTGGCGAACAGTAGCCAGACACCGGTCAATGCCATCCATAACCCACCGATCGCGCTGGACACCAGCAACGGGTTGTTGAAATTCGTGCGTTCGCTGTAGTCCATAATGTGGAACATCCAGAACAGGTCGAACAGGCGCCAGGTACTGTTCCTGTGTTCGAGCACTGCTCCTGACAGGGTGGATACATAAACCGAGGTCTCGTCCGAATCGTCGAAGTCGACGCGCCAAACGGGTTCCTTGTGCGCGCGCGTCTCCAGCGTAAAGTTCAGCAACCGCGGCGTGCCTGCGTTGCCGGGGCCGGAGTAAGAAGCGCGGGCGATCTGAGCGGCGAGGCCCCCATTGACCGCAACGGTTTCACCGTTCGTCGCATTCACCAGCCAGCTGCGCTTGTCGTTCTGCAGCCGGTACACAGGCCGCCCGAGCAGCCATCCCGACGTGATCGCCATAACATTGTCGGGACTAACGGCCAGGACAGCGTCCGCGGTCAGTACGTTACGCGGCCATTCAGGCGGTGCCGGCGGCTTGACGCGGAATTCTCGCCCCTGTACCTTTTTGGCCTCGAGCAGGCTCATGACGACGCCGCTCGACATCCACAGGACGAACTGAATTGTCAGGAGCAGGCCTACCCATTTATGAAGGCGTCGCATCCAGGGGCTCATGCCTGCCTCCGCCGATTGAAACTGTAGAGGAGTAGCCAGGCTCCACTGAGCGCGAAGACCAGACCGGATATTGCAGCAACGCGCAGCAGCGTGTTGTTCACGTTCTCTCGCTCTTCATAGTCCATGATGTGAAACATCCAGAGGAAGTCGAACCACCGCCAGAGTTCATGGCGCCTTGCAACCAGATCACCGGTATAAGGCGAGAAATACAGGGTCGTCTTGCCTGGCTCATCATAGTGGACAGCCCATAAAGGCACCGGACGCGAACCGACCTCGCGAGGTGCCTTCGTTACCCATTCGACGCCACGGATACTGCCTTCACCCACATAAGCCGCGTCGGCAAGAGCGACGATGTCCCGGCGATCGAGTGGACTGATCTTTGCCCCGCTCGTCGCGTTCACTAGGGTGGCCTGCGTCCCCTGCTTGATCTCATAGACCTCCTTTCCAAGCAAGTTCTTCATCCGGACGGCAGTGATGCCCGGATAACGCTCATGCAGGCTGGCCTGCGCGATACGGATATTGGCGGGATTCAGCCGTTCGGTCGGGACGTGGGCCAGATGGTCCCCATGGATGACCTCCAATGGCACTACGACCATGTAAAGGCCGCTGATCATCCAGAGCAGTGCCTGTACGCCGATGACGAGCCCGATCCATTTGTGGGCGCGCCGCACCCAGAAAGCTAATTGCATAGTTGTCATTAACGATATATATCACCCAGATACCGGACCGGCCTTTTACGAGAGAACCGACGGAAAGACCAATCCGGCATCATCACGAGCTTAGAACTTATAGCCCAGACGAACATGCCAACGGCGGCCAAGCAAATCATAGGTCATCGTATCGGTATTCCCGTCCGTCCAGCTCTGGATATAGGGCGCTGACTTGTCGAACAGGTTATCGACCCCTAAGGAGACAGTCATCGCCTTGTTGAACGCATACTTCACGCTTGCATTGTGATAGGCGATGCCCGGTGCGCGCGAACCGATATCGGCCGGCGCCGCGTTGATGTCGTCCGCAGAGCCGATGTATTGCACCGTGTAGGAACCCGACCACGGGCCATTAGAGGCCGTCAGCGATGCAGTCGACCTCCACTTGGCGTAGCTGCCCCGCCCGCCCGTGATCTTGCCCGCGTATTCGATCGTTTCTCCTCCCGGGAATGGCTGTACGTCGAAGCGGTTGAGGCGCGAAACGTCCGCGACGAAGGACGAGGTCCACCCGAATACGGTGAAATCCACCATGGCGCCAAAGTCCAGTCCGCTGACCCGCTGCCGCGCAGCGTTTTCCGGTTGCGACGAAAGGAAGTTGATTTCACCGGTGCGCGGATCGCGCGTGAAGCTGGAAGGACTGCAGAAGATGTGGGCCAGCCCCGGCGAGTTATAGCACACCGCTAGCTTGGTCGAACCCGGGACCGTCTCGATCGCGTTATTGATCTCGATATTGAAGTAGTCGAGGGTCAGGGTCAGCGTTTTCGATGGCGTCCACACGGCACCGACAGTGAAGGTATCCGCTTCTTCCGGTTTCAGCTTGGGGTTGCCGCCGCCGGTCGTCAGGATCGACGGACCGAATTGCTTGAAGCCGACCGGGACGCCGGATGCCTGGCAGTTCTTATAGACGTTCGAATTGGGGTCGAGCGCGTTCCAGTTGTTGCATGGGTCGGTAGTGGTGAGGTTACCCTCGGAGACACCTCCAAACAACTCGGGGACGTTCGGGACGCGGAACGCCGTCGACCTGTTCGCGCGCATCTTCAAAGCGGGGATCACCTGCCAGTCGAGGCCAAGCTTATAAGTCGCTTGCGATCCGAACAGGCTGTAATCGGAGTAGCGGGCGGCGGCATTCGCCGTCAGCGATTGCACCAAGGGCAGCTTTGCCAGCAGTGGCATGGACAGCTCGGCGAATACCTCTCGCGCACTGTACTGGCCGGCGATGGGGTCCTGGGCGTTCGTGTTCGCCGCTCCTGAGACGATCAGGCTGTCCGGATCGCGCCATCCTTGCTCGCGGCGATATTCGAAGCCGGACGCGAAGCCCATCGGCCCGGCCGGCAATGAAAACAGCTCGCCGCTGATGCTCGCGTTGAAGCTTTTCTGATCGTTGCCACCATGGTCACGCGTGGTGAAATGGATGTACTCCAGCACGGCCGGGCTCAGGTTCCCGTAGCCGAGATAATTGCCACAGGGAGCCGCGGTCGCACTGGTACCGCATGTCGCGGTATTGAGGGTCGCGTCGACACGGTCGAGGTTGATAATGTTCGTCATGCCGTCGACCCCGGTGTTCCGCCCCCAGTTCAACGATGCCGACCAGTCCCATTTATCCCCGATTGCGCCTTTCAAGCCTGCGACGATCCGGAAGGTGTTTGTTTCCTGGAAAAAATAGCGCGGGCCAACCTCGGCCACCCTGCGCCGCTCGAGGGTCAGGTCCTGCCCGGTTGGATTCGTCGGGTGATTCGCGGCGATCCTGATCGGCCGATAGACACCGATCGCACCCGGCGTGGCCAGCTGCTCGGACTGGCGGTTCGTAAACATGAGTTCACTGAACAGATCGAGCTTGTCGCTCAGCTTCATGTTTCCGAAAGCACTGACACCGACTCGCTTGATTGGGTTCACCGCGTTCAGGAGGGGGTTGCTGTTGTAAGCGTGCTTGGCCGCGCTATACGTTTCGAAACTACGCGGATCGCCGTTCGGGTCTTGGTTGAAGTTGACCCGCCGGCCGTCCGCCAAGCGCGCGCGGCCCCCGATGGTCGAGGAACTGCCGGAGCAGACCAGTTCACCGCCCTCCTCAAACAAGGCGCAAGGTGCGCGCGACGCGAGATTGACCGCTTCGCTTTCGGAGTAGTTCAAGGACGCCAGCAGGCTCCCTCGCTCACTACGGGTGCCCCAAACGAAGTCTGTCGACTTCTCAGCGCCGTCGCCACGTTCGGTCTTGCCATAGCGAACGGATGCTTCCACGCCGTCGATCGCCTTCTTGGTGATGATGTTGACGACCCCGGCAACCGCATCGGCACCGTAAATCGCCGACGCACCATCTTTAAGGACTTCGATCCGCTCGATCATCGCAACCGGAATCATGTTCAGGTCAACCGAGCTATTGGCGCCCGTACCCCCCGACACCACCCGGCGGCCATTCAGCAAGACCAGGGTGCGATCGATTCCGAGTCCGCGGAGGTTGACTTGCGTCGTGCCGTAGCCGTTGCCGGTCCAGTACGCACTGGTCTGATTCCCGGCCGTGCCTGCGGACGATGGTAGCCGTTGAAGTAATGTCTCGATCGAGATCGCGCCCGAGCGCTGAATGGTTTCAGCATCGATCACGGTAACCGGCCCAACGCCCGAGATCTGTTCCTGTCGAAGGTTAATGCGGCTGCCCGTGATCTGGACGCGTTGCATTTCTGTCCCTTGAGTGTAGTCGCCAGTAGCGGGCTGTTGCGCGTGCGCGTCCGGCTGCAGGACGAACATTGCAAGTGCGGCTGTCGTTGTAGAGAGATACTTATAATTCATTTACCCTCCGGATTTGTTTTTGTAAGAGCCAGGACCGAAACCGGTGCAGGTTCAGGCCACGGGAAAGCGGGAAAGCAGACCAATCGGGGAGTTGTATATACAGGAATCCCTTTTTTTAATTTAATGTCGATTTCAAGCGAAGGCAATTAAAATTTGTTTTTACAACGTTTTAAAAAATAAGATTTTTTGACGAGCGAGTATGCCGACACTTATTCCGTGCCGTCGAGGCCTCGTGCTTGATCGGTGATGGTATGCTGATGTGAACTGGCGGCGGTAGGCCGCAGTTTCCGGCTGCGAGTCCTTACGGGTCGACTTCCCATGTCTGCTACCAAATTCCAGCCATAGCATTGGATCGGAGCGCCGGCACCGGCATGAGCACCGGGCGTTAGCAAGGTGCTTTGGGATTAGCGGCAGCTATCTATCAGCAAACACTAAAGATCGGCGGCTCGTGGGGGACGTTCAATCCGGGCGGGGATATGCTCAATGAACGAGGAGGAAGGAAATTGCTGAACGCCATTCGCCGCTTCGTTAAGAGCGGTCAGGGCAAAGACAGGGGGCGGCGCAAATGCGCCAATACAACAACTTGCACACGTGCTGCAAGTCGATCCTGCCGGATTTCCGGTGTTTTCACAGTCTTCGTCATCGGCGGACCTGTCAGAAATTCTGTGTGCGGGGCCAGAATTTCGTAGTTAAGTAATCGCGTTCGTGAAGCGCTCGCCGAACATGATGGCGAATTGGTTAGCGGCGAGCTTCCACGTACGCTGGGGCATCTTCCAGTCTTTCTCGATATTGCGCAAGGCCAAGAAGGGGTCGCCTCAGAAAACGGAAAATAAAGCACGCTAAGCCGGTTGCAGCGGTCGTAGCGGCCTGAACTTGCCCGCGCCGATCTTGGCGCTGCTGCGCCAGAGGTAATCGCCGGTGAGGTTGA
>Ga0187844_10000161_pt1 | contig 49095 bp, 41 predicted proteins | sample SpaLakP09_SKY_50_FD_134517 | JGI IMG/M metagenome (GOLD analysis project Ga0187844, IMG submission 134517) | Oligotrophic lake water microbial communities from Sparkling Lake, Wisconsin, USA - SP09_SKY_50 | ecosystem: Environmental > Aquatic > Freshwater > Lake | place: USA: Sparkling Lake...
CGCCACCACCTGCTCCGCGAAGACGGGCCTGGGCGTGGAAGACGTGCTGGAAACGCTGATCGCGAAGGTACCGCCGCCGGAAGGCGATCCGGACGCGCCGCTGCAGGCGTTGATCGTCGACTCGTGGTACGACAGCTACGTCGGCGTCGTGATGCTCGTGCGCGTGAAGAACGGCACGCTGCGTCCGAAAGACAAGATCCTCCTGATGGCGACGGACTCGCAGCAGCTGGTCGAGCAGGTCGGCGTGTTCACGCCGCGCTCCGTGCAGCTGTCGGAACTGAAGGCCGGCCAGGTGGGCTTCATCATCGCCGGCATCAAGGAACTGAAGGCCGCGAAGGTGGGCGATACCGTCACGCTGGCGTCGCGTCCGGCACCCGAGCCGCTGCCCGGCTTCAAGGAAGTGCAGCCGCAGGTGTTCGCCGGCCTTTTCCCGGTGGAAGCGAACCAGTACGACGCACTGCGCGACTCGCTGGAAAAGCTGAAGCTGAACGACGCCGCGCTGCAGTACGAGCCGGAAGTGTCGCAGGCGCTGGGCTTCGGCTTCCGCTGCGGCTTCCTGGGCCTGCTGCACATGGACGTCATCCAGGAACGCCTGGAACGCGAATTCGACCAGGACCTGATCACGACGGCCCCGACCGTCGTGTACGAAGTCGTGATGCGCGACGGTTCCATGATCAAGGTCGACAACCCGTCCAAGATGCCGGAAGTGTCGAAGATCGAGGAAGTGCGCGAGCCGATCGTCACCGTCAACCTGTACATGCCGCAGGAATATGTCGGCGCCGTCATCACGCTGTGCACCGGCAAGCGCGGCGTGCAGATGGACATGAGCTACCACGGCCGCCAGGTGAAACTCGTGTACGAGATCCCGATGGCCGAGATCGTGCTGGACTTCTTCGACCGCCTGAAATCCACGTCGCGCGGTTATGCGTCGATGGACTACGAGTTCAAGGAATACCGCGCGTCGGACGTCGTGAAGGTCGACATGCTGATCAACGGCGACAAGGTCGACGCGCTCGCCATCATCGTGCACCGCGCCAACGCCGCCTACCGCGGCCGCCAGGTCGCCGCGAAGATGCGCGAACTGATTCCGCGCCAGATGTTCGACGTGGCGATCCAGGCCGCGATCGGTGCCACGATCATCTCGCGCGAGAACGTCAAGGCGTTGCGCAAGAACGTGCTGGCGAAGTGCTATGGCGGCGACGTCAGCCGCAAGAAGAAGCTGCTTGAGAAACAAAAGGCCGGCAAGAAGCGCATGAAGCAGGTGGGCTCGGTGGAGATCCCGCAGGAAGCGTTCCTCGCCATCCTTCAAGTGGAAGAAAAATAAGGGAAGAATAAGAAGCGATGAATCTGCAACCGATCCTGGGAAATTTTGCGTTAATCCTGTTCGTCGCCATGGTGGTGACGGGTGTCATCTGGTGCCTGGACGTGTTCGTCCTCGCGAAACAGCGCCGCGCGAAGGCGGATGCGGCGCTGGCCGAGTACGACGCCCGCCACGCCAAGCTGACGGCCGACGGCATCAAGGTCGACAGCGGCAACCGCGCCGTGCTGGAGGCATCGATCCTGCGCCAGCCGACGTGGGTCGAGTATTCCGGCAGCTTCTTCCCCGTGATCGCGCTCGTGTTCGTGCTGCGTTCCTTCCTGTTCGAGCCGTTCAAGATCCCGTCGTCGTCGATGGTCCCGACCCTGCTCGTGGGCGATCTGATCCTCGTGAACAAGTTCGATTACGGCATCCGCCTGCCGGTGATTAGCAAAAAAGTCATCGAAGTGGGCAATCCGCAGCGGGGCGACGTCATGGTGTTCAAATACCCGAAGGATCCGAGCCAGGATTACATCAAGCGCGTGATCGGTGTGCCGGGTGATAAAATCACTTACGAGAACAAGCGCCTGACCGTCAATGGCCAGCCGGTCGAGTACGTGCCGATGGACGATTACCTGGACGACGAGCGCCCGGTTTACCACAAGCAATTCCTGGAAAAGCTGACGAACGCACCGCACCGCATTCTGAACATGGACGGTGCCCGCACGTACAACCAAAGCGCCGTGGAGGATTTCCCCCATCACGAAAATTGCACCTATTCCTACGATGGATTTACCTGTATCGTACCGGAAGGCAATTATTTCATGATGGGCGATAACCGCGACAACAGCGCAGACAGCCGCTACTGGGGCTTCGTGCCGGACAAGAACATCGTCGGCAAGGCTGTGTTTGTTTGGATGAACTTCGGTAACCTGAAGCGCATCGGCGGTATCCACTAAGCCGGCGTGGAGGGTGTGATGAAGGGTGACAAGCGGTATCGGATCGGCGCGGAGAGCGGTGTCTCGCTGTCGGGCCTGATCGTCGTGCTGGTCGTGCTGGGCGCGCTGGCGCTGGTGGCCGTCAAGGTGACGCCGTCGTTCCTCGAATACCGGGCCGTCAAGGGTGCGATCGTCAAGGCGAAGGCGGATGCCGGGAGCGGCACGGTGCGCGAGATCCAGCAGGCGTTCGACAAGAATGCGGGCGTCAACGATGTCTCGTCGATTTCCGGCCGCGACCTGGTGATCACGCGCGACAGCGGCACGACCGAGATCAGCTTCGCCTACGAGAAGAAGGTTCCGCTGACGGACAGCATCAGCCTGACGTTCAATTTTGACGGTACCACCGACCCCAGCGGCAACAATGCCGCCAAGGCCGACAAGGCCGATAAGTAATACGCCGGGAGGCGCGCGATGGGATCGGCGCGCGACGCCGGCCCATTAGATTGGTACGACAATGAATCTTCAGTTATTGCAAACTCGCCTAGGCTATACGTTCCGGGACCCCGGCCTGCTGCAACAGGCGCTGACCCACCGTAGCCACAGCAGTCTGCATAACGAGCGCCTGGAATTCCTCGGCGACTCGATCCTGAACTGCGTCGTCGCGTCCATCCTGTACGAACGATTCAAGAACCTGGCGGAAGGCGACCTGTCGCGCCTGCGCGCCAACCTCGTCAAGCAGCAATCGCTGTTCGAGATCGCCCAGAAGCTGGAACTGTCGCAATTCCTGCGCCTGGGCGAGGGCGAACTGAAATCCGGCGGGTTCCGCCGGCCGTCGATCCTCGCCGATACGCTGGAAGCCCTGCTGGGCGCCATCTTCCTCGACAGCGGCTTCGATGCGGCGCGCGACGCGATCCGGTCGTTTTATATCCCGCTGCTCGATTCCGTCGACCCGCGTACGCTCGGTAAGGATGCCAAGACCCTGTTGCAGGAGTTCTTGCAGAGTAAAAAGATCTCACTGCCGACGTACAACGTCGTCGCCACGCACGGCGCCGCGCACAGCCAGGAATTCGAGATCGAGTGCCTCGTGCCCAAGCTGGGCATCCAGGTGTTCGGCCGCGGCGGCAGCCGCCGTGCCGGCGAACAGGCCGCGGCGCGCCTTGCGTTGGAAACGGCCGAGCAGTTGCTGCAGAAAAGCCCGTCCGCGACGCGCAAGTCGCGGCCCCGGTCGGCCCAGCTGAAGCTGGCAGGCATCGCCACCGACCAGAGCGAGCTGACGGTGCAGGCCGAGGAGCCGCAGTCGCAGCAGAAACAACAACAGCATCACAAGCCAGGAAACACCCCAGCATGAACATCGAGACCACCACCAAGACCAACGACACCGCACCGGAAGGCTTCCGCTGCGGCTACATCGCCATCGTCGGCCGTCCGAACGTGGGCAAGTCGACCCTGATGAACGTGCTGATAGGTGCCAAGGTGTCGATCACGTCGCGCAAGGCGCAGACGACGCGCCACCGCATCACGGGCATTCAGACCCGTGACGACGCCCAGTTCATCTACGTCGACACGCCCGGCTTCCAGACCCGCCACGCGAACGCGCTGAACAAGACCTTGAACAAGACCGTGTCGAACACGCTGACGGCGTCCGACGTGATCCTGTTCCTCGTCGAGGCCGGCACGTTCGGGCCGGCCGACCAGCAGGTGCTGGACCTGCTGCCGAAGAACGTGCCCGTCATCCTCGTCATCAACAAGTCCGACCGCATGAAGGACAAGGCCGAGCTGATGCCGTTCGCGGCCAAGGTCGCGGGCTTGCGCGATTTCACGGCGGTCGTGCCCGTGTCCGCGAAGCTGCGCTTCCAGGTCGATGCGCTGGAAAGCGAGATCAAGCGCCACCTGCCGGAAAATCCGCCGATCTTCGGCCCGGACGACATCACGGACCGCAGCGAGAAATTCCTCGCGGCCGAGATCGTGCGCGAAAAAGTGTTCCGCCTGCTGGGCGACGAGCTGCCGTACACGAGCACCGTCCTCATCGAACAGTTCCTGCAAGAAGGCAACCTGCGCCGCGTCTTCGCCGCGATCCTCGTCGAGCGCGACACGCACAAGTCCATGATCATCGGTAACAAGGGCGCGCGCCTGAAAGAGATTTCCACGCAGTCGCGCCTCGACATGGAAAAACTGTTCGGCGGTCCCGTGTACCTGGAAATCTGGGTCAAGGTGAAGTCCGGCTGGGCCGACAACGAAGCGGGCCTGCGCGCTTACGGTTACGAGTAACGAGCCGGGGTATCATCTCGGAATGCCCAGCCGCGACGACGAACTCATCGATAACGACCAGGACGCGCATGCACCGGCGACGGTGACCAAGCGGCGCACGCCCGCGCGCGAGGGCCGCGTCGTCGGCCACCGGATTGCCGGCCAACCGGGCTTCGTGCTGCACAGCTATCCGTACAAGGAAACGAGCCTCATCGTCGACCTGTTTACGCGCGACCACGGCCGCATCGGCGTCGTCGCGAAAGGCGCGAAACGGCCGCATTCGAAGCTGCGCGGCGTGCTGCAGACGTTCCAGCCGCTGTCCGTGTCCTTCTCGGGCAAGTCCGAACTGCGCACGCTGATCGATGCCGAGTGGGTCGGCGGCATGCTGCCGATCGAGAAGACGGCGCTGCTCTGCGGTTTTTATCTCAATGAATTGCTGGTGAAACTGCTGGCGCGCGACGATGCGCACCCGGCGCTGTTCAATCACTACGTCGCGACACTCAACGAACTGGCGCACGGCGAACCGGCGCCCATCGCCTTGCGAAAATTCGAACGGGCCTTACTTAAGGAAACCGGGGTCGCCGCGGACCTCACGCGCTGCACGACGACGCGCGCCCCCGTCGAGCCGGACGGCCTGTACGTCGTCGACCCGGAACGCGGTGCGCGCACGGCGCAGGCGGTCGAGTCGTGGCCGGTGGTGTCCGGCAAGACGCTCGTCGACATGGAGCGCGAAGACTACGCCGACCCGCAGACGAAAGCGCAGAGCAAGCAGCTGATGCGCTTCCTGCTGGCCTATCACCTGGGAGGCGCGCCGCTGAACACGCGCCAGATTTTGATCGACCTGATGCAGCTTTAAGACAAAGACGACGACCATGAGCTTCCTGCAACCCGCCGGCCAGGTGATCGACCTGGGCGTGAACATCGACCATATTGCCACCGTCCGCAACGCGCGCGGCACCGTCTATCCCGATCCGCTGCGCGCCGCGCTGATCGCCGAGCAGGCGGGCGCCGACCTGATCACCCTGCACCTGCGCGAAGACCGCCGCCACATCAAGGACGCCGACGTCCTCGCCATCCGCCCGCAACTCGCGACGCGCATGAACCTGGAAGCGGCCGTCACGCAGGAGATGATCGACTTCGCCTGCAAGGTGAAACCGCAGGACGTGTGCCTCGTGCCCGAGCGCCGCGAAGAAGTGACGACCGAGGGCGGCCTGGACGTCATTCGCTACCAGAAGGAAGTCGAGGCCGCGATCCGGCAGCTGCAGGGCGAGGGCATCCGCGTGTCGCTGTTCATCGACGCGGACGAACAGCAGATCGCGGCCGCGGCGGCCGTCGGCGCCACCGTCATAGAGCTGCACACGGGCCGTTACGCCGAGGCCGGAAACGCGGAGGAGCACGCGCACGAGCTGGAACGCATCAAGGCGGGCGTGCGCGCCGGCGTGAAGCACGGCCTGCGCGTCAACGCGGGCCACGGCCTGCACTACACGAACGTGCAGCCGATCGCGGCGATCCCCGAAATCCACGAGCTGAACATCGGCCACGCGATCGTCGCGCATGCGCTGTTCGCCGGTTTCGAGAACGCCGTGCGCGAGATGAAGGCGATCATGGTCGCGGCGCGCCTGGGCGTCTCCTACGCGGCGAAAGGCCAGTAATGATTTACGGGATCGGCACGGACATCGTCCAGATCTCGCGCGTCGAGGCTGCCCTGAAGCGCAGCGGCCCACGCTTCGCCGAAAAGATCCTCGGTCCCGAGGAACTCGTCAAATACCATGCCCGCCGCGCCAAGAACGAGGTGCGGGGGCTGCGCTTCCTGGCCACGCGGTTCTCGGCCAAGGAGGCGTTCTCGAAAGCGATCGGCTTGGGGCTACGCATGCCCATGACCTGGCGCTCGGCCCAGATGCTCAACGCCCCGAGCGGCAAGCCGATAATCGTATGCAGCGGGGCGCTCGATGAATTCATGCGGACGCACCGGCTTACGGCCCAGGTGACGATCAGCGACGAAGCCGATTACGGCGTCGCGTTCGTCATCGTCACCCAGGCACCCGACGGAGTGTCCGCTGCCTAGGTGCAGTGGAAGTGGAAGACGAACTCGTAGTAAGTACGGAACTAAAGGCGCGCCGGCGCAGGACGCTGCCGGCCCCGGCGAAAGCGCCGCGCGCCCGTCCGGATGCGTGGCAAGCCATGAAAGAGGAATTGATCGCGACGATGACGAAGGATGCGGAATCCCCCGTGCGCCCCACCGAGGCGGCGCGCGAACAAGTCCTGGCGACGGTGGCCAAGCTGCCCGATTTGCCGGGCGTGTATCGCTATTTCGATGCGGAAGACAGGGTCCTCTACGTCGGCAAGGCGCGCAACCTCAAGAAGCGCGTGTCGAGCTATTTCCAGAAGACGCTGTCCAGTCCCCGCATCGCGATGATGGTGTCGCAGATCGCGCGCCTGGAAACGACGGTGACGCACAGCGAGGCCGAAGCGCTGATCCTGGAAAACAACCTGATCAAGACCCTCAAGCCGCGCTACAACATCCTGTTCCGCGACGATAAGTCGTACCCGTACCTGAAGCTGACGGCGGGCGACTATCCGCGCATGGCCTATTACCGCGGCGCGCTGGACAAGAAGAACCAATATTTCGGACCGTTCCCGAGCGCGTGGGCCGTGAAGGAATCGATGCAGCTGCTGCAGAAGGTGTTCATGCTGCGCACGTGCGAGGACAGTGTCTTCGCCAACCGCACGCGGCCCTGCCTGCTGCACCAGATCGGCCGTTGCAGCGGGCCGTGCGTGGACCTGATCGCACCGGAAGACTACAAGCGCGACGTCGACAACGCCGCCAAATTCCTGCGCGGCCGCCAGACGGAAGTGCTGGAAGAACTCGAGAAGAAGATGCTCGCGTATGCCGAGGATCTGAAATTCGAGCAGGCGGCCAGCGTGCGCAACCAGATCCAGGCGCTGTCGCGCGTGCTGCACCAGCAGAGCATGGAGACGACGGGCGATGCGGACGTCGACGTCATCGCCGTCGTCGTGCAGGGCGGACGCGCGTGCGTCAATCTCGCCATGGTGCGCGGCGGCCGTCACCTGGGCGACCGCGCGTACTTCCCCACGCAGGTGGGCGAGGCGATCGGTGACTCATTGGGCGAATCGTCGATCGAAGTCGAGGTGCTGGCCGCGTTCATGGCGCAGCACTACGGCGACAAGTTCGTGCCGGGCATCGTTATCCTGAACATCGAGTTCGACCAGCCCGAGCTGATGATGGCGCTGCAGGAGCAGTGCGGCCACCGCATCAACCTCGTGTTCCAGCCGCAGGGGCAGCGCCGCCAGTGGCTGGAACTGGCGCAGAAGGGCGCGGAGATCTCGCTGGCCCGGCTGCTGTCGGAGCAGGGCTCGCAGCAGTCGCGCACGCGCGCGCTGGCGGAGGTGCTCGGTATCGAGAACGAAGATCTCGAATCCCTGCGCGTCGAATGCTTCGACATCAGCCACACGGCGGGCGAAGCGACGCAGGCGTCGTGCGTGGTGTTCCATCACCACCAGATGCAGAACGGCGAATACCGGCGCTACAACATCACGGGCATCACGCCGGGCGACGACTACGCCGCGATGCGCCAGGTGCTCACGCGGCGCTACGAGAAGGTGGCGAACGGCGAGGGCGTGATGCCGGACATCGCGCTGATCGACGGCGGCAAGGGCCAGGTCGAGATGGCGCGCCAGGTCTTCACGGAGCTCGGGCTCGACATCGGCAACATCGTCGGGGTGGCGAAAGGGGAGGGCCGCCGGGTCGGCCTCGAGACGCTGATCTTCGCCGACGGCCGCCCGCCGCAGGAACTGGGCAAGGAATCGGCCGCGCTGATGCTCGTGGCGATGATCCGCGACGAGGCGCACCGCTTCGCCATCACGGGCATGCGCGCCAAACGCGCCAAGACGCGCCAGGCGTCGCGCCTGGAAGAGATCGAGGGCATCGGCGCCAAGCGCCGCCAGAAGCTGCTGGCGCGCTTTGGCGGCCTGAAGGGCGTGATCGATGCGAGCGTGGAGGATCTGATGTCGGTGGAGGGCATCTCCAGTACGCTGGCGGAAGAGATTTATCGGCAGCTTCACTGAGGGTATTGACGCGCGCGGCGGGGACAGCTCAACTGGTTTAAACGGCAAGAGCCATGTAGACTAGCGCGCACGCAACTCAACAAGCCGAGCCTTGAACAGCCTCACCCCATGCCTTTCAATATTCCGATTCTCCTGACCTGGCTACGCGTCGCCCTCATTCCGCTGGTCGTTGGCGTCTACTATCTCCCCGAACACTGGCTCCACGTGACCGACCGCAACCTGGCGTCCACGCTCGTCTTTGTCGTCGCCGCGATCACGGACTGGTTCGACGGCTATCTCGCGCGCCGCTGGAACCAGACATCGGCGTTCGGTGCCTTCCTCGACCCCGTCGCGGACAAGCTGATGGTGGCGGGCGCGCTGCTCGTGCTCGTGCAGCTGGACCGCGTGAACGCCATCATCGCCTTCATCATCATCGGCCGCGAGATCACAATCTCCGCGCTGCGCGAATGGATGGCGGAGATCGGCGCGCGCAAGTCCGTCGCCGTGAGCTCGCTCGGCAAGATCAAGACGGCGGCGCAGATGGTCGCCATCCCGATGCTGCTGTTCCACGATCCCATGTTCAACGGCGTGCTCGACATCCACATGTGCGGCGAGATCCTGCTGTGGATCGCGGGCGTGCTGACGGTCTGGTCGATGTTCTACTACCTGCGCCGCGCCTGGCCGCTGATCAAGGAAAAGTCGGGCACCGTATAAGTTTCTGCCGAGTCATCCTTGACACATAGCTCAGCATCTCTATAATGCCTGCCTGTTGCGAAGACATCGCGGCAAACGAAACGAAGCGGGAGTAGCTCAGTTGGTAGAGCGCAACCTTGCCAAGGTTGAGGTCGAGAGTTCGAGACTCTTCTCCCGCTCCAGAGTTTGCCGGTCGGCGTAATGAAAAGGTTGTCTTGGAAATCAGTAAAAAATCTGAGATAATCGCAAGTTCCAGCGACGCGGGAGTAGCTCAGTTGGTAGAGCGCAACCTTGCCAAGGTTGAGGTCGAGAGTTCGAGACTCTTCTCCCGCTCCAGTCATCGCAAGATGGTGTTGGGACAGCAGTAATCAGTAAGACTCCATGCGGGAGTAGCTCAGTTGGTAGAGCGCAACCTTGCCAAGGTTGAGGTCGAGAGTTCGAGACTCTTCTCCCGCTCCAGTGTTTTACGGTGGTAGTAAGTGATGAACTCCTAAGCGGGAGTAGCTCAGTTGGTAGAGCGCAACCTTGCCAAGGTTGAGGTCGAGAGTTCGAGACTCTTCTCCCGCTCCAGTGATTCACGATGTAGTACCCGATGCGGGAGTAGCTCAGTTGGTAGAGCGCAACCTTGCCAAGGTTGAGGTCGAGAGTTCGAGACTCTTCTCCCGCTCCAGTTATAGAGAAGCCAGCCTTCTCGTGTTGCTGCGACAGATAACCGGTCGCTGTGACATTTCAAGTCTTCCTCGGGCGAGGTAGCAAAGCGGTTATGCAGCGGCCTGCAAAGCCGTGTAGATGGGTTCGACTCCCATCCTCGCCTCCAGCATACCTGTAGATCGGCGCCTCCGCGCTGATCTACGTCAGCGATACAGCTTGTCCCTCCAAAACGAGGGATTACGCAACTCGGCCGGTCGCATAAGAACGTTTTCCCATCGTCATTTCCTCGCAAGCGGTCGCGCCTGGCTGGCCGTATCCAGGTTGCGCCGGATCCCTCGCGCCTTGCAAACTGTGAATTTCCGAGAGAAATCGTCACATTCTGTTGTGATATCGTACGCCCGCGTGACGTAACAATCATCTCCGCCGCCACTGCAGCAGATCGTTGCCGAATTATCGTCACTCATCAATTGTTTGCGGGAATATATGTTCGAGAGCCTCGACGGAACAGGTAGGTCGCTTTTCAACGAGTTGGGTAATTTATTGTCGGGTTTGAGCGAAGCGCATCGCGCCATCCGTCTGAGACTTGCCGGCCCGGAAAACGTTTTTGACGATGTTCTGCTCGTTAAAAAAGCAGATGGGCACGAACAGCTGTGCGGCGGTCTGGAATACCGCCTGTATTGCGTGTCGTCGCACGCCACGTTACCTCTCAAGGATTTGATTGCCCTGCCGATCGAGCTGCAATTCGTCACCGATCGCGGACACGTGCGTTCGGTTTGCGGCATCGTGGCGGAAGCGGCGGCGGGGCAGAGCGATGGCGGCCTTGCCACTTATCACCTCGTCGTTCGGGATGCACTGGCATTGATGGATCAGCGGGTGAACACACGTGTTTTCCGCAACGTCAATGAGATCGATTTGTCCGCAGCCTTGATCAACGAATGGCGGGCGATAAATCCAGTGTTGGCGAGGGTGCTGGATATCGATTTTTCCGGCGTGGGCAACGCTTATCCCGCCCGTGAATTCACTATGCAACACAACGAATCGGATGCAGCATTTCTGCGCCGGCTATGGAAACGGCGCGGTATCTCCTGGTTTATCCGCCCTGGTGCTGCAAGCGAAACCGCCACCGACCGGACGCCGGCGCACACGCTGGTCGTGTTCGATTCGCCGTACGCCCTCGGCCGCAACGAAGCGGGCGCAATCCGCTTCGACAGTGACCTCGCCACCCGGACGTCCGACAGTATTTACCACTGGAGCGCATCGCGCAGGCTGAGGAGTGGCAGCGTCAGCCGCCAGAGCTGGGACTACAAGACAGGCGCATTGATTTCTGTCCAGGCCCCGACCATGATGCGCCTGGGCGACGTCGGCGCCCAGTTCGCTTTCAGCCTGGACGACTATCTCGTCGATCCCCCGCATGCGGGCGACGATGTTGCCGATTACAAGCGGCTCGGAGAACTGCGTATCCAGAGGCACGAGTACGAATCAAAGTGTTTCCATGGCGAAGGCAGTGTGCGTGACTTGTGTGTCGGTGAGTGGTTCAGTCTGGATGGGCATCCCGAGATCGATTCGCATCCGGAAGACGAGCGCGAATTCGTGCTGACGGAATTATGGGTCAGCGCGGAAAATAATTTGCCGAAGACGGCCGACGAAGCCGTGCAGCGCCTGTTTGCCGTGAATGGCTGGGAAAACGCGCGTGCTGCGTCCGAACTTTCCGGTGCGAGCGAACGACGCGAGATGCGCTACACGAACCGGTTCTCGTGCGTGCGGCGCGGCATTCCCATCGTTCCCGCATTCGATCCGCGCACGGACCTGCCGCGCGTGACGTTGCAAAGTGCGGTCGTTGTCGGTCCCCCTGGCGAAGAAGTGCATTGCGACGCGATGGGCCGCGTCAAGCTTCGTTTTCTTGGAACGCGCGAACAAGACCACGCGTCCGGCCCCGGTGCCTCGAACAGCGATCGCGACTCGGCCTGGGTGCGTGTTGCCAGCTTCTGGGCGAGCGATAAATGGGGCAGCATGCATTTGCCGCGCGTCGGGGACGAGGTGTTGGTGGACTTCCTCGGCGGCGACCCGGACAAGCCAGTCGTCGTAGGCAGCATGTATGGCAGGCCTTTGCCCCCAGCCTTCAGTCACGTCGGGGAATTACCCGGAAACCGCTTCCTTGCCGGCATCAAGAGCAAAGAAGTCAAGGGCATGCGCTACAACCAGCTTCGGTTCGACGACACGCCCGGAGAGATCAGCAGCCAGCTCGCCAGCGAACATGGTCATAGCCAGCTGAACCTCGGATGGCTGACTCACCCGCGTCAGAACGGCAGCGGCGACGCGCGCGGGGAGGGCGCCGAACTGCGCTCGGACGGCGCCGTGTCCGTACGCGGTAAAGCCGGTGTGTTCATCAGTGCGGACGGCCAGCGTAGTGCTGACGGCGCGTTGCTGCAGCGGGAAGCGCTGTTGGGGCTGACCGAGGTGCTCCAGAGCGTCCAGCAGCAACTGTCGCAGCTGGCCGAGACGCACCATGCCGATCCGACACCGGCCGTGAAGCTGAAGGACCTCCTCAAGCGGCTCAACGAATGGGAGGCCGGTACCAATGTCGATCCGGATGGTACCGGCGGCAAGATGCCGATGGTGGCCGTCAGTGCCCCGGCCGGCGTTGCCATCGGTAGCCAGGACAACGTACTGGTGGGCGCGCAAAGCCAGATTGACCTCATCAGTGTGGGCACGACCGAGGTAAGTACAGGCAAGACGTTCCTCGTGCGCGCAGCCCAGAGCGTCAGCATGTTTGCTCATAAGCTCGGCATGAAACTGATCGCCGCATCCGGGAAGATGGAACTCCAGACCCACAGGGACGATATCGACATCACGTCCGCGAAACGGATCGTCCTGAGTGCCGCCGACGAAATCGTGCTGCAGGCGCCGAAGGTGCGCCTGGTGACCAAGGGCGCGCAGGTCGACCTCGGCAATGACGAGATCGTGCAGCAGTGCAGTGCGAACCACACGATCAAGTCCGCCAAATTCGCCCATGTTACGGGTGGTGGTGGCTCGGTCGCGGCGATGACGCTGCCGGTCAGTGACATCAAGACGGACGAACGTATCGTCCTGTTCGATCAACAGTCCGGCCTTCCCGTGAAAAACCGGGCCTACCGGGCGATCCTCGACGACGGCCAGGAAATTCAGGGGAGGACCGATGCCGATGGCCGTACGGAACTGCTGCAGTCGGCCGCGATGGGGCAGGTGCAAATCATCATTGATCCACACGATGATGCCGCGTGACGGCAACTCATCAAGACTAAATTATGACTGAACCAATCAGGCGACTCCCAGACCCGATCGTCACCTCTGACGGCAAGCTTGTGGGCACGAGTGCGTTGACGCCGCAAGCGATGAATACGCGTGGTGCGATCGCGATCCCTTCCACAAAGGTGATTCCCGTCATTCTTGTCCCAGGCATCATGGGAAGCAACCTGCGCGCGCATACCAGAAGGGAAGACGTTCAAAACCGGGTGCTGAAACCCGGGGAACCGGCGTGGCGCCCGCCAAACGGGATGGTGGCTGGCCTGCGCGAGGCGTCGGCGTGGAAAAAGCGCGATCCGGCCTTGAGGCAAAAGATCCTCGACGGTGACACACTCGAGGTGGATGATTCGGGCCTGATCGAGATCCCGGACGACGACGCGCAGGGGGCGCAGGCTGCGCACATGCGTACGAGGTGGTGGGGCGAGGTGCATTGGTCGAGTTATGGGACCCTTCTTTGCGAACTGCAACGCAATCTGAACACGACGTTCGAGAACTCGCTTATCCTGCGAAAGCGGGCGCCCAACGACCATTGGGAATCGGTCATCGATTACGACCGTGAAAAATGGAATGCGGCAGACATGCCGGCTCTTACCACGGCCGAACTGGAAAAATTCGCCCAGTATCAGTACCCGGTCTATGCGTGTGGCTACAACTGGATCCAGTCGAACGAATTGTCAGCCGAAAGGCTGAAAAACAGGGTCCTGGAGATCATCGATTTTTGGACCAAAAGAAAATTCGATTGCAAACAGGTGATTCTGGTATCGCACTCCATGGGCGGTCTGGTTTCGCGCGCCTGTGCCAAGCAGATACCAGACAAGATTGTCGGCATCGTGCATGGTGTGATGCCCGCACTCGGTGCCCCGTTGGCGTACCGGCGTATTGCAAGTGGTACGGAAAAGAGTTCTCCTTCCGCGGGCACCCTTGACCGCACCAAGATGGGGAAGTTCGCAGACATTGCTGGCGATACATCGATGAAAACCACGCCGGCCATGGCAACGGCGTCCGGTGCTTTGGAACTGCTTCCCAACCATTTGTATCCCTCTCCGTGGCTGTTTGCCTCGGTACGCAAAAAGGATGGCACGATCAAAGATGTCGCTCCGCTGTTTTATGGCAATGTGTATGACATGTATCGGGACTTTTCTGTCTGGTACCGGGTAATTAATCCGAATTTAGCGGACCCGGCAGGAAAGTATGATCCCGAAATAGGCGGTGGCGTCAATCAAGCGATCGTGCGAGCAATCGGCCAGGCTGAGAAATTTCATACGAAGGTTCTGGACACCTACTATCATCCGAATTCCTATGCGTATTATGGCGCTGATGAAAAACTGCTTTCGTTCGGTGTGATGCGTTGGGTTACGGAGAATCAGGATTTATTGGAAAAGAAAACGAGCCAGCTCATCTGCATTGGTCAAGCGATATCCGACGAATCCTTCGTAGGTGGCCGAACCATGGTAATGCCAAAGAATTTTCCTGGCGCCGGGACAACGGCGTGGTTCATGCCTGGCGACCAGGATGCTCCAGGAGATGGCACCGTATCGCATCAATCTGGAGACGGACCACGCGGAAAGGTCAAGCGCGTTTTTCGCACTACAGGGTATTCTCATCAGGACAGTTATGCGGATAAACATATGTTAAAGCTGACATTTCACTTGATTGCGCGAGTTTCTCAAGAGGCCAAATAATTGATGCGATTACAAAAACAATTGCCGGCGGTCGCCGCCTTGGCCGCTACAATTGCCCTTGCCGGGATTGTTTTGTCAGGGTGCAAGAATGACGACAAGGAAGTGCCGAAGAAGATGACACAGAAAATGATGACAGTGTGCGTGGGTCGGTTTCTCATCGACTTGCCAGAGGGTGCAGAGATCTCATTTGCCCCAGCGCGGGTGGCCAGTATCACGGTCGCAGTACAGCCAGATTATGCCGAGGCCAAATACATGGCCGAACTTAGTCAACGGGAACAAGTACTGAGCCAACAGAAAAACGCATATGACAAGCCGAGCCTGGAGAAAAAGGTACAGGGAAGCGCGATAAATTTCCCGTCGACAATTTTTTATTACGGTCGAGAAAAACCGTTAAGCGAAATTCAGTTCGGGCAGAAAGTTGCTGGGACTGAAGACAGTATCTCTACCGAGGCTTACGGGCTATACAACGGTTTCCTTTACAAGTTCACAGCCGAGCATTTATTGTCGCCACGGTTTGACGACCATGTGCTGAAGTTGGTAAAGCAGTTCGAGGCGCGCAGCATGGACACCATTCCCAGTCAGCCGGGGTTCTGTACGGAAAACGGATTAATTCACGACCCTATTCCCGCCGGCATTACTGAATCCATCACAATGTTTGCGTCATTGAAAGGGCACCCGGATCTTGCAATCCGGCTAGATACGTCGGTCAATCTCAAACAGCTTCAGGAATCGCTGCTGGAGCGGGATGCGAAGGATGACGTCAAACTGGAAAATCGCAACAGCGTCAAAACCTTCCGCAGACAGCATCGCGCGCTCAATGGCATCGACGGCGAAGAGGTACTCGACAAATACAAGGAGGCGAACGGTACCAGTGCGCATCTATTCATGTGGGCCGGCATGGGGAAGCTGAAAGACGTGCTCGCTCCGAAGGTAACGGTGGAACTCGAGACGGGCATCGGCAGGCCGGGGCAGCCCGTCAACTCCAGCCTTTCGGATGACGCAGTGCTCGAGCTATGGGATCGAATTACAACCAGCATCCGCCTGCGACCCACGTCTGCGGCGCCCAAAAACGCCCAGGCGGATACGGCGCCTCAGGTGCCACTTGGCGAACTTGTCGCCACTGGCCATGCCTGTCCGCAGACGGGATATTGGCAATGTAGTGAACTTAACGGCATTGAAGGCGCCCGGCCGCAATTCTTCAGGCAGGGAGAGCAGATGCCTCATGCGGTACTCAGAGGTGCCCCGAACCTGTGGCAGAAGTTGAGCGGTAATGTCCCATCGCACCAGGTCGCCACTGTCTGGACGCTGGTCGCGTATCACGAGCAGCACTCGTCCAGGGAGTTTGGCCCGGATGATGGCGCCGTTTAGCCTTGGGACCCCTGTCTAACCCTGCACATCGATTTCGGTCATGCCAAACGTTATCCGACTCGGTGACGCCACCAGCCATGGCGGCAAGGTGGTAAAGGTCGCCGCAGAGCACTACACCGTCGACGGTATTCCGGTTGCCCGGGTGGGCGATCTGTGTTCATGTCCAAAGGCAGGTCATGACAACTGTACGATTGTGGAGGGCAATCCTGATCACCTCGTCGAAGGGGTTCAGGTCGCGTATGAAGGCCATAAGACGAGCTGCGGAGCGGCTCTGGTCGCCAGCCAGGCAACGTTCACCGCTGGTTAGCATATGCGCAGAAGCGCTTATAGAGTTTTTACCCGCAACGATATCGGAGGCAGCAGTGCGCCCGACTGCCGCGAGACGTTGAATCCGGTGTTCACAGGCGCCGCCATGAGCCGATTTTCCACCTGCGCCTTGAGCCTGTTGATCGCGTGTGGCCATGCGCAAGGCGGGCAACTCACGCGTTCCGGCAGCATTCCGCTCGGCGGTCTCGCGGCATCGTCCGACATCAACAACGTTGCCATCTCGCCGGACGGCACACAGGCCTGCGTCGTCGCCTCGTACGTAAAGGAGTCCGACGCGGCCGTCCACAGTACCGTCACGCTAGTGGACCTGATACAGAAAAAAGCAGGTTGGACGCGGCAGATGCCCCCTACCGATGACATGGCCAACGTGTACGCCGTCGCGTGCCGGTTCCAGGGCGACGATGTGTACGCGCTGGCGAACGTGGACGCTGCGCACGCGATGGCGAATAACGTAGGCCGCGTCTATGTGTACAAGTACGGCAGGAATGGCGACGAACTCAAGCACGCTGCGATTCCGGTGTCCACCGAAAGCCGGGTCGCCATCGATATGCTGCCGCATGACGGCAAGCTGCACGTCATCGGCTTCGGCAAGGATACGGACGCGAACAACGAGTATTACAGCATGTTCGTGGCGGCGGTCGATGAATCGATGGCGTTCCAGACACGCTTGTCGAAAGACGGCAGCTATACGCAGTTCGCGGCCGTGCGCGCGATCGGGAATCATTGGTACATCGGCGGCGATTTCTATCCCAAGATCGTTCCCAAGAACGATCTCCCCATCTATTACGCCAATTCGAAAATCAAGCCGGGTGGCGGGTATGTGTGGAGCGTACGTCCACAGCATAAAGTGGTAACGGCATCGGACAACATCGCGACCGCGATCGATGACCGGGCGACGACGTACTCGCTCTCGCAGTCGCGTGGAACGTCTTCGCTGATCGCCGTCGATGCGGGCGGCATGATCGCTCACGCGATTACGTATAAAAGCGCGTTCTGCAAGGTGGAGGCCTTCACGCCCGCGGGTCACGGCCTGCTGGCGATCCGCCAGCCCTGTACAGGTTCGGGCGGCAAACGGGGGCTGGTATGGATCGATCCCTCTACGGGTGCCGAAACGACGCTCGATGTGCTGGGGAATACGCCGAAATTCATCGTATCGGACAACCGCAACTGGTACGGCGTGGACCTGAACGGGGATAGGTTGGAGTTCGTATTCGGCCCGGTCGCCACGGGCGCGCCCCGCTAACGCGCCTCATCACCGAATCGAGAGCAACCGTGCTGAAGACACTCATTCCGGTCGCCTGCCTGCTCGCCGCTTGCTGGGCACGCATGTCCGCTGCCGCAGACCTGCATTTCGCGGAGAAGCTCGGCGGCGTCAACCACGACCTGCGCATCGCAAACATGAAGGCCGATGCGCGCGGCGTCCCATCGTTTGACTATACCTACCGTCAGCAGGGCCAGGGCTGCGCCTTTACCTTGGCCGGCAGGGCAGTCGCAGGCTACGACGATGCCGGCGGCAAGGTCGAGCTCGAAGTCTACAATCCACTAGGCAGCGACGGCAAAGAGATGCCTTCCATTCTGGCGTTCCACGATGGCGAGGCGAACTTCACGGTCGCGCGCAAGGAGATGCTGGCGCCGAAATGGATCACGTTCGACCTCGACGGCGCGTCCCGTGCCAAACACTGCGACAGGAAGGCAGATCGCGTCGAGGTCATGTTCAAGCATGCCGTTCGTTGAGATTCTCTGGCCATGATGGAGTTCAATCGATGAACCTGACGCCATTCCAGGGCTTCCTGGCTGCGCTTGCCGACAGCAGTTTTTCTGCCGCGTTTTATCTTGCCGCGGGCTATCAGCTTGTAGTACTCGGCCTCGGATGCTTCCGAGGCCTGCGGCTGACCAGGTGGTACGCGTTGGCCGCAGGGGTATCGCATCTGGTCTTGTCCATGTTTCTGCTCGTCGGCTTTTACTACGCGACTCGTCCGATAGCATGAGAGGTTTTTCGCTGGCTTACCGGAGACATACTCTGACGAACTCATGCGGCGCAAAGTGCGGTGTAGAGCCAACTCCTTGATTCGTAAGAGCCAAAACGGCCTGCAAAGCCGTGTAGATGGGTTCGACTCCCATCCTCGCCTCCATCCTGTCTTTTGATTGACCCCTGATTATCGATCCGGATCGGGTCCTTATCCCTTTTACGATGTGCTGTGCGGCAGTCTTGTCGCGGTGCCAGCTCGCCGTCCTGCGCCACAACCGGGTCCCGGTGCTGGTCCACAAGACTGCTGCGCAGGCGGGTGTGGGTATGCGGGGAAAAGTGGCACGGGACGGTGATTGTTCAGGATTTCCGATGTTCCGGATGGACCGGCGATTTCGGTAGCAGGCGCTGCTGATACGTCAGGCAATTGGCGCCATGGCCGGCCTGGCCGGAGTGGCCGACCGCGATCTGTTGCGCCGTGCATTCGTAATCGTCGTTGTGCTGGCAGCCCGATACCTTGCATGCCCCGACGCCGGCTTTCCGCGCCTTGTCGCGGGAATGTGGCGTTGCCGCGAGAAAGGTGTCGCATCCCGGGTGAATGCCGTCGCCGACCGTGATCGCGCGCGCGTGGCAGCCATTGTCTGCATTGTAGGCGCATTCGGAAACCGTACACTCGCCGACGACCGGCATGTCGACCGCTATCCTGTTCATGGTGACCTCCTGAAGGAACCCGAAATCGAGCGAAACCTTTTAGATGCGTGCATGGAAGGAAGTGCAGCGTATTCGCCGCTTTCTTGATGTGGCTCATACGCTCCTATGAAATGCTGCGTGGCGTGGCGTGGCGTGGCCAGGACAGGGCAGGTGACGCCTGACGCGTTGGCGCAGCAGGAAGGCCTGATCGACCACCTGGCAGACTCGCTGCGGGCCGCCGCGAACGGCCTGCAGCACGATTTCGCTGGTCGCCATCAGGTCAGGTGGCGTAGTATGAATCGTCCGACGACAGGCATGCAGTTCGTCGTCTGCTCCAAAGTCTGCCGGCGTCGTGTTTCTCGCGCGGTAGCGGAAACAAGCGGATGTGCTTGTCGAGGGTAGACCCAAGGCGACACCATCGTGTCGATCCGGTTCCCGACATGCGCAGGAGATGCTGTCATGCGTTATTTCGTCACTGGCGCGACCGGCTTCATCGGCAGGCGTCTCGTCAGGAAGTTGCTGGCATCGCCCGATAATACGGTCTCGTTCCTGCTGCGCGACACCAGCCGCGCCAAGCTTCCGGCACTGCTTGCCTATTGGGGCGCGGAAGATGGACGGGCCGTTCCGGTCAGCGGCGACGTCCTCGCGGACGGGCTGGGCGTGAACGCCGCCGGGCGCGCCATGCTCGCCGGGCAGGTCGACCATTTTTTTCACCTGGCAGCCATCTACGACCTCCGGGCGGGCCGCGACGAGCAGGTGGCGACCAATGTCGAGGGTACGCGTCGCGCGGTCGCGCTCGCCGCCGAGCTGGGAGCGCGGCATTTTCATCACATGAGTTCGGTGGCCGCCGCGGGCATGTATCCGGGCGTGTTTCGCGAGGACATGTTCGACGAAGCGGAGCATCTCGAGCATCCGTACTTTGCCACCAAACACGCTGCGGAAGGCATCGTCCGCGCATCCCGTGGCGTGCCGTGGCGAATCTACCGCCCGGGACTCGTCGTCGGCGATTCGCACAGCGGGGAGGCCGACAAGGCCGATGGCCCCTATTTCTTTTTCAAGCCGATCCAGCGTATCCGCGCGCTCGTGCCGCCGTGGATGCCGGTGATCGGGATCGAAGGCGGACGCATCAACATCGTGCCGGTCGACTACGTCGTCGACGCACTGGTCCATATCGCGCACGTCGACGGACGCGATGGCGAATGCTTCCACCTGACCGACCCGGCACCCGGGCGGGTGGGCGAGGTGCTGAACCTGTTCGCCCGTGCCGCGCACGCGCCGCCGATGGCGTTGACGATCAATGCCGCGCTGCTCGACCTGGTGCCCGGGTGGCTGCGCAGGAGCGTCGGCGCGCTGCCGCTGGTGCAGCGCCTGCGGCACGCGTTGATGCAGGACCTGGGCCTGCCCGACGGGATACTGCATCTGCTCGAGTGGCCGACGCGCTTCGACAACCGGCAGGCCGTGGCGGCGCTGGCGGGCAGCGGCATCGCCTGCCCGCCGTTGGAACGCTATGCAGAGCCCGTGTGGGATTACTGGGAGCGCCACCTCGATCCCGCGCTGTCGTCCGGACAGGACTTGCGCGCCAGGGTTGCCGGCAAGGTCGTGCTGGTGACAGGCGGATCGTCCGGTATCGGATTGGCCACGGCATTGCGACTGGCCCAGGCCGGTGCCGTCACCGTGATTTGCGGTCGTGATCCCGACAAGCTGTCCGCCGCGCGGGCGCAGGTGCGGGCGGCCGGTGTCGACCTGTGCACGTATCGGGCCGACCTGTCGGACATGGACGACTGCGACCGCCTCGTGCAGGCCGTGCTGGCGGACCATGGACGCGTGGACGTGCTGGTCAATAACGCGGGCCGTTCGATCCGCCGCCCGGTCGACGCAAGCTATGACCGCTTCCACGATTTCCAGCGCATGATGCAGCTGAATTATTTCGGCGCGTTGCGTGTCACCCTGGGCCTGCTGCCTGCGATGGCGGCCCGCGGCGCCGGCCACGTGATCAATATTTCGTCGATCGGCGTGCTGACCAATGCACCACGCTTTTCCGCCTATGTGGCCTCCAAGGCCGCGCTCGAGGCGTGGACGAATTGCGCCGCGGCCGAGTTCGCCGATACCGGAGTTGGGTTTACCACGATTAACATGCCGCTCGTGCGTACGCCCATGATCGCGCCGACCGCGGTGTACCGCGACGCTCCCGCGCTCACGCCGGAAGAAGCGGCGCAATTCGTCGTACGCGCCATCACCGAACGGCCGGCGCGGATCGCGACCGAGGTCGGCTTGCTCGGCCTGGGCGTGCAGCTGGCCGCCCCGCGCGTCGGGCAGATCGTCATGAACGGCGCGTATCGCCTGTCGACCGACGCCGGCTCGGGCGCCGCGTTGCCGGGGCAAGAGGCACCGCAGGAACTGCAGGCCTTGCAGCACCTGCTGCGCGGCGTCCACCTGTGACATGCAGGCCCGGGCGCAGCAGCAGGAAGCGCTCACGGCAGTCGATGCCGCGTGGCTCCGCATGGACCGGCCGACCAACCTGATGATGATCTGTGGGCTGATGATCCTGGACGGACCGCTGGAACTGCCGCAACTGCGCGCAGTGATCGAGAGACGCATGTTGTGCTTTCACCGCTTTCGCCAGCGCATCGTCGATGCCGCCGGCACGCCGTACTGGGAGATCGATCCGGATTTCGACCTCGACTGGCACGTGCGCCACGTGGCCCTGCCGGCAGGCAGCGCCACGCTGGAGGAGGCGATCACCGACCTGATCAGCACCGCGCTCGATCCGTCCAAGCCGATGTGGCAATTCCACTTGATCGACATGCCTCGTGCGAGTGCGGTGGTGGCGCGCATTCACCATTGTTACGGCGATGGATTCGCCATGCTGCACCTGCTGGGCGCGATCACGGATGCCGACCCGGCCCGGCCCGGCGGGCCCGGGAGCGACCTGGCGCCGCCGCAGCCGCCGCGCAGCGCATGGGAACGCGTATTCGGTCTCCCGGGCGAAACGGCGGGCGACGTGCTGCGCGCGCTGCGCGCCGTCGCTGGCGCGGGAGCCGCGGTCGTCTCCGACCGCGCCGGGGTGCGCGATGCCGTCCATGCCGGGGCCGACCTCGTCTACCAGGCGGCCGTGATCGCCAACATGTGTCCCGATGCACCGAGCCGCCTCAAGGGGGACCTGGGCGTGACGAAGAAAGTGGCCTGGTCCGATTCCATGCCGATCGCGGAGATCAAGGCGGTGGCGGCGGTGCTCGACTGCTCGGTCAACGACGTCCTCGTCGCCTGTGCCACCGGTGCCTTGCGGGCCTACCTGGCCGGCAAGGGCGATGCCGTGGATGGACTCGACCTGAGGGCGCTGGTGCCGGTGAACCTGCGGCCGCCAGGACGCCTGACGGCGCTGGGCAATCATTTCGGCATGGTCTTCCTCGACCTGCCCATCGGCGTGGAGGAGCCTGTGCGGTGCGCGTTGGAAGTGCGCCGGCGCATGGACTTGCTCAAGCAATCGAAGCAGCCCCTGGTCGCGTTCGGGATCCTGGCCGCGATGGGCATGTCGCCCGATTTTCTGCGCGAACGCATCCTCGACGCGCTGGCGGCGAATGCCAGCGTGGTCGCGACCAACGTGCACGGTCCCGATGCGCCCCGCTACCTGGCCGGCCGGCGTATCGAACGCCAGATGTTCTGGGTGCCGCAATCGGGCGGCATCGGCCTCGGCATCAGCCTGTTCAGCTACGCCGGCCAGGTCGGCCTCGGGGTCGCGGCCGACGCCCGCCGCGTTCCCGACCCCGGCGCGATAGCGGCGCTGTTCGTTGCGCAATTCGAAGCGTTGGTGCTGTCGGTGCTGATGCTGCCGTGGCCGGGCCAGCCGGGCGCGATCGTCCCGGCCCGGCCACGGCACCGTCAATGATGCGAGGAGGTCGTGGTGGCGCTTCCACGCGCATGGGACTGCGGCCGCCCGGTGCCCGCGGTCCGGGTGGCGCTGCCCGCGATCCCGACCAGGACGTCCCTGACCGTGGCGACCGCGATGTGGCTGATCCCGCCCGCCGCCGCGATCGCCCCTTCCGCCGCGCGCGTGCCGATACGGCCGGCATCGCCACCGGTCTCGTCGATGGCATCGAGGATGCCGCCGATCGCCTGCCGGGCTACGATGCCGAGATCGGCCCCGAGGGCGGCGCTGACGACGATCAGGGCACGCGCGGTATCGAATGCGGCGAGCACGACATCGCCCTCGACATCATGCACGCCGGCGACGATGCCTTTGGCGACACCGCGGACGCTGAGTGTGAACCCCGCGCCGACCTGTTCGCTTGCGGAGAGCGCACCGCGGACAATGTGTTCGACGAGGGTGGTCAGGTCTTGCTGTGCTTGCTGGTCATGTCAGCTCCTCGTTGATGAAACGTCGGAATGCCGCACGATGGCCGGAAGCCGACCGCGTACGGCCTAGGCAAATCCGTCTTTTACTATATGCTGTAAACACGTCGCCGCAAGCTTGCCGATGATGTGGCAGCGAGTTACAAGGGGGGGCCATGCACAGGATCTGGCTATCGAGTTATTCTCCCGGCGTACCGGCGGAGGTGGACGCCAATGCCTTCGGTTCGCTCGATGCGCTGTTCGACTGGATCTGCGGCAGTTATGGCGACCTCCCGGCCTTTACCAACCTCGGCGCCACGCTGACCTGGAAGCAGCTGGACGCGCACGTGCGCCACTTCGCGGCGTACCTCCAGCACGTCGCGCGGCTCGGCAAGGGAGACCGGGTGGCCATCATGCTGCCGAACCTGCTGCAATATCCGGTTGCACTGTTCGGCACGCTACGCGCCGGCTGCGTGGTGGTCAACGTCAACCCGCAGTACACGGCGCGCGAACTGCAGCACCAGCTGTCCGACAGCGGGGCGACGGCACTCGTCGTACTCGATCATTTCGCCCACGTGTTCGAAGAGGTTCAGCGTTCCACCGCCGTCCGCCACGTGATCGTGACCCGGCTCGGCGACATGCTGCCCTTTCCGCGCGACCGCATCGTCAACCTCGTCGTCACGCACATCCGCCACATGGTGCCGCCGTGGCATCTCCGCGAGGCCACGCACTTCCCGGATGCGCTCCGGAGGGGCATGGCGCGGGAGCCGTTGCCGGTGTCCATTAGCCCCGCCGATACGGCGTTCCTGCAATACACGGGCGGCACCACCGGCGTGCCGAAAGGCGCCATCCTCAGCCACGGCAACCTCGTCGCGAACGTCGAGCAGACCGCCGCCTGGGTCGTCGGCGTGCTCGAGCGAGGCAAGGAAACGGCGATCATTCCGCTGCCGCTGTATCACGTGTTCGCACTGACGGCAACGCTGACCTTTTGCCGGCTCGGCGCCCACGTCGTCCTGATCACCGATCCGCGCGACATACGCGCCTTTGTCAAGGAGCTCAGGCATTGTCCGTTCACCGTCATGATCGGCGTAAATACCCTGTTCAAGGCGCTGCTCGACGCGCCGGGGCTGGACCGGGCCAGGATGCGCGGGGTGAAGCTGGTCGTCGCCGGCGGCATGGCCGTGCAGCGCTCCGTGGCCGAACGCTGGCACCGCACCTGCGGCACGCCGCTGATCGAGGGATACGGATTGACCGAGGCCTCGCCCATCGTCTGCGCCAATCCGTTGAACCTCCCCGCGTTCTCGGGTGCCATCGGCCTGCCGCTGCCATCGACCGAGGTCGCCATCATGGACGATGACGGCCGCGCGCTGCCGCCAGGAACAGAAGGCGAAATCTGCGTGCGCGGCCCGCAGGTCATGCAGGGATACTGGCACATGCCGGACGAGACAGCGAAGGTCTTCCACGCCGGAGGATGGCTGCGCACGGGCGACGTGGGCATCATGGACGACAAGGGCTATGTCCGGCTCGTCGACCGCAAGAAGGACATGATCGTCGTGTCCGGGTTCAAGGTCTACCCGACGGAAATCGAGGACGTGGTCACCATGCATCCTGGCGTGGACGAGGTCGCTGCGATCCGCGCGCCCGATGCGCACTCGCACGAAACGGTGAAGATCGTCGTGGTCCGCCGCGACCCGGCGCTCACCGCCGAGGCGCTGCTGGACCATTGCCGGACAAACCTGACCGCGTACAAGGTCCCCAGGCACGTGGTGTTCCGCGACGAACCGTTGCCGAAGTCGGCGATCGGCAAGGTGCTGCGGCGCGTGGTCCAGGCGGAAGAGGATGCCCGGCTGGGCGTGGCCGCGGGACAAACCCAGGCAACCTGATGGAGGACATGACATGGCAACGAAGCTGAAGGACATGATGGAGGGCGAGCCGGCCGCGCTCGTCGATTCGATCGCCGCATCCGCCCACGAGATCTGGCAGGCGGGGCTCGGCGCGTTCGCCAGGGCGCAGCGGGATGGCGGCGAACTGTTCGGCGCGCTGGTGCGCGATGGTGCGGAACTGCACAAGCTGACGCAGGGACTCGCGCAGGACAGGTTTCCCGACGCCGCAAGCAGAATCGGCAGGTTGGCGGAGCAGGTCGGCCGGCAGGCCAGCGGCTCGTGGGACAAGATCGAGAAGATCTTCGAGGACCGTGTGGCGCGTTCGTTGCGCAGCCTCGGCGTACCGTCGCGCGACGAGGTCGATGCGTTGCGACGCGAGATCGAGGCCTTGCGCGCGGCCGCGCCGGCCCGCCCCGCGGCGGCACGCAAGTCCGCTCCCAAGGCGGCGCAGCCGGCCGCCAAGCGGGCCGCGGCGCCACGGGCCACTGCATCGAAGAATCCGGCGAAGTCCAGGAGCACGCGTGCGCAGCCGGCCCGGCGCAACGCGTGACAGGGACCGCCGCGGAGGCCGCTATGGCTTGGAAAAAATTTCCCTATCCAAGTGCACGCTTTCGCTATACCGCCGAGGGCCTGAAGGCGGCCTGGCGCGACCTGCACGCGGGCGACGCCGAGCCGTGGCCGCGCAGCGCCCATGCCGTGGACGCGTGGATCGCATTCCACGCGGGCGACTTCGAGCGGGCCGAGCACGACGGCATGGCGTCAGGACAATCGGGCGAGGCGGCCGCGAACAAGGCGAGTTGCGTGCACGCGGTGTACCTCGAAGCGGAGCAGGCCGTGAAGTGCGCACGCCTGCAGGCGGTCGCGGAACGCTGTGAACGGCAGCAAGCGCGCCAGCCCGACAACCCCGCCGGCTTCTACTGGCACGCCTATGCACTGGGCCGCTACGCGCAAGAGATATCGGTGATCGAGGCACTGGCGCAAGGTATCGGCGGCAAGGTCAAGGCAAGCCTGGAGAGGACCCTGGCGCTCGCGCCACGCCATGCCGACGCGCTCATTGCGATGGGCGTGTATCACGCCGAAATCATCGACAAGACCGGTTCGTTGATCGGCCGGCTGACGTATGGGGCAAACCGCGACGATGCGATCGCGTGCTTCAAGGCCGGGCTGGCATTGAATCCCGATTCGATCATCGCGCGCCTCGAATATGCCCGGGGCCTGCTGATGCTGGACGGGCGCGCCGCGCGGGACGAGGCGGAAGTCCTGCGGCGCGCGGCGGCCGGCGCCACACCGCGCGACGCCATGGAAAGGCTCGATCTTGGACGTGCCCGACAGGAAGTTGGGGGATCGTAAGGCAAGACACATCCACAGGTCCGACCTGCACGGGCTCGGCCGCCTGCTGTTGCTCGTGCTCGACGTGATCATCGACCGGGCCGGCGCACCGGACCGCGACAGCATCCTCGGCGTCGTGTACCGCCGGGCGCGGGCGACCACGATGATGACCGGACGCCTGTTCGACGCTGCGCTGGGCCGGCACACGGGCGCGCACTTCGCGCATGCGTCGACCCGCGAACGGGAAGCCGTGCTGGCGGCGTTGAACGGATTGTTCGGCGACGTACTCGCGCGGGTCGAGAACCCGCTGGCGATCCGCATGGCGCTGCGCCGACACGGACGACCACTGGCGCTCGAGCGCAGCGCGCTGGCGGCGGAGAGCAACTCGCCGGGCGGCAAGTTGCTGGTACTCGTGCACGGGCTCTGCTGCAGCGACCTGCGCTGGCTTCGCGGCAACCACGACCACGGCGCCGCGTTGGCCCGCGACCTTGGCTATACGCCGCTCTACCTGCACTACAACAGCGGACGCCACATTTCGACGAATGGCCGGGAATTCGCGGCGCTGCTCGAACGGCTGGTCGCCGAATGGCCCGTGCCGGTCGACGAGATCGCCATCCTCGCATACAGCATGGGCGGCCTCGTCGCGCGCAGCGCCTGCTACTATGCCCGCGTGGAGCGGTACGCCTGGCCGGCACGCCTGAAGCAGATGGTGTTCCTGGGGACGCCGCACCACGGTGCGCCGCTCGAGCGCCACGGGAACTGGCTCGGCACCCTGCTGGGCCGCACCACCGTGACCGCGCCTTTCGCCCGTCTTGGCCGGTTGCGTAGCGCGGGCATCACCGACCTGCGCTACGGTAACCTGCTGGACGAAGACTGGCGCGGACGGGACCGTTTTGCGCACGAGGGCGACACGCGGCGCCACGTGCCGTTGCCGAGGGGGGTGAGGTGTTATGCGATCGCCGGTTCTGTCGGGCGCGGCGGCAGCGACATCCGCGACCGGTTGCTCGGCGATGGACTGTTACCTGTCGATACGGCTCTGGGGCGTCATGACGACCCCGCGCGCGACCTGTCGTTTCCGCCATCGCGACGATGGGTGGCGTTCGGCACCCATCACCTTGACCTGCTGAGCCGGACCGGCGTGTACGAGAAGATCCGAGCCTGGCTGGAGGAGGGGGGGCGCAGACCCGCGGCAGTGCGGCCGCCGTGATGTGGGATGGCGTCGGCGGGCGCCACGAATTGCAAGCGAGGTCTGGAAGAACGACGTAATCCTGACTCCGTGTTCGCGGAGCGGTTGCACAGTATCGCCCGCTATCGTTGATCCAGCGTGCAGTACGCCACGGTTCTGCGATTTGGACTACCATCAAACAATGCTTCAATGGCAACATAATTTGTACAATTTCATATCGAGGACCGCATGGCTGCCTATACCCGCTTCGGCTGGATGATTGCCTGTTCCACGCTCGTGATGTTCGGCCTGATGTATTTGAATACCTATGAACTGGCGCATGTTCACTTCAGCCAGACTCGAGCGTGGATGGCGCTGGTCATGGGAGCGGCGATGGCCGTCGTCATGCTGGCCTTCATGCTCGGCATGTACAAGGACCGGCGGCGCAACGCCGCGATTTTTCTGGGTGCCTGCGCGATCTTCGCCGTGTCGCTGTGGTTCGTGCGCAGCCAGGCGACGGTCGATGACGTTTCCTACATGCGGGCGATGATTCCTCACCATTCGATCGCCATCATGACGAGCGAACGCGCCCGCATCCGCGACGCCCGCGTGCGCAAGCTGGCCGACGGCATCGCCGCTACCCAGCGCAAGGAAATCGCCGAGATGGAGGCGTTGATCGCCGACATCGAACGCAATGGACCGCGACCTTGAATCCACACCCGTGAATAGCCTGGAACCGAACGCTCGATAATTGAGGAGGCTGCAGTGGGAAGCGTTCCTTTGTGGGCACAAGCCGGTTTCTGGGGTTTCGTGGCGGGCGCCGCGCTGCTGGCCGGCGCTGCCGTCGCCTATTTCATGCGCGTGCCCCAGCGGCTCATCGCTGGCGTGATGGCGTTCGGCAGCGGCGTGCTGATTTCGGCACTGTCCTTCGAGCTGATGGACGAGGCGTACAAGAAGGTGGATTCGACGCGACGGCGCTCGGTTTCCTCGGCGGCGCAGCGGTCTACACGCTCGCCAACTGGATACTGGCCCGGCATGGCGCCAAACATCGCAAACGTTCGAGCGGCAAGCAGCCCTCCGAACAGGAGGACGGCGGCAGCGGCGCCGCCATTGCCGTCGGCGCACTGCTGGACGGAATTCCCGAATCGATCGTCATCGGCCTGTCGATGCTCAAGGGCGGGACCGTCAGTACCGTGGCGGTGATTGCGATCTTCCTTTCGAATATTCCGGAAGGCCTGTCCAGCGCGGCCGGGATGAAGAGGGCCGGCCGTTCGGCGGCCTATATCTTCGGCGTCTGGGGCGCGATCGCGGCCGCCTCCGGGATCGCGTCCCTGGTCGGCTACACCGTGTTCCAGGGTCTGTCCGCCAACGTCGTCGCGGCGACGACGGCCATTGCCGCCGGCGCCATCCTGTCGATGCTGGTGGATACGATGATTCCGGAAGCGTTCGAGCAGACGCACGATTTCGCGGGATTGATCACCGTAGCCGGTTTCCTGGCTGCTTTCGTACTCAGCAAGACGGGCGGCTGAGCGGCCGTCCGGACCAGGGCAGGGAGCCTGGAGAGGCATCCGTCAACAACTCAAGGAGAACGTCATGCAACAACAGTACCAGTCCTGTATCGCCGCCTGCAACGCTTGCGCCGACGCGTGCGACACGTGTTCCACGGCATGTCTGCAGGAAGACGACGTGAAGATGATGGCGCGCTGCATTGCGCTCGACATCGATTGCGCCCAGTTGTGCCGTCTCGCCGCCGCCATGATGGCGCGTAACAGCGAGTTCGCCGCGGCGTTGTGCCAGGTTTGTGCCCGGGTGTGCCAGGCATGCGGCGACGAGTGCGCGAAGCACCAGGCCCCCCATTGCCAGGATTGCGCGGCCGCCTGCAGGCGCTGCGCGGAAGCGTGCCGCCAGATGGACGGAGCAGCCTAAGTCGCGCCTAATCCTTGCCTGATACGTTGACCACGATGGCGGCCCGCACCGGTGCGGCGCCGCCAGCATCATCCGTGAATCACCGACCGCAGGGAGCACATCATGAACCGTAATATTCGGATGAGGACATCGGCGCTGGCAGCCGTTTTCGCGCTCGCATCCGGGGCGGCTTTCGCCCAGGCCGGCGCGCCGCTTGCGCCGAAGAGCACGCCGGCTGGCGTCGTCTATGTCAGTGGCGGCGTCGGCAACGCGCAACAGCAGGCGATGAAGGATGCGATGAAGGACTACGACCTGCGCATGACGTTCGCGCGCCAGCAGACGGGTTCCTATCTCGCGAGCGTGAAGGTCACGATCGATCGCACGGAAGGACACGGCGCGGGCAGTCTCGTGCTCGACACGGTGTCCAGCGGCCCGATGTTGTTCGTCAAACTCCCGGACGGAAAATACGACGTGCGGGCCGAGGTCGAGGGGCAGGTCCAGACGAGGACGGTCAACATCAGGAAGGGGCAGGCGCAGGATCTGGTGATCCACTTCCCGCCGAAGCAATCCTGACCGCTGTCCCGGGAAAGACGACGCGGGCGCGCAGCCCGCGCGCGCCATCGGGCCTGTCGAGCAGGTAGATGGTCGCGCCGATCCGGTCGACAATCGACGCCGTGATCGCGAGCCCAAGGCCGGACCCGATTTCGCCGCTGCCGAGCACGCGGTAGAACGGATCGAATACGCGCTCGCGCTCGTCGGGCGCGATACCCGGTCCCGTGTCGTCCACGTCGAGAACGATGCGATGGTCTGCGGCGGTCACGCCGATGTCGACGCGTCCCCCTTCCGGCGTGTAGCGGATCGCGTTGTCGACGAGGTTCTTGACGAGGAGCCGGATATCCATGGCGCGCCCGGACACCGACGCATCGGCATCGCCCACCATCCCGAGATCGATCCCCTTGGCCTCCGCCAGCGGTACGAGATCCTCGAACGCTTCCTGGATCGCCTTCTTCAACGGCACCTGCGTCAACGGCTCGCCGCCGCCCCCCTGAGCGCGGGCCAGCGTGAGCAACTGGTCGAGCAGGATCCGGGTGCGCGCGAGGCCCGTCGACAGCGCCCCGAGCCGGTCGCGCGCCTCGTCGGGCATGTCGGTGGCCGCCAGGCGTTCGGCCTGCAGCGACATGGCCGTCATCGGCGAACGCAGTTCATGGGCCGCATCCGCGATGAAGCGCCGTTGCAGGGCCAGTGCGCGCGCGGTGCGGGCGATCAGCTTGTTGATTTCGCCGACGAACGGCCACACCTCGGACGGGAGCGGCATCCGGTCCAGTTCCCGCAGGTCGTGCTCGCGGCGCTTGCCGAGTTGTACGGCCAGCCTTTGCAGGGGCACGAACATCGTACGCACCAGCAGTGCCGCCAGCAGGACGAGGACCGGACCGAGGAACAGGATGGGCATCGCGGTGCGCAGGGCGCTCGAGCGCGCGGCGGCGTCGCGCACCGCCGTCTGCTGGGCGACCGCCACGCGCACGCCTTTCGCATTGGTGCGGACGAAGACGCGCCACGTTTCGTTGCCGATGGCGACCGTCTGCAACCCGTCGGGCAGGGAGGGCGCGAAACGGGGCGGCCGTTCCGGTTCGGGAACGCGCGTGCCGGGCGCGTCGATGAAACGCACGACCAGGCGGGCGTCGTAGTCGACGTCGCCCGCCTTTTCGCGCGCCATCGGCGATGCCGGCACGGCGTCCAGCCTGCTGATGAGGTAGCCGACCTGGCGCAGCTGGGTGTCCTGGCCACGGTGTGCCTCGGCGGTGGCGGCCATGTACGAATAGAGGCCTGCGATCGCGGCGCCGATCAGGATGGCCGCCGAAATCCACAGCGACAGCCTGAAGCGCAGCGACGCCGTCAACGGCCCTTCCCGACCATCCATCCGACACCCCGGACGTTCTTGATGATGTCGCTGCCCAGCTTCTTGCGGATCGAATGGATCAGGAACTCGATCGCGTTGCTCTCGACTTCCTCGTTCCAGCCGTAGACCCTGTGCTCGAGTTCGGCGCGGGACAGGATCGCACCGGGGCGCACGAGCAGCGCCTGCAGCAGGGGGAATTCACGCGCTGTCAGGCGGACGGCCGTCGTGGCGGTGCGCGCCTCGTGGGTCGCGGGATCGAGTTCGACGATGCCGTTGCCGAGTACGGTGCTGCCCGTCCCCTCGGCGCGGCGGCTCAGCGCGCGCATGCGTGCCAGCAGTTCGCTCATCGCGAACGGCTTGACGAGGTAGTCGTCCGCGCCGCCGTCGAGGCCGGCCACGCGGTCTTCCGTCGTTTCCCGTGCCGTCAGCACCAGCACCGGCACGCCGTTGTGCGCCGCGCGGATGCGGCGCAGCGCCTCCATGCCGTCCATGCGGGGCAGGTTCAGGTCCAGCAGGACCAGCGCGTAGTCATGTGCCAACAGCGCCGTCAGCGCGGCCTCGCCATCGCATATCCAGTCGGCCGCGTAGCCGGCGTCGCGCAGTGCATGCTGGACGACGCTGCCGATCATGGGGTCGTCTTCGACCAGCAATACTCTCATTGTTCCACTTTCCATCCGGACGCCACCGGGCTGTCGAACATCGCGCTTGCCAGCCGCGCCAGGTCATCCGGCCCGGTGCCGGCGGCCACGTGGGCAGTCAGCCAGTGTGCCTGTCCACCATTATGCAGCAGCTCATGGATCAATACGCACGCGGTCGGGAAATCGGGATCGTCCGAGCGTGCCGCCAGGCGGGCCAGGTCGTTGCGCACCACGTGGTCGATGCTGAGTTTCTTTCCCGTGCACGGGTCGATCCAGTCGCCCAGCACGCCGCGCCGCGTGGCGTTGAACCGGTTCCATGGGTACAGGTCGGCGGCGCGCGGGCACGGCCAGCTGCCGGGACTTGCCGCGATGTCGATGCACAGCTCGCGCGCGTAGCAGGCGAGGGCCGCCGCGTAGGCAGGGTGCAGCGGCGCGTCGAGCGCACACAGCTCGACCGCCCCATGCTCGGGATCCGGACGGACGTCCCAGTCCACGTCCTGCACGCGCGTGGCGAGGCCATGCCGCGCGAGGCGCGCAACGTGCCGGGCGATATCCTGCCAGCTGCGCAGCGAGGACGGCATCATGCCGCTGGCCTGGAGCGTACCGGCGACGTTGTTGCGTGCACTGCAAAAGCCCGAGTCCAAGCCGCGCCAGTAGGGGGAGCTTGCGGACAGGGCGATGAACAGTGGCGCGCGCTGGTTCAGCCAGGCCCCGATGCGCACTGCCTCGTCGGCGTCCGGCGCACCGATCTGCACGTGCATGCCGAATCCCGCGAACCGCCCCGGCGCCCGCTGTCCGCCGCATGTCCGGACCGGATGGGCGCCGCCGCCCGCGACCGCGGCCCCGACCGAGCGGGCGGCCCGGCGCACGCAGCAGCGCATGTCCTCGAGCGTGTGCGCCGCCGCCCGGTAACCGTCCAGCGCCGACGTGGCCACGTCCAGTGTCGTCGCATCGATCTCCGGCGTGGCGGCCCAGGCCCCGTGCTGCCGGTCGAGCCGGAACACGATGTCCGGCGCCGCGGGATGCAAATCGTACGTCACCCGGTCGAGTACCATCCACTCGAGTCCGATCCTCATGCTGCCCGCTCGTGCGCCGGCAAACCGCGGCGGCGGGATCGATCCAACCATGCTCGACTTCCTTCCGTGATCTCCTCCGGCCCGGGCGGTTGCCGCGGTCGCGGATGACGACCGCAAGGATAAGGCCCCTCACTTAGCGAACACTTAGCTCACCGGGAGGACACCCTGCGGTAGCGGAATGGAGGCATACTGATGGCGCCGCTGGCAACGTGACCTGGCGTAAACATGACCCAATGCACCCGATCCGCTCCTCGCCGATTCGCCATGCTCCTGGTGGGACTCCTGCTGTGCATGTGGTCGTGCACCGTGTCCGCGGACGACGATGACTTCCGCTACTTCGTGGTCGGCGATCCGCAGGTCGGTATCGCGATACCGGTGCGTCATCCCCAGACGAGCATCGTGCTCATGGGCGGCGGCCAGGACGTCGACCAGGCCTTTCGCTGGATGATACGCAAGGCGGGCGTCAAACCGGGCACCGGCGGGCGCTTCGTCGTTCTGCGGGCCAGCGGTGCCGATGGCTACAATCCCTATATCTACTACAGCGGTCCCGGCGGAAAGACGGGCGAGCCCGCGGATGCTTACTGGGTAGGCGGAGCGGCGCTGGGCCTGAGCTCGGTCGAGACCCTCGTCATTCCCAGCAGGACCGCCGCCGACGATCCATTCGTCAACGCTGTCGTGCGCCGCGCCGACGCCGTCTTTATCGCAGGGGGCGACCAGAGCCGGTATATCCGCTTCTGGAAAGGAACCGCGCTCGACCGCAGCCTGAACGCCTTGTTGGGCCGGAACATACCGATCGGCGGGACAAGCGCCGGCCTCGCCATCCTGGGCGAATATGCGTTCGCCGCGCTGCAGGGCACGATCGATTCGGCGGCGGCGCTGTCCAACCCGTTCGATCCGCGTATCACGCTCGACCCCGACCCGGTCGACCCCGGCAAGCGCTTCCTGGTGCCCGAGCCGATGATGGGCGTGCTGACGGACTCCCATTTCGTTCGTCGCAAGCGGATGGGGCGCCTGATCGCCTTCCTGTCCCGCCTGGGTGGCGGAGAGGGAGCCGGCTGCCTGGGCAAGTTGTCGACGGCGCACAAGAACCTGGGCGGCATACGGGGCATCGGCGTCAGCGAACAGGCGGCCCTGCTCATCGAAAGTACGGACAAGCACGACTATATTGCCCGCAGGGTCAAGAATCCGTGGAGCGGCGCCGAGGGCGCCGTGTATTTCGTGCGTCCGCTGGCGCCGCCGACCGAATGCGAACCAGGCGTACCGCTGTCGATCGACCGCGTCGAAATCAGGAAGCTCGCGGATTCCCGCACCGTGTTCAATCTCACCGACTGGTCCGGTGTCGACGCCTATACGGTCAGCATCGACAACGGTCACTTCGACATTCCGCCTTACTGATTTCCTGACGCTAAGGATTTGCTAAGTCGGCCTGCCTACCATGGCCGCGTTCACCCAGCTGCCGATCCGGCGATATGAAATTCCTTGCCTCTCTCCTGCTGGCGCTGGCATGCGTGTCAGTGCCGTTCCACGCCGCCCATGCGCGCCACGCCCGCACCGCCAAGGTGGCCAGGATGGTGGCGCTGAAGTCCAGTGCAGTCCTCATCCTCGATCCGAAGACGAAGGCAGTCCTGTACGGGAAGAATGCGCAGGCCGTGATGCCCGTCGCCTCGCTGACCAAGCTGATGACGGCCCTGGTCGTGCTGGAAGCGCGGCAGGCCATGGCGGAAATGTTGACGGTAACGGATGCGGACGTCGACCGTCTCAAATTCTCGTCGTCGCGGCTGAACGTCGGTACGCGCCTGTCGCGCGCGGTCATGCTGCACATTGCGCTGATGAGTTCGGAAAACCGCGCGGCGTCGGCCCTCGGGCGAAACTACCCCGGCGGTACGAAGGCCTTCGTCGCGGCCATGAATGCGAAGGCGCGGACGCTGGGCATGCGGCGTACGCGCTACGTGGAGCCGACCGGCCTGTCGAGTGCCAACGTCTCCACGCCGGAAGACCTGGCCCGGCTCGTCGTTGCCGCCGAACGCCATGCGCTCATACGGCGCTATTCGACGGACCGGCATTTCACGATCCGCCAGGGCCGGGAGCGTACCGCCTACCACAACACGAACCGGCTGACGGCCAACCGGCACTGGAAAATCCGGCTGCAGAAGACGGGCTATATCTCGGAGGCCGGCCGTTGCATGGTCCTGCATGCCACCGTCGCAGGACGGCCGACGGTCATGGTGTTTCTCGACGCGCAGGGAAAATTTTCCCGCGCGGCCGACGCCAATCGGGTGCGCACCTGGCTTGCCCGATACCGGCTCGCGGTACGTGACTGAACCTGTCCAAAACATGTTCGGTTGATAACACATTTGTGCAAATGCATAAATTTTGTTAAGATGCAAGCCTCTCCGAAGGAAACGCGTATTTCTTCCCGACGCGACAGGCGCCCACGTGCCCGCGTCTCATTCTGTCAATTGCCGGTGACGCAACCGCGTCACGTTGCCGCCGATTGCGTTCGCCCTGTGCCGCGCCGGCACGCCATCAGGCCGTGCAGCGCCGCCTTCCGCATCGCCAAGAAAGGACGAAGACGATGACTCTTGTATATCCCCGACGACTGGCCGCGCGCCCGTCGCCCGACAATTTTGTGCTTGCCACCGATCTCGACGGCACGCTACTGGCCGGCAGCGTCGAGGCCCGGCGCCGCATCCGCGACCTGTTCGCGGCGGCGGCATCCGGCGTGCGCCTGGTCTACGTGACCGGGCGCGGCCTCGAATCGATCCTCCCGCTGCTGAGCGATTCCACGATACCCGCGCCGGACTACATCATCGCTGACGTCGGCGCCACGATCGTGCACGGCGACCTGCGCCCGGTCGGCGACGTCCAGCAGGAAATCGCCGCGCGCTGGCCGGGCTCGCAGGCGGTGCTGAAGGCGCTGGCCGGCTTTCCCGGCCTGCGGCGCCAGAGCGTGCCGCAGGAACGGCGCTGTTCCTTCCTGGCGGGCGAGGGCGATGTCACGCCCCGGCTGCGCGCGGTCGTGGACCGCCTCGGCTGCGACCTGTTGCTGTCGGCCGGCTGCTATCTCGACGTATTGCCGCGGGGCGTGAGCAAGGGCGCGGCCGTGCTGCGGCTCGCGCAGGCGGTCGATATCGACCCGGCCGCCATCGTCGTCGCCGGCGATACGCTCAATGACCTGTCGATGTTCGAGACGGGGCTGCGCGGCATCGTCGTCGGCGGGGCCGAGCCGGAACTGGTGGAGCGCGTGCGCAAGCGTCCGCTCGTCCACATCGCGACGGGCGAGGGTTGCGACGGCATCCTCGAGGGGCTGGTGCACCACGGCGCGGTCGCCCCCGCGGCGCCGGCGCAGGAGGAACGCGCACGGGGCCGGGCGGAACTGGTGATGGTGTACCACCGCCTGCCGTTCGACGAAGTCGTCGAGGACGGCGTCGCGCACCGGCGCCGTCCGCGCAGTCCGAACGGCATCATCCCGACCCTGCTGCGCTTCTTCGCCGGCGAACGTGCCGGCTCCTGGGTTGCGTGGTCGCAGCAGCCGTGCCGCGACCCGGACGGGTTCGCGCCGAATGTCGCCGTCGATCCGGAGCGCTATCCGCAACTGCAGGCGGCGCGCATCGCGCTGACCGCCGACGACGTCGACGTCTTCTACAAGAAATTCTCGAAAGAGGCATTCTGGCCGATCATCTTCTCGTTCGCGGACAAGGCCGAATTCAACCAGGCGCACTGGGAGCGCTTCCTCGAAGTGAACCGCCTGTTCGCCGAGCGCACGGCGCACGAGGCGGCGGAGAACGCCGTGGTCTGGGTCCACGACTACAACCTGTGGATGGTGCCCGCGTTCCTGCGTCCGCTCCGCCCGGACCTGCGCATCGCGTTCTTCCACCACACCGCCTTCCCGTCGAGCGACGTGTTCAACATCCTGCCGTGGCGGCGCGAGATCATCGGCAGCCTGCTCCAGTGCGACTACGTCGGCTTCCACATCCCGCGCTATGTCGAGAATTTCGTCGACGCGGTGCGTTCGTTCGCGCCGGTCGACCCGTGCGGCAGCGTGCCCTGCGCGCCGCGCTTCCTCACCTACGGTTGCGCGCTCGGCGTCGATACCATGACGACGGCGATCGAGGCCGGCGGCCGGCGCGTCAGCCTGGGCGCGCATCCGGTCGGCACGGACGCCGCGCTGATCGGGCGCATCGTCGCGTCGCCGCAGGTGCAGGCGCAGGCCGACGCGATCCGCGACTACCTCGGCGGCGCGGCCGGCATCGTGTCGATCGAGCGGCTCGACTACGTCAAGGGCACGCTGGAAAAGCTGGAGGCGTTCGAGCGCCTGCTCGAGATGGACCCGGAACACATCGGCAAGGTCACGCTGCTGAACATCATCACGCCGGCGGCGCCGGGCATGGAGATCTACGAGAGCCTGCGCGTCGAGGTCGACCGCACGGTGGGGCGCATCAACGGCCGCTTCTCCACGCTGAACTGGGTGCCGGTGCGCTACTTCTACCGCTCGCTGCCGTTCGAGGAAGTCGTCGCCCACTACGCGGCATGCGACGTGGCGTGGATCACGCCGTTGCGCGACGGGTTGAACCTGGTGGCGAAGGAATTCGTCGCGGCCAAGAAGGCCAGCGGCGGTACCGGCGTGCTGATCCTGTCGGAGTTCGCCGGGGCGGCGGTCGAGCTGCACGGCGCGCTGCTGACCAACCCGTACGACGGCCACGCCATGACCGGCGTCCTGCACCAGGCCCTGTCCATGCGCGAGGACGAGCGCGCCTACCGCACGGCGCGCATGGCCATGATCGTTGCCGAGCACGACGTCGTGCGCTGGGGCGACGATTTCCTGGCCGCCGTCGAGACCGCGTGCGTCCCCGTGCTGGAGGAGGCGAAGGCGGCATGAACCACGTCATCCTCGGCAACGACGTGGCCGCATGGACGGCCGCGCTGGCGACCGCCGCCGTCGTGTGCGTGCTGCTGTACGGCGTGCGCCGCTTCGTCGTGTCCCGCCTGCAGGCCTACGCGCATGCGACCGCAACCCACCTGGACGACGTGGCGATCAAGGTGCTGTGCGCGACCAGCCCGCTGTTCGTGCTGTTGATGGGCCTGTATGCCGGCGCCCAGTGGCTCGTCCTGCCGGGCAACGGCGCCGCCGTGCTGGCGCGGCTTGCGATCGCAGCGGCGCTGCTGCAGGTGGCCCGCTGGGGCGACGTCGGCATGCGCGACTGGCTGCATCACTACAGGGCGGAGCGCAGCGCACTGGACGTCGCCAGCACCACGTCGACGGCGGCACTGGGCTTCGTCGTGCGCACGCTGCTGTGGCTCGTCATCGTCCTGATGATCCTGGATAACTTCGGCGTCAACATCACGACCCTGGTCGCCAGCCTGGGCATCGGCGGCATCGCCGTGGCGCTGGCGCTCCAGAACATCCTCGGCGACCTGTTCTCGTCGCTGTCGATCGTGCTCGACAAGCCGTTCGTGGTGGGCGACTTCATCACCGTGGACGACATCGCCGGTACCGTCGAATACGTCGGACTGAAGACGACGCGCATCCGCGGCCTGGGCGGCGAGCAGGTGGTGTTCTCGAACAGCGACCTGCTCAAGAGCCGGATCCGCAACTACAAGCGGATGCAGACGCGCCGCATCGTGTTCACGATTGGCGTCGTCTACGAGATCGACAAGCGCCGGCTGCTGGCGATCCTGGAGATCCTGCGCGAGGTCGTGTCGGCCCAGCCGCAGGCGCGCTTCGACCGCGCCCATTTCAAGAGCTACGGGGCGTCCTCGCTCGACTTCGAGACCGTGTACATCGTGGAAACGCCGGATTACGCGGTGTACATGGACATCCAGCAGGCGATCAACGTGGCCCTGTTCGACAGGTTTGCGCAGGAAGGCATCGCGTTCGCGTATCCTACCCAGACCGTGTACTTCGCACAGGCCGGGGGGACGCAAGCGCCATGCAGATGATATTCACGTCCGGGTTCATCCTGGCGGTCGTGGTCTGGGGCATCGCCGCCCCGGCCGGCATGAGCGCCGTCTTCGGCGCCATGCTGTCGTTGCTCACGCGTAACTTCGGCTGGCTGTACCTGTGGGTCGTCCTCGGGCTCGTCCTGTTCGCGGGCTTCGTCGCGTTCAGCCGGTACGGCAGCATGAAGCTCGGCGGCGACGACGAGGAACCGGAATTCGGCGCCGGCAGCTGGTTCGCGATGCTGTTCGCGGCGGGCATGGGCATCGGCCTCGTGTTCTGGGGCGTCGCCGAGCCGATCTCGCACTACAACACGGCGCCGCCCGGTGTCGTGTCCGGCACGCCGGAAGCCGCCAACGCCGCGATGCGCTACGTGTTTTTCCACTGGGGCGTGCACCCGTGGGCGGTCTATAGCGTGGTCGCCCTCGCGATCGCGTTTTTCCAGTACCGGCGCGGCCAGACGCCCCTCATCAGCAGCGTCACCGGTTCGCTGCCGTGGCGCGCCGTGCGGCCGCTGTCGGGCCTGTTCAACGGCCTCGCCGTCGTCGCCACGGCGTTCGGCGTCGCCGCCTCGCTCGGGGTCGGCGCGCTGCAGATCAACAGCGGTTTGCATGCCGTGTTCGGCGTCCCTGTCGGCACGGGGCCGCAGGTCGCCATCATCGTCGTCACCGCCGCCGTGTTCATCGCGTCGGCACTTACCGGCGTCGAGAAGGGGATCAAGCTGCTGTCCAATTTCAACATGGGCTTGGCGGTCGCGCTGGCCGTGGCCGTGTTCATCCTCGGCCCCACCGTGGCGATCATCGACACGCTGACCAACACGCTGGGCGCCTACCTGAGCGATATCGTGCGGATGAGCCTGCGCGCCACGCCGTTCCGCGACAGCAACTGGGTCGGCAGCTGGACGATCTTCTACTGGGCCTGGTGGATTTCCTGGTCGCCGTTTGTCGGCCTGTTCATCGCCCGCGTCTCGCGCGGCCGCACGATCCGCGAGTTCGTCATCGGCACCGTGCTGGCGCCGTCGCTGGCGGCGTTCCTTTGGTTCTCCATCTTCGGCGGCAGTGCGCTGACCATGCAGATCTGGCAGCACGTGCCGCTCGCGGAAGCTGTCAAGGCCGACGTCGCGACGGCCCTGTTCACGATGTTCGGCGCCATGCCGTTCGGCAGCATCATGTCGGTGGTGGCCACGGTGCTGGTCCTCGTCTTCTTCGTGACGTCCGGCGATTCCGCCGTGCTGGTGCTCGGCATGATGAGCACGCGCGGCAATCCCGATCCGCCGGGCCGCGTCAAGCTGGTCTGGGGCGTGCTCGTCGCGGGGATTGCGGTCAGCCTGCTGCTCGCGGGCGGGTTGCAGGCCCTGCAGACCGCGACGATCCTGTTCGCGCTGCCGTTCGCCCTGGTGATCGTGCTGATGGTCGTCGCACTGTGGCGCGCGTTGCGCGCAGACTGGCGCGAGGAAGTGCGGCGCGAACGCGAACTGCGGCGCCGCATGCGCGAACTGATGCGCGACTAGGTGCCGCGCCGCTTTTACCCTTGTCGCGATCATGACGTGGACGGCATCCGTGCAACGATTCGATGCGTGGCCGCAAGAAATGTTTGGACAAATGCGACGCGTGGGCGACAATCCAGCGCGTACTCTTCCTTGATGCCGATGTCATGAACGCACCCGATACCCAGTCCCGGCCGCCATCGCTGCGCGCCGCGATCGCCCACCGCTTCAGCCTCCACGACGACAAGGCGGACGACGCCGAGATCGACCGCGCCATCCGCGCCGGGGTCGAACTGCAGGGCGCGACCCTGTGGATCCTGATGCTGGCGATCCTGATCGCTTCCATCGGCCTGAACACCAACTCGACTGCCGTCATCATCGGCGCCATGCTGGTGTCGCCGCTGATGGGGCCGATCGTCGGATTCGGCTACGGGATCGGCATTCTCGACTTCGCGCTGATCCGCCGCGCGCTCGCCAATCTCGGCATCGCCGCCACGATCAGCCTGGGGACGTCGACGCTGTATTTCCTCGTCACGCCGCTGGCCGAAGCGCAGTCGGAACTGCTGGCGCGGACGACGCCGTCGCTGTGGGATGTCCTGATCGCGCTCGCCGGCGGCCTGGCCGGCATCATCGGCCAGACGCGGCGCGAAAAGTCGAACGTGATTCCCGGCGTGGCCATCGCGACGGCACTGATGCCGCCGCTGTGCACGGCCGGCTACGGTCTTGCCAACGCGAACTGGTCGGTGTTCGGCGGCGCCTTCTACCTGTTCTCGATCAACTGCGTGTTCATCGCTTTCGCGGCCGTGATCGTCATCGACTTCCTCCGCCTGCCGCACCGTAAATTCATCGATCCGGTGAAGGAGCGCCGGGTGAAGCGGGCGTTGCTGGCGGTCGTGCTGCTCACCGCGCTGCCAAGCATCTGGCTGGCGGCGCGCCTCGTCGACAATGAAGTGTTCGGCAGCCGTGCGCGCGAGTTCGTGCGCAAGGAATTCAATACCGCGGCGGTGCACGTGCTCGAGACCCGCGTCGCGCCGGGCACGCACGATATCGAAGTCACGCTGATCGGCACGCCGCTGGCCAGGACGGCGATCAAGGCCATCGAGCAGAAGCTGGCATCCGCCGGCCTGCCGAACGCGCGGCTGTTCGTGCACCAGGGGGAGGTGCCGCACGTCGAAAGCCAGAAGATCGACGTCGGCAGCCTGAAGGCCGACATCCTGGCCGACATCGTGCGCAACAACCAGGACGCGCTGCAGGACCGGGATGCGACGATCGAGGCCTTGCGCCGCCAGGTGACGGCCCAGCAGGAATGGGTAGCGCAGGCCGGCGCGGTGACGCGCGAATTCGAGGCGCAGTATCCGCAATGCGGCGACGTCCTCATGGGCAAGGCCGCGCAGGATGGCGCGGACGGCACGGCGCCGGTGCCGTTCCTCAGCGCGACCTGCCGGCGGATGCCGCGTGCCGACGAGGTCAAGCGGATCAACGAGTGGCTGAGGGTACGCAGCGGGTCGCCGGACGCCAGGGTGGTACTGGTCGCCGGGCGGCTGCAGCCCGTACGACGTCCGTCGCCGCATCCATGAGCGATCCGCTGCGGACACACGTACGGCCGTGATCGTGGCTGCGCGGTACGATCGGGTGCACCGTCCGGCCGTGCGGCTCGCCCGCGAGCGGGCGTGCGCATTTGGGCCGCGGGCATGACTCAGGAAAAGGAGGCAGCATGTTTTTCAACGGATGGGACAGCATCGTCCGCGTAGTCGTGGTCGGCGTACTCGCCTACGCAGGCCTCGTCCTGATGCTGCGGATGAGCGGGAACCGCACGCTGTCGAAGATGAATGCGTTCGACCTCGTCGTCACGGTGGCATTCGGCTCCACGCTGTCCACGATCCTCGTCAACCAGAACGTCAGCCTGGCCACCGGTCTTGCCGCCATTGCGCTGCTGGTGGCGCTGCAGTTCGTGATCACCTGGACGTCGGTGCGGTCGCGCGTCGTCAGCGAGGCGGTCAAGACGGCGCCCACCCTGGTCGTGCGGGACGGCCGCTTCCTCGACGATGCGATGACGCGAGTGCGCGTGACGGCTGCGGAGATCCGCAGTGCGGTACGCCGGCACGGCATCGGCGCCATGGAACAGGTTGCCGCCGTCGTGCTGGAAAGCGACGGCAGTCTCTCGGTGATCTCCATGCATCAGGCGGGCAATCGTTCCGCGTGCGAGGGCGTGCGAGGCACCACGGACGCCCGGTAGCAGGCCGGCGGCGCCTCATGCGTCGGGTGTTCGCTTCCCGTCTGCCAGCGTCCGCAATACCTCGCCCAGCCGGGCCGGTTCCGGTACGTCGCCTTTGCCAGCCGGCCAGCCTTCGCGCTGGCGGCGGCGGTCCCCGTCCGTCGCTTCGGTCTGGTCGTGGAACAGCACCTGGTGTGTCGGGAAGGGAAGATCGATCCCCTGCGCGGTGAGGGCCGCTTTCACGCTTTCCAGCACCTTGTCCTGCAGGTCCAGCGCATCGGCCCGGCGCGGCGGCCTGATCCACCAGCGGATGCGGATCTTGACGCCGGCATCCGCGTACTCCACGACCAGGGCATCCGGCGCCGGCTCCGCTTCCACGCCCGCTACGGCGCGGATCGCCTCGAGCATCACGCGCTTGGCGGTGGCGATGTCGTCCCCGTTGCCGATCACCACGTCGTACTGGAGGCGGCGCTCGGGATAGGCCGTGTTGACGATGAAGGAACCCTTGTACAGGTCGGCGTTCGGGATGATCACCAGCCGGCCGTCATACGTCCGCATCTTGGTGGCGCGCGTTTCGATCTGTTCGATCGTGCCTTCGAAGTTGCCGAACACGATCTGGTCGCCCATCCGGAACGGCTCGGTCAGCAGGATCAGGATGCCCGCCAGAAAGTTCTCGAAGATGTCCTTGAAGGCGAAGCCGATGGCGATGCCGGTGATCCCCAGCGCGCTCACGAGGTTGGCGGGCGTGAACGACGGGAACGCGATCGTGATCGCGAGCAGCATGCCCAGCATTCCGATGCCCCATTGCGTCATCCGGCCCAGCACGAGCACGAGGTTGTGGTGGTATTTCTTCGCATTGAAGCGCTGGACCACCTTGCGCACGATACGCGCCGCCAGCAGGAACAGCAGGAACACGAGCAAGGCGATGACCAGGTTCGGCAGCTGGCGCATGGCACTGATGCCCAGGGCGTTCAGGCGCTGATAGGCAATGGCGATCTCGGCGTTCATGCGGTATCCGGGAAGTGGAGGGTGGTGGCGCCGGGTCCGCTCCAGTAAGCCGCGTGGCGTGCGCGTACCTGTTCGGTGTCGTCGGGAAAATCGAGCGCCCGTTCGGCGCGGCGCAAAGCGAGGTCCGCGTGGCGCCGCGCGTCGGCGCGCAGCGCAGGATGCTCGCGCCCGAGTTCGCCGAGGTGGCGCTGCAGGCGCAGCGCCACTTCCACGATGCCCGCGCCGTCGCGGGCGATGGCGTTGAACGCGTCGTCGAACAATTCGTCCAGCGCCAGCGCGGGAACGGCCACGCGGTCGCACGTCGGTGCCTCAGCCGCTTCCTCGCGCGCCAGTCCGGCGAACAGGCGCTGGAGCGAGCCCAGCACGCCGATCGCGGTGCCGGGGTCATTGATGCCGGGAGACAGCGCGCGCCCGGCGATTTCCGCCAGCACGACCATGCCGAACCGGGGATCGTCGTCGAACTGGCGCTGGCTGCCGATCGTGAACGCCTGTGCGAACGCCGCGCGCACGGAAGCCTCGTCGATGGCCTGTGTGCCGTGCAGGCGGCACAGCGCGCGCGCCGGGCTCACGTAGGCGCCGGGCAGCACGGCCACGCCGACGCGTACGTCGTGTTCGACAGCCAGCCGCTGCAGGCGCGCCATGTCGATGTGCTGGACGTAGCCGATGCCCTCGCCGTGTATCGCGACGCCCGCTACGGAAGATTCGTCCGCGACGCCGCCCAGCCGCGGCCGGCGCAGGCGGCGCGCCAGCGCCGCGGCCGTCGCCCGCTCGACCTTGTCGACGATCCCCCCGATGCGGCCCAGCCGGGCGATCCGGTCGACCCAGCGCACGAACGTCAGCACCACGATCACGAGGACGACCACCATCAGCACGAACAGCGTGAACCGGCCCGCCCGCCCGTAATAGCCGTTCATTGCGGCGCTGATGCCCACCACGCTGAAGATGAAGGCGCCGACGAATGTCGACAGGGCGTTCTGCGACACGTCGTCGGCGACGATCAGCGGAAACGCGCGGGCGGTCGCGATCTGTCCGGCCGACGCGTAGGCGGACACCATCGATGCTACCGCGAACGTGGCGACCGCCAGCATGCCCGCCGCGATGATCTTCAACAGCTCGATGACCGAGGTCTGGGTCACCTCAGGCACCGAGTGGTCGACCACCATGCGGTCGGCCAGGTGGGCGAGCAGCACGCCTGCAACCGACAGGACGCAGGCGATCAGTGGCTTGATCCACAATCGTTCGCGCAGGCGGTTGAGCAGGAAGCGGAGTCGTTCTCGCATAGGCAATCGGTTCGGCGGGCGCTACGTGCGCTTTCCCGCAGCCTGAGGCTAGAGACAGGCGCCGTCCGTTCGCTTGCGCACGGTAGGATGCATGCATCCGTTTTATTCTATGACAATATTCAGGCTCATCCATCGTCGCGCCTGGCCGTCAGGAGGTCCGTTTGTCCGAAGTGATACCGATCGTTCTCGCGATCACGGCGTTGATCGCATGGTTCAATGCCCGGTTCCTCAAGCTGCCGTCGACCATCGGCGTCATGGCGGCGGCGCTGTTCCTGTCGGCGGCCGCCCTCGTACTCGACCGGCTCGGCGTAGATGCGCCGCACGCACTCGGCACGGAATTGCTGGGCCAGTTCGATTTTTCGGACGTCCTGATGCAGGGCATGCTCAGCGTGCTGCTGTTTGCGGGCGCGCTGCAGGTCGACTTGCGCGAGTTGGCTGCGTACCGCTGGCCGATCGCCTTGCTCGCCCTGGGCGGGACGCTGGCGGCGGCGCTGCTGGTCGGTTTCGGCCTGTACGCCGTGCTGCCTGCGATCGGCTTGCCCGTGCCGCTGGAATACTGCCTGGTATTCGGGGCGCTGATCGCACCCACCGACCCGATCTCTGTCACCGGCCTGTTGCGCAAACTGGGGGCACCGCACAACCTGGAAACGGTGATATCGGGCGAATCGCTGTTCAACGACGGCGTGGGTATCGTCGTGTTCGTGGTCATGGCCGAGCTCGCGGCCAGCCATCACGTGCCGGGCGCGGGCGACGTTGCCATGTTGTTGCTGCGCGAGGCGGGCGGAGGCATCCTGTTCGGCGTCGTCCTTGGCTACGTGGCCTATTTTCTGCTGGCCGCCATCGATAGCTACCAGGAGGAGGTCCTGATCACGGTTGCGACGGTGCTCGGCGGCTATGCGCTGGCGCATTCGCTCGGGGTGTCGGGACCGCTGGCCATGGTGGCCGCCGGCATCCTCATCGGCAACCTCGGACGCAAGCATGCCATGTCGAGCAAGACCGAAGAGCACGTGGACCAGTTCTGGGAATTGCTCGATGCGATCTTCAATGCCATTCTGTTCGTGCTGATCGGTTTCGAGGCGATGGTGCTGCCGTTGTCGGGTACGTTGCTCGCGGGTGGCGTGGTGGCGATCGTCGTCACCCTGGGGGCGAGGCTGCTTACGGCCGGCTTGCCGGTGGCGTGGTTCCAGCGCCGCGGCAGCCTGCCGAAGGGGGCATGGCAGGTGTTCACCTGGGGCGGCCTGCGTGGCGGCATCTCGGTGGCGCTCGCGCTGTCCTTGCCGCCGAGCCCGTATCGGGATGTCCTGGTCACGGTGACTTATGTGGTGGTCGTCTTCTCCGTCATGGTGCAGGGGGTGACGACAGGGCCGTTGGTACGGCGATTGGTGCCTTGCACGGGCTGAGTGGCTGTGCTCGCGTTATTTCAGTAACCCGCAGACGTGATCGAGCTGGACCGCAGCGCTTCCTCGGTCGCCGCGTCAGGCTGCGCATCGTCACTCCTCATGAGTTAACTCGACGATGCGTGAGACCTCTACAACGGGTTTCAGTTCACATCAATAACGCGAACACAGCCAATTTGCCCGTTGAAGGTATCGGCACGTTACCTGCCGCATGAATGCCGGCTGGACGCGCGCGCATCCTTGGCGTCTGTGAGCTCCCCGCCCGGCAATGAGGCGGACGGCGATCACGCTTATCCGATACCGAAACGACGGATCAACCACGATTTCGCGGCCTGCGTGAGGAGGGCATAGACGAGCAGGATTGCGCCCAGGTCCCACCAGTAGGCGGCGGGCAGCGGCACGAAGCCCAGCGCGCCGGCCAGGACGGAGTGCGGCAGCCACAGGCCGATGCCGCAGACGAGCAGGCTGGCCGCCAGCAGCGGCGTCGACGGACGATTCGCGAGTGACGGCAGCGTGCTCGTACGGATGACATGGACGATCAGCGTCTGCGACAGCAGCGACTCGACGAACCAGCCGGTCTGGAACAGGGCCGGCGCGTGTCTTGCGCCGAGCCCGAACCAGAGCAGCGCGAACGTCGCGTAGTCGAACAGCGAGCTGATCGGCCCGAAGCACAGCACGTAGCGCAGGATACTGCCGATATCCCAGCGGCGCGGCCGGGCCAGGTAATCCCGGTCGACGCGGTCGGTCGTCAGCGCGGTCTGCGAGCAATCGTACAGGAAGTTATTTAATAGCACTTGCACCGGCGCCATCGGCAGGAAGGGCAGCAGCATGCTGGCGCCGAGCACGCTGAACATGTTGCCGAAGTTCGAGCTTGCGCTCATGCGGATGTACTTGACGATATTGCCGAATACCGTGCGCCCGGCCATGACGCCATCGTCGACCGCGACCAGGCTTTTCTGCAGCAGGATCAGGTCGGCCGATTCGCGCGCGATGTCGGCGCCCGTGTCGACCGAGATCCCGACGTCGGCCTGTTTCAGCGCCGGGCTGTCGTTGATCCCGTCGCCGAGGAAGCCGGTCACGTGGCCTTGCTGCTGCAGGCAACGGATCACCCGGGTCTTCTGGTCCGGGGTGAGCTTGGCGAACACGTTCGTGCGGGCGGCGGCCCGGGCCAGCCCGGCATCGTCGAGCGCGGCGACGCCGGCGCCGTCCATGATCGCCGTCGCGTCGATGCCGACCAGGCCGCAGACGTGGGCGCAGACGGCCGCGTTGTCGCCGCTCAGCACCTTCACGGCGACCCCGTGCCGCGCCAGGGCGGCGAGGGCGGCCGGTGCGGATTCCTTGGGTGGATCGAGGAACGCGACATAGCCGACCAGGACCAGGCCGCGTTCCAGCGCGGGATCCGTCAGCGCGGTCTCGCCAGGATCCAGCAGACGATACGCGATGGCGATCGTGCGCAGCCCCGCCGCGTTCATGCGTTGCACGACGGTACCGAGCGCACCGGCACGTTCCGCGTCGAAAGCGATCCGTTCGCCGGACCGCTCGGCCCAGCCGCAGACGCTCGTCACCTCCTCGACGGCGCCCTTGCACACCAGCACGCGTGCCCCGTCCGTCCGGGCCAGGACGACCGACATGCGGCGCCGCCGGAAATCGAACGGGACCTCGCCGATCTTGCGGTATTGCCTGTCCGCGTCCAGCCGTGCATGCACGTGGGCATGTTGCAGCACCGCCGTGTCGAGCAGGTTGTGGAGCCCTGTCTGGTGAAAACTGTTCAGGTAGGCATAGTCGACGACCGTCTCCGAGTCGTTGCCGTCGATGTCGACATGGCGTTCCAGTACGACGCGGTCCTGTGTCAGCGTGCCCGTCTTGTCGGTACAGAGCACGTCGATCGCACCGAGTGTCTGGACGGCCCCCAGGCGCTTGACAATGACCTGACGGTCGGCGAGCTGCAGTGCGCCGCGCGCCAGGTTGATGGTGACGATCATCGGCAGCATCTCCGGCGCCAGGCCGACCGCGACGGACGTGGCGAACAGCAGCGCTTCGTGCCAATCCCCTTTCGTCGCCGCGTTCAGGAACAGCACCAGCGGCGCCATCGCGAGCATCATCCGCAGCAACAGGCGGACGACGCGATCGATGCCGCGGTCGAAGTCGCTCGGCGCGCGCGGCGCCGCCAGCGCGGCCGCGACCTGGCCGAAGCCGGTGGCCGCGCCGGTGGCGATCACGAGCGCCCGGGCGCTGCCGCTCGTCACGTGCGTGCCCATGAAGCCGATGTTCGCGAGTTCGGCCGCGGGCGCCGCGGCGGGGACCGGTTCCGCACGTTTTTCCACCGGCAGCGATTCGCCCGTC
>Ga0187844_10000163_pt1 | contig 49049 bp, 58 predicted proteins | sample SpaLakP09_SKY_50_FD_134517 | JGI IMG/M metagenome (GOLD analysis project Ga0187844, IMG submission 134517) | Oligotrophic lake water microbial communities from Sparkling Lake, Wisconsin, USA - SP09_SKY_50 | ecosystem: Environmental > Aquatic > Freshwater > Lake | place: USA: Sparkling Lake...
CGCCCGGCGCCGGGCGCGGCGAGTTGGAGATCAGCACGACGTGGCCATGGTCGCGGTTGAACCGGCTCAGGGCCTCGCAGGCCCCGGGCCAGCTTTCGCGCCCGTTGTGGATCACGCCCCAGACGTCGCAGAGCAACAGGTCATAGTCGGCGGCGATATCGGACAGGCCGGAGAGGGCGTGGGGGAGGGTCATGCGCGGCTGATAGCGGGTTCGGCCGCAAGGGTGAAGGCGGCGCGCGCCGGAACGCCGCTTCCGGCCCGGCGTTCGATCTCCGGGATTCCAAGGGAGAGACGGTATGCGGTCCATTCTGACGATGACGACGGTGGTGGCTTGCGGGCTGGTGCTGTCAGGGTGCGCGACCATGGGTGACGGCTACGCCTCGGCCTGCGAGCGCGACTATGAGCGGAACCGGCAGTATGCGACCGGCGCGGGCGCCGCCCTGGGCGCGGCGGTCGGAGCGGCCGTCGCCGGGCGCGACAACCGCGAGGAAGGGGCCGCCATCGGGGCGCTGGCCGGAGCCCTGATCGGGCGGGAGCTGTCCGAGGAAGAGGATCCCTGCGGCTACGGCTTCGGCGGGTATAATCGCGACGGTCGGTACGGGCGTGAGCGGGTGTATTGGCGCGAGGACGGGCGGCGCTGGTAAGGGCTCGCCCCTAACCCATCCGCCGCCGGTGGTCCGCGCTGCGCAGGGTCGAGCGGATGAAGTCCGCGGGCGGGTCGGTCTCGGCCAGGACGGCTTCCTTGATGGCGCGGGGCTCGCCGAACAGGTGGCCCTGGCCCATGGCGACATCGAGCTCGAGGATGTCCACGATCTGGCGCTCGCTTTCGCATTTCTCGGCGATCAGTTCGATGCCGTAGCGGCGGGTCAGGCCGGCGAAGTCGGCGGCGGAGATGTCGCGCAGGCTGGGCAGGGCCGAGGCACCGTCGAGGTCGAGCAGTTGTTCGATCAGCAGGTCGGCCGCCACCTTCATGAACTTCACGTCTGACCGCTGCAGGTCGGCGAAGTCGAGGTCGAGGGTCTGGACCTTGTCGATCGAGAAGCGGAAGCCGAGGTCGGCCAGCTTGGCCATGTTGCGGGCCTCGACCGCGCCGCGGGCGTCGAAGGTCGCCTGGCCCAGTTCGAAGATCAGGGCCTGGTTGAGGTCGCGGTTCTCGGAGAGGAACTCGAGGAACTGCGGGAAGAAGGTCTCGTCGCCGAGCGAGGACAGGGCGACGTTGCAGAAGACGCCGACCTTGCGGTCCTGACGCGCCAGACGCCGAACGATCTGGGCGCAGCGGAACAGCAGCAGGTTGTCGATGGCGGGGACCAGACCCTCGCCCTCGGCGACGGACAGGTATTCCGCCGGCATCATGACCCGGTCGTCGGCCGCGCGCAGGCGGGTGAAGCTTTCGTAGAAGATGGTACGGCGCTGGGGCAGGGAAACGACCGGCTGGAGGTAGAGGTCGACCCGGTTCTCGGCCAGGTCCTCGTGGATGTTGGCCAGCAGGACGTTGGACTGTTCGCGGTGGCGGGCCTCATAGGGATTGGTCGGTGCCGGCTGGGCCGCGCGCTGTTCGAGGGTCTCGCTCATCTGCTGGATCAGGGTCTCCAGCATGCGGACCTCGCCCGAGAGGGCTTCGGTGGAGGTGACGGCGCCGGATTCGATGGCCTGGGCCAGTTCGGTCAGGGCGCCCTGGGTCGACTCCATGGCATCGGCCAGCAGGCGGTGCGCCTCACGGACCTGTTCGATTTCATTGCGCAGGGCGACCTTGTCGGCGCGGCCGGTGATGCCGACGTGGACGGCGACCATCAGGCCCATGGTGGCGATGGCCCCCGCCGCGCCCGCACCGGCACCGAGGCCCGCGCGCCACACGAAGGCGCCGACCGTCAGGGCCAGGAAAAGGTAGCCGAAGAACAGGAAGGCCTGGGTGAGTGCGCGCATTGGAAACGGATGGTCCGTCTTCCTGGATGGAATCGCCCGAGTATCGGGGTATCAAAGCGAAACGCCTAGCGTTCGTGCACGGATTCTCCCCACTTCTTCGAGGTTAACGATGGAATTGTTCGATCTGAGCGGCAAGGTCGCGGTGATCACCGGCTCGTCCAAGGGGATCGGCAAGGCGATCGCCGAACGGATGGCCGAACACGGCGCCCGGGTGGTGATCAGCTCGCGCAAGCCGGGCCCGTGCGATGAGGTCGCGCAGGCGATCAACGCCAGGCACGGCGAGGGCCGGGCCATCGCCATCCCGGCCAACATCGCCTCGAAGGAAGAGCTGCAGCGGCTGGTCGACGAGACCAATGCGGCCTTCGGCAGGATCGACATCCTGGTCTGCAATGCCGCGACCAATCCCTATGCAGGGCCGATGGCGGGGATCAGCGACGACCAGTTCGGCAAGATCCTGCAGAACAACGTCGTGTCCAACCACTGGCTGATCCAGATGGTCGCGCCGCAGATGCTCGACCGGAAGGACGGGTCAGTGATCATCGTCTCGTCGATCGGTGGGCTTCGCGGCAACGCCCTGATCGGCGCCTACAACATCTCCAAGGCGGCGGACATGCAGCTGGCGCGTAATCTGGCGGTGGAGTGGGGACCGTCGAACGTGCGGGTCAACACCATCGCCCCGGGCCTGGTGCAGACCGACTTCGCCAAATACCTGTGGGAGAACCCCGAGCTGCTGAAGCAGGTCACCGACCCCGCGCCGCTGAAGCGGATCGGCCAGCCGGACGAGATCGCGGGGGCCGCGGTTTATCTGGCGGCACCCGCCTCGGCCTATATGACCGGCCAGACGCTGGTCGTGGACGGCGGGATCACCATTGCGTGGTGAGGGCGTCAGTTTTCGCCAGGACCTGACCTGGCGCCTGGAGTCGCTCGCCTTCGCGGGCTTCATCGGCTTCATGCGGCTGCTCGGCGTGGAGCGGGCCTCGGCGCTGGGCGGCTGGCTGCTGCGGACGCTGGGGCCGAAGACGGGGACGCAGCGCACGGTGATGCGCAACCTGCGCATCGCCTTCCCCGATATGCCGGAAGAGGCGCGCGAGGCCCTGGCGCTGGCGCAGTGGGAACAGACCGGCCGCGCCTTCGCCGAGACGGCGGTGATGGACATTCTGGTCAAACAGGGCCGGATCGAGGTGGTCGGCCTGGAGCGGCTGCATGCCATCCGGGACTCGGGAAAGCCGGTGGTTTTCGTGGGCGGCCATTTCGCCAATATCGAGACGCTGGCGGCGACCATCACGGGCTCGGGCGTGCCGTGCCAGATCACCTATCGCGCGGCCAACAACCCCTATGTCGACGCCCAGATCATCGCGGCGCGGGCCCGCTACGGGGTGAAGCTGTTCGCGCCCAAGGGCGGCGACGGCGCGCGGGAGCTGCTGGCCGGCATGGCGCGCGGTGAGTCCGTGGCCCTGATGAACGACCAGAAATTCTCGGAAGGCCCCGAGGTGACCTTCTTCGGTCAGCCCGTGAACGCCGCCCCCGGACCCAGCCGTCTGGCGCTGCGGTTCGGCACGGTGCTGCAGCCGATGTCGGTGGTGCGGTTGCCGGGCGTGCGGTTCCGGCTGACCGTCTATGAGCCGATCGCGCTGGAACAGACCGGGGACCGGCAGGCGGACATCGCGCGCGGCGTCCAGGCGATCACCCGCTTTGTCGAGGACCGGGTGCGCGAGAGCCCGGTGGACTGGTTCTGGGTCCACAAACGCTGGCCCGACCGGGTCTATGCCGCGCTGGAGTCGTCGCTGGCCTGATCCGCGGCGCGGCGCATCGGCCCCTTGTAGTTCGAGGTGTTGGACCGCCGGCGGTCGGGCCCGAAATAGCCGTCAGTCTTCACGAAAGGACGGGGGCGGAAGATCACCGCATGGATGCGGTCGAGGATGGCCTTGGCGGTGATCGGCTTGACCACGAACTCCGTCACACCGGCATCGCGCGCCTCATAGACGCGGCTCTTTTCCGAATGGCCGGTCATCATGATGATCGGCAGATAGGGATTGGCCGTGTCCGGACTGTTGCGGACCAGGCGGGTGAATTCCACGCCGTCCAGCGGGAACATGTTGAAGTCGACGATGGCGAGGTCGATCGCATGCTCGCGCAGGACCTCGAGTCCGGCGGTGCCGTCGGCCGCTTCCCGCACCTTGCGCACGCCGGCCGACTGCAGCACCGCGGACGTGATCGCCCGCATGTGCTGGTTGTCGTCGATCAGCAGAACCTGGAGTGCCTGGAGAGATGACATAAAAACTGGGCCGTGCCGGAAGCGGCGGGAAGGCGGTCAATTTAAGGGGCGAATCATTATCCGTCCATGACCGATCAACGTTCAGTCAGAAGCTTAACCGTTTACGCACGCTCAGGTTTTCACCAGCAGCGACGGGTCCAGGTTGCGGTCGCGCCATTTCATGCGCCAGCAGAGATGGGGACCGGTGGCCCGGCCGGTCATGCCCACCCGGCCGACAGGCTCTCCGCGGCCGAGATCCTGGCCAGCGACGACATCGATGCGGGACTGGTGCAGGTAGGCCGTGATCAACCCCTGGCCGTGGTCGATGAGGACCAGGCCGCCTTCGAAATGCAACCCTGGCTGGGCCAGGGTGACGCGTCCGGCGGCGGGGGCACGGATCACCGTCCCCTGCGGTGCCGCCAGATCGATGCCGTAGTGAGGCCGCGCGGGCGTACCATTGAGGACGCGCTGGCTGCCCCAGCGGCTGGTGACCCGGAAGCCCTCCAGCGGCCAGTCGAAGCCGTCGCGGAAATGATCGGCGTCGATGCGGCTGGCGAACCCCTCGGTCTTGATCACGATCTCGCGCTGGATGCGGGCCAGCAGTTCGGGGTCGGAGGGCTCCACGGTCGACGGCGGCAGACCATTGACGCTGGTCGAGGGAAACTGGCCGGGGGCGATGTCGAGCGTGCGGCGGGCGGCGCGGTCGCCGAGCCGGGCCTCGATCTGGACACTGCCGGCCGCCTCACGGTCGAAGCCGACGATGAAGACGCCGTCAGCCGAGGCTGCGGTCAGGGATTCACCGTCGACGAAAATCAGGGCGCGGGGCCAGGTGCGGCCGAGGGCGTGACCGCCCTGGACGAAGCGGCCGGTCAGGGTCAGGCCGTCGTCCTGCGCCTGGGCGGAACCGGCGGCGAGCAGGGCACCGGAGCCGATAACGACGCTCCGGCGGTTGAGGATCACGCGACCTGGCCCAGTCGCTGGAAGGCTTCCCCGGGGCCCGCATAGGCTTCCTGCAGGCTGACCGACCAGTAGCGCAGGGACTCGAGCGGGATGGATTTGCCGCTGACGGCGCAGGTCACGAAACGGCCGGGCTTGAGCACGGCGAACTCACCATCGCCGTAGTGGAGTGTCGCCTTGGCGGTCTGGGTCTTGGGCATGGATGCACGCTAGCTTGGCCGTGGGCGCAACGCCACGGCTTTGACGCTCAAAACAGGTTCCCCTGACCGGGCGGCGGCGTCTTGGGGCGGGGCGTAGCTGCCGGCGGCTTCGCCGAAGGCGGCGGGGCCTCGCCCCCGTCGATCCGGGCCCCCCGCGACCCGTCGGCGAAGACGATCCGGACGGCCTGGCCGTCCTGCAGGGCGGCGGCGGCGGCGATCATGGCACCGTCCTCGCGCTCGATCCGGGCGAAGCCGGGCTTGGGGGTCTTCGGGTTGAGGCCGGCCAGGGCCCGGGACAGGGCGGCGAGGCGGGCCTCCTCGCGTTCGATCCGCCGGGGCAGGGCGTCGAGCCGGGTCCCGACGGACTCGAGCCGCGCCGCGCGCTGGTCGAGGCGGCGATGCAGGGGCTCCGGCGACAGGCGGGCGAGGGCGCGCATCAGGCGATGCTCATGGGCCTTCACATTGGCGTCCAGACCGGTGCCGAGACGGGCCGACACGGCCTCCAGCCGGTCCCGGCGGCGCTCCATGGCGCGGTCCAGCAGGGCGCGGGACAGGCGACCGGCGACACGGACGAGCCCCCGCTCATGCAGGGCGACGTTCCGGGTCAGGCCCGAGGCGAGGCGGCTGCCGGCATGGTCGAGGCGCTGCTGCGGCAGGGCGAGGACGTCCTCGGGCCGGGCTGGCAGGCCGCGGGCGGCGGCGCGCAGCCGGGTGCGGCGGTCCTCGAGTATGCGGCCGCCGGCGCGGGCGAGGCGACGATCGAAATCGGCGACGGCGTACTGGAGGTCGGCCAGCACCGGGGTGGCGATCTCGGCCGCGCCGGTCGGCGTCGGCGCGCGCCGGTCGGAGACGAAGTCGATCAATGTGGTGTCGGTCTCGTGCCCGACGGCCGAGATGATCGGGATGGAGGCGGCGGCGACGGTGCGGGCCAGGGCCTCGTCATTGAAGGCCCAGAGGTCCTCGACCGAGCCCCCGCCGCGGGCGACGATGACCACGTCGGGTCGCGGGATCGGGCCGCCCGGCCTCAGGGCTTCGAAGCCCCGGATGGCGGCGGCGACCTGGCCGGCGGCCGCGTCGCCCTGAACGACGCAGGGCCAGACGATCACGCGGCACGGCCAGCGCTCGGCGATCCGGTGCAGGATGTCGCGGATGACCGCGCCGGTCGGACTGGTGATGACGCCGACCACAGCGGGGAAGGTCGGAATGGGTTTCCTGCGGCCCGGCTCGAACAGGCCCTCGCCGGCCAGTTTCGCCTTCAGCCGCTCCAGCTGGGCCAGAAGCGCGCCCGCACCGGCAGCCTCCATGCTCTCGATGACGATCTGGTAGGACGACCGCGCCGGATAGGAGGTGATCTTGCCGGTGACGATGACCTCAAGGCCGGACTCGGGCCGGACGCCTAGGCCGCGCACCGAGCCCTTCCAGATCACCCCGTCGATGGCGGCCTTGTCGTCCTTGAGGGTCAGATAGACGTGGCCCGAGGCGTGGTGATTGACCTTGGAGATCTCGCCCCGCAGCCGGACATGGCCGAACCGGTCCTCGAGCGTGCGCTTGAGGGCGAACGACAGTTCCGAGACCGTCTGCGGAGGATTGTTGTCCCGGACGGGCGGCGGCGGTTCGTCCGCCGGGCCCTCGAAGACGTAGGAGTCGTCGCTCATGGAGGGAGACTAGCGGGCCGCGGGGGCGGCGGGAATGGCGGATGTGGCTGAAGTCCCGCAGCCGGTTGCCATCGGCGGGCCGCCCGTGACACCTTTTCGCTTGCTGTGATTGGAGGTCGTCCGGGCATGAATACGGTGTTGGCGATGCTGGTTATCCAGGCGGTGGTGAATGTGCCGGCCTATTCGCCGCCCGCCGCCCTGCCACCTGTGACGGATGTCGGGCGACTGAGTGTGGTGGTCGCCACCACCGTCTCGGAAACGGATCCGCAACCGCTCTGCGACCGGCCCGACTGCACATCGCTGTTCCTCAGCCGGTATCGTGACGCGCGCACCCTCGCAGGTCCCGCCGTCGAGCCGGAGTTCAGCGCCCGGGTGGAAATGGGATCGCCCTGGAACATGTCCTACCGGCTCGCCCTCATCGTTGAGGAGCGCCCGGGTCAGGAGCGGCTGGTACGCGCCATGGCGGGGTTCAACCAACGCACGGGGCAGGCCTGTTTTGAAAGCCGCCATACCCGCCCGCTGAACTGGACTCCGGAAGGGGCCGGCCTCTCCCATACGACCGGACCGATCTGCGTCACGGAGTAGGCCGGGCACTGTCCGGGGTGTCTGAGGTCGGCTCAGTCCGCCGGTCGCCAGTCCGGCCCCACCGGCAGGACGACGAAGGACGCCGGGGCCTGACCCGTCGCCCGATCCGTCACGGCGGCCGTGCAGGCCCGGCCGCCGTGGGTGTCCGGCACCACGGCATAGCTGTGGCCCGCCTCGGGCACGAAGGCGAAATGGGCCCCGCAATAGATCTCGGTCGACCCGGCGTAGCGGAGCGTCTGCAACTCCATATAGATCGGCGCGCCGGCCGGGATGGTGGCCGGGGCGTCATAGGTGAACAGAAGGTCGCCGGTGATGTCGGCCCTGCGCGACCACCCGGCGTCGGAAACCATCAGCTTGGCGTGTTCGCTGTCTTCGAGCGCGCCGCGGGTCAGGGAAATCTGCGCCATCGGGCCGTCGCGCGGCGCGACATAGGTCGGCGTGCATCCCGCCAAGAGCAGGGCGACGCAGAGCGCACCCGGTACAGTCATCCTGAACATCGGCAAATCTCTCCCCCGCCGCCCAGTCAAAGGATGAGGCCTCGCCGGGTCAAGCCCCCGGAGGCCGGAACATCGAAGCCGCTGGAACTCTCCGCCCCGGGCCGTCATTGTCCCCGCATGGCCGATCCCCGCGACACTGACCCCGACGATCGGGACCCGCGCGAACACGAGCTCGGACGCCGCAGTGAAGGGCCCGCCGTGAGCCCCTGGCTGTTCATCGGCTCGATCCTGCTGCTGGGCGTCGCGGTCTATGTGATCTCCGCCCTGGTCGCACGGTGAGCATCCGCGACTTGACCGGCCTCGCGGGTCCGGTCATTGCCCGCGCATGAACATCCTGCTGGTTGGATCAGGCGGGCGCGAGCACGCCCTGGCGTGGAAGATCGCCCAGTCGCCGCTGACGCGGCGGCTGGTCATCGCGCCGGGCAATCCCGGCATGGAGAAGCTGGGCGAGCTGCGGCCCATGAAGGTCACCGACGCCGATGGCCTGTGTGCGCTCGCGCGGGAGATCAGGGCCGACCTGGTCGTGGTCGGGCCGGAGACCGCACTGGAGGCCGGGCTGGCTGACCGGCTGGCATCGGCGGGCATCCCCTGTTTCGGACCGACGGCGAAGGCGGCGCAGCTGGAGACGTCCAAGGCCTTCTCCAAGGCTTTCATGGAGCGGCATGAGATCCCGACCGCGGGGTTCGGCGTTTATGAGCGGCTGCATGAGGCGCGGCAGGCGCTGACGGTGTTCAAGCCGCCCTATGTGATCAAGGCCGACGGCCTGGCGGCGGGCAAGGGCGTGGCCATCAGCCCGACCAAACGCGACGCCGAGGGCGAGATCGAGCGGATGCTGGGCGGCCGGTTCGGCACGGCCGGGGCGCGGGTCGTGATCGAGGAGTTCATGGATGGCGAGGAAGGCTCGCTGTTCGCGGTCTGCGACGGCCAGCGCGCCGTCCTGCTGGGTGGGGCCCAGGACCACAAGCGCGCCTATGACGGCGACCTGGGGCCGAACACGGGCGGCATGGGCAGCTATTCGCCGGCGCCGGTGTTCACGCCCGAACTGGTCGAGGCGGCCGATCGTCGGGTTGTCCAGCCGGTGGTGGCGGCCATGGCGGCCGAGGGCATGCCCTATCGCGGGGTGCTGTACGCCGGCCTGATGGCCACGGAGGACGGGCCGAAGGTGGTCGAGTTCAACGCCCGCTTCGGCGATCCGGAATGCCAGGTGCTGATGATGCGGATGGACGGGGATGTCGTCCCCCTGTTGCTGGCCTGCGCGCGGGGCGACCTGACCCGGGCACCGATGCCGGCCTTCAGCCCCGATATGGTGATCTGCGTGGTGCTGGCGGACTCGGGCTATCCCGACAGCCCCCTGGAAGGCTCGATCATCCGCGGCGCGGAGCAGGATTTCGGTCCGAATGTGCAGGTCTTCCACGCGGGAACGCGGCGTCAGTCCGACGGCCAACTGGTGGCGGCGGGCGGCCGGGTGCTCAACGTCTGTGCCCGCGGCAAGGACATCGCCGAGGCGCGCGCGCGGGCCTATGCGGCGGTGAAGAAGATCGACTGGCCTGGCGGCTTCCACCGCACGGACATCGGCTGGCGGGCGCTGGAGCGCGATTCCGGGGGGAACTGAAGCCATGACTGAAGACACCCTGCCGCCCGAACCGCCGAGCCATTACCGCGACGGCAAGGAGCGGCTGGCCGATCTGATCGTGCATCTGACCGGACTGGCGCTGGCGCTGGTCGGGGGCGGGATGCTGCTCGGGCTGGCGATCGGTTTCGGCAATGCGGGAAGTCTGACGGCCTCGGCCATCTATGCGGTCGGGCTGCTGACCATGCTGGGGCTGTCGACGGCCTATAATTTCGCCGCGCCCCGGTTCCAGCCGCTGCTGCGCCGGTTCGACCACGCGGGCATCTTCATCATGATCGCCGGCTCCTACACCCCCTTCACGACCCAGCATCTGACCGGAGCCTGGGCCTGGGGGATGACCTCGGCGGTGTGGGGCACGGCCATCTTCGCGGCGATGGCCAAGCTGTTGCTGCCGGGACTGGGCAAGGGGTTCTGGATCTTCGTCTATCTGGCGCTGGGCTGGCTGATGGTCATCGCCATTCAGCCGATCATGCAGAGCCTGGGCCTGGCGCCGCTGATCCTGATGGCGATCGGCGGGCTGCTCTATTCCGTGGGGGGGATCTTCTACGCCAACAAGGCGATGCGCTACCGGCGCGCGGTCTGGCATGGCCACGTCGTGGTGGCGGCCGCGGTGCACTGGGTGGCGGTGCTGCTGGCCGTGCTGAAGTAGGGCGGCCTCAGGCCCAGGCGAACAGCAGCCGGCCTTCGCCCATGCGCTCGCGCAGGGCCGGGAGGTCGGCGTGGGCGACCGAGAAACAGCCGTAGCTGCGGCCCAGCTTGCCCTCGCGGGCGAGGAAGGCCGGGTCGGCGTAGTCGGCGCCGTGGATGATGATGGCGCGCTCGCGAGCCAGGTTGTTGGTGTACTCCAACCAGTCGAGCAGGACGTTGGGGCCCTGCTCCGCGCCGTGACTGGCCCCGGCGGTCACATAGGAGCCGACCGAGGACATGTGGCTGTCGGGTGTGTTGCTGAAGCTGGTGGCGAAGCCGGTGTGCGCCGGATCGGAGCCGCGGCCGTGGCTGGTGCGCATCAGGGTGACGGTGCCGCCTTCGAGGTCGACCTCGTACAGCCGCTCGTCGCCCGAGAATTTCTTGAAGTCGACCAGATACATGCGGTCGCGGCGGGTGATGCGGTGGTCGTGGATGTCCAGCGCCGCCATGGCGCGGTCCATCAGTTCCTGGCGGACCTGGCTGCGCGGGTCGAGCGGGCGGGTGGTGTTGAGCTGGGACGTGATGACCTGGGCCGGCCGGGCCGGAAGCTGCGGGCCGGGCGTGACCGTCACGAGCGGCTGGATGCTCGCCGTCTGCGCGGCCGCCGTGGCGCAGCCCGAAAGCATCGCCACGCCGCCCAGAATGAAGCCTCGTCTCGCCAAGCGCATGCGACGCCCCTCGCACGGTTACAGAACAGGTCACGGGTTGTTTCAGGTCGTGACGGCTGTTTCAACCTGAGCCTTGGTGAAGACCCCCGGATGTGTAAGGTGCAAGCCCTGTTCCGGGAGGATTTCGTGAAGCTGATCACAACTTTGCTGGCCGCTGCGGCCTTGTTCGCCACCACGAGCGTCGCCGCGCAAACGCCCGCACCCGCACCTGTTTCCCCTGCCGGGGGAACGACGTTTGTCCAGGTGGGCCGGCTTCTGGCCGATCCCGCGACTGGAATTGTGCAGCGCGATAAAACTCTCGTGATCGAAGGGAACCGGATCGTCGAAGTGCGCGACGGCTTCGTCGGCGAGGGCCGGATCGTCGATCTGAGGTCGTCCTTTGTCCTTCCGGGGCTGATCGACAGCCACGTCCACCTGACCAACGAGCAGAACCCCAACAGCCGGCTCGAAAGCGTCACCGAGTCCGACGTCGACCAGGCCTTTGTCGGCGCGCGCTTTGCGCGGCGCACCCTGATGGCCGGGTTCACGACGGTCGCCGACCTCGGCGCGACCAATGAAACGATCTTCGGCCTGCGGGACGCGGTGCGGCGTGGCGACGTGGCCGGGCCGCGGATCATCGCCTCGGGCGAGGCGGTCTCGGTTCACGGCGGACACGGTGACATCAACGGCTACCGCGACGACATCATGCACATGCTGAGCGGCGAGAGCATCTGCTCGGGTCCCGACGACTGCATGCGGGCGGTGCGGCTGCAGGTCCGCTCGGGGGCCGACATCATCAAGATCACGGCGACCGGCGGGGTGCTGTCGAACACGGCGGCGGGGCTGGGCCAGCAGTTCTCGGACGCAGAGCTGGCGGCCATCATCGGCGCCGCCCACCGGATGGGCCGTCAGGTGACGGCGCACGCCCACGGCGTCGATGGCATCAACGCCTTCCTGCGCGCCGGCGGCGACTCGATCGAGCACGGCACCTATCTGGACGATGAATCGATCCGGCTGTTCCGGCGCGAGGGGACCTATCTGGTGCCGACGCTGCTGGCCGGGGATTTCGTCAGCCGGATCGCCTCGGGCCCGGACAATTTCTTCACCCCGGCCCAGACGGCCAAGGCCCTCGAAGCCGGGCCGAAGATGCTGGACATGGCCCGGCGCGCGCATGAGGGCGGGGTTCGGATCGCCTTCGGCACCGACTCGGGCGTCTCGGCCCATGGCGACAACGCCCAGGAGTTCGCCCTGCTGGTGCGGGCGGGCCTGACGCCGCTGGAGGCTATCCAGTCCGCGACGGTGAACGCGGCGGCGCACCTGCGGATCTCGCAGGACGCGGGCCGGATCGCGGCGGGCATGCCGGCGGACCTGATCGCGGTCGGTGGGGATCCCCTGACCGACGTGACCGAGCTGGAGCGGGTTCGGTTCGTGATGCGGAGCGGGATGGTCTACCGGGCGGAGTGAGCCCGGACCGCCCCCAGCAACAGCGCCTGGAACGCCGCCTCGTCCTCGAACGTCGCCTTGACCGGCCATGAGAGGACGCGCGTCCGCCATTCCGGCGTCAGGCGGAACCAGTCCTTTTCGGTGGTGACGAGGCGCGCATGATAGCGGCTGGCGCGGTCGGCGAGGAAGCGCAGGTCGTCCTCGCGGAAGGCGGCGTGGTCCGGAAAGGGCGCGAAATCGACCAGTTCGGCGCCGGCGGCGTCGAGGGCGCGCTCGACCTTCCACGGCTTGGCGATCCCGGCGAAGGCGACGATGGGCCCCTGGGGCGGCGGCGCGGCGGGGGTCAGCCGGGCGATGAGCACCGGCAGGGTGCCGAAGGCCTCGACCAATTCGGGATCGGCGCCGGGCGCATCGGCGGGCAGCAGGATGACGACCGCGTCGGCGCGGGCCAGGCCGTGGCGCAGCTTTTCGCGCATCGGGCCGGACGGAAACACCGAGCCGTCGCCGAAAGGCCATTCGTCGCCGCGCGTCTCGCCGTCCACGACGACGAGGCTGAGGGTCTTCTTCAGGGTCGGATTCTGGTGGGCGTCGTCGAGGACCAGAACCTGTGCGCCGGCCCCCGCCGCGGCGCGGGCACCGGCGACGCGGTCATGGGCGATCCAGGTCGGGCCGCCGAGGGCCAGCATCAGGGGCTCGTCGCCGACATCAGCGGCGGTGTGGATCGCAGCGTCGACCTGTGTCGGCTCCCGCAGGGACCCGCCGTAGCCGCGCGACAGGCCGTGGGCGTTGATCCCGGCCTCGTGGAGCAGGCGGATGGCCTCGCGGGTGACAGGGGTCTTGCCCGAGCCGCCGACCGTCAGATTGCCGACCGAGATAATCGGAATGCCCGGATCGACCGGCTCGGTGCGGGCGATGCGGCGGGCGGTGGCCGCTGCCCAGATCCACGACAGGGGCTTGAGCAGGGTGCGGGCGACCGCGCCGTGGCGGGCGTCGCGGGTGTACCACCAGCGGGGGGTGTTGAGCTTCATCGGCGGCCTCGCTGCGGAGCGGGGGGCAGCAGGGGCGCGAGCGTTTCCCAAAGACGGTCGAGCCCCGAGCCGGCCTCGGCGGCGGCGCGGCGGCCGCGCTCGCCCATGGCCCTGGCGGCGGCATTGTCGGCGAGCAGGGGCGCGATGACGGCGGGCAGGTCCCACGGTGCTTGCACGACCGCCAGACCGTCGGCCTCGACGAGGGCTTCGGTGACCGCGGCCCAGTTGGTCATGTCGGGGCCCGTAACAGCCGGCTTGCCGAGGCGGGCGGGCTCGAGCGGATTGTGACCGCCGACGGGGGGCTTCTCGAGGGCAGCGGAGAAGGAGCCGCCCATCACCACGACGTCGGCGAGGCGCAGGAACAGGCCCATCTCGCCGAGGGTGTCGGCCAGATAGAGGTCGGTGTCGCGGTCGGGCTCGCGGCCCTGGGAGCGCAGGGCAAAGCGGTAGCCGTCGCGGGACAGGGCGGCGGCGATCTCCGGGCTGCGGGCCGGGTGACGCGGCACCAGGATCAGGCACAGCCGGTCGGCCAGTTTGTCGAGGGCGCGGACGAGGGCGATCTCCTCGCCGTCATGGGTGCTGGCGGCGACGACCACGGGGCGGTCGCCGATGGCGGCGCTGAGGCGGGTGAAGGCGGCGGCGTCGTGCGGCGGCGCCTCGCCGGAGAGTTTGAGATTCACATGGCCGTCGATCCGGGCCCCGAGGCTGTGCAGCCGGGCGGCCGAGGTCTCGTCCTGCGGCAGGATGCGATCGAAGGCAGAGAGGATCTCGCGGGCCGCGCCGGGGAAACGACGCCAGCCGTCGACGGTCTTTTCCGTGATGCGGGCGCTGGCGAGGACCAGTTTCACGCCGCGCCCTCGGGCCCCGAGGATCAGATTGGGCCAGAGTTCGCTCTCGACGAAGACGGCCAGAGACGGCCGCCAGTGGTCGAGGAAGGCGGCCACCGCGCCCGGCGCGTCGACCGGCGCGAACTGATGGATGACCCCCGCCGGCAGGCGCCGGGCCAGCAGTTGCGCCGAGGTCAGGGTACCGGAGGTGACGAGCACGGAGAGGTCTGGCCGGGCGCGGCGCAGGCGCTCGACCACGGGCAGCAGGGACAGGGTCTCGCCGACGCTGACGCCGTGCAGCCAGACCAGATCGCCCTCCGGCCGGGCGACCGAGGCATGGCCGAGGCGTTCGTCGACCCGTTCGGCGTCTTCCTTGCCCTGTTTGGCACGGGCGTCGAGCAGACGGGGGGCCAGCGGCTCCAGCAGGCGGGTCAGCAGGCGCCAGGCGATCAGGGCGGGGCTCAAGTGGAGGGTTCCAGCCCGGTGATGGCGTCGGCCCGGGCCTCGACGGCGTTCATTCGTCCGGTCCAGTCGAGGGCGACCTCCGCGAGTTCGGCACCTGCGGGGTAGTCAGCGAGGTCCCAGACGATGGCGCCTTTCGCGAAGGGCAGGGGCAGGACGGCGCGGTCCCAGCTGTTCAACCGGATGGCCGGCTTGCACGACAGGCCGATGAACAACACGGGTGCCTTTGACAGTCTGGCCATAAGGGGCAGCCCCTCAGCCATGACCCGCGCGGGACCACGGGGGCCGTCGGGCGTGATGGCGAGCCCGCCGACCTTGAGCTGGCGCAGGCCGTCACGCAGCGCCTGTGAGCCGCCCTTCGCCCGGTCCGCCTTGTCCTTGTTGGCCGAGGAGCCGCGCACGGCCGGGATGCCCTGGAGCGCCACCGCGCGGGCAATGAACTGGCCGTCGGGACTGAGCGAGATCAGGGCCTTGACCGGCTGTGCCCGATCCAGAGGCCAACTCGCTGGCGAGAGGCCGATGCGCGAATGCCAGAAGACGCAGAGTACGCCGCCGCCCTGTTTCCAGACGGCTTCGGCCAGGGCCTCATTCTCATGGGTCCAGCGGATGGTGGCGAAACAGAAGCGCATCCAGCCGGCCAGAAGCGAGGCGAGGACACCCTGGATGACGGGGTTGCGGAGCGGTCTCATATCACCGCCGTGACGGGATCCCCGTCCAGCGACTGCTGTCTGGCCAGCCGCGAATAGAGGCCGCCGAGCTTGACCAGTTCGGCGTGGGAGCCGGTTTCCACCACCCGGCCGGCCTCGATCACATGGATGCGGTCGGCGTTGCGGACGGTGGACAGGCGGTGGGCGATCATCAGGGTAGCGCGACCCTGCATCAGGCGTTCGAGGGCGGCCTGGACGAGGGCCTCGCTCTCGGTGTCGAGGGCGCTGGTGGCCTCGTCGAGCAGCAGGATGGGGGCGTCCTTGAGGAAGGCGCGGGCGATGGCGATCCGCTGGCGCTGGCCGCCGGACAGGCGCAGGCCCGCCTCGCCGGCGCGGGTCTCATAGCCTTCCGGCAGGGCGGAGATGAAGTCGTGGGCCGCGGCGGCCCGGGCGGCGACGATGATGTCCTCCGCCGTGGCGCCCGGGCGGCCGTAGGCGATGTTGGCGGCCAGGGTGTCGTCGAACAGGAAGGGTTCCTGGGTCACCAGGGCGATCTTCGAGCGCAGGTCGTGGAGTTTCAGTTCGCGGATATCGCGGCCGTTGACCGTCACGGCGCCGGCGGTGACGTCATAGAAGCGCGGCAGCAGGCTGAGGATGGTGCTCTTGCCGCCGCCCGAGGGGCCGACAAGGGCCACGGTCTCGCCGGGCGCGACCGACAGGGACACGTCGGACAGGGTCGGGGCACCGCCCTCGGCCGCCGGCGCATAGGCGAAGGAGACGCGTTCGAGGGCCACGGTGATCGGACCGTCGGCGAGCGGGGCCGCATCGGAGGCCTCGCGGATCTCGGGCTCGATATCGAGGGCGGAGAACAGGCGGCGGGCGGCGGTCAGACCCTCGGACATGACGGTCTGGAGATTGGTCACCTGCCGCAGCGACTGGCCGGCGGCCATCAGCAGACCGATGTAGGCGGCGAAGGAGCCGACGCTCATCGTCCCGTCCTGGGCCCGCCAGCCGGCATAGGCCATGACGGCGGCGACCACGATCATGGCCACCAGATTGGAGAAGGGCCCGGCGAAGGCGCGGCTGTCGGCGCTCTTGATGACGTGGCGCTGGCGGCGGGCGACGACCTCGCCGACGCGGTCCTGCTCGGCGGCCTCGCGGTTCTCGATCTTGATCAGGCGGACGCCGTCGAGGTTCTCCATCAGGGCGGTGGAGAGGTTGGAGGTCTCGACCATGGCCCCGGTGGTGGGCTTGCGCATCCGCTTGCCGAAGCGGCTCATGACGAAGGCGATGACCGGTGCGCCCAGCAGGACGATCGTGGTCAGCCGCCAGTCGGTCCAGGCCATGTAGCCGATGACCGCGATGAGGGTCAGGGCGTGCTGGGTGTAGTTGACCACGCCGTTGGTGAAGGCCTCGCGCACCAGATTGGCGTCAAACAGAACCGAGGAGACGAAGCCGCCGGAATGCTGGCTACGCAGCCGGGCGAGGTCGGCGCGGATCATGGCCCCGAACAGCCGGACCTGGATGTCGCCGACGATGCCGTGGCCGAGGCGGTTGACGAGGGCGGCCTGGCCGAGGGCGGCGGCGGTCCAGATCAGGCCCGCGCCGATGATGATGACGGGGATCCAGACCAGCGCCCGGCCCGCCGGCACGGTGAACACGCCCCAGATGGTCACGGCCTTGCCGAGGAACAGGCCGTCGATGGCGGGCTCGAGCAACTGCAGGACGGTGGCCGCCATGACGCCGACGACGGCGGCGCACAGGATCGACAGGAACAGCGGCGTCCGGTGGTGCGAGAGATAGTCGCGCCAGATGCGGCCCAGCAGCGGGCGCAGGGGCTCTTTCTCGTCAGCGGCAGGGATCGGCGGCGTCATCGGTCCGAGGTCGGACGGCTGGGGCGGCAAGTCAAGCGGGGATGGCAGGTCGTCTCTGCCCGCGACGGCATCTTTCAGGAGTCGGAGCCGAAACGGCGCTGCACCAGAATGATCGTCCCGACGACAAACCCGCAGAACAGGGCGCCTTCGATGCCGCCGGTGACGGCCTGGGTGACGGGGCCGAAATCGGCTTCCCCGAACAGGGCCCCGATCGGGTCGAGGCGCAGCCGGGACGCCGGGAACTGGCGGGCCAGCAGGTCGAGGCTGCCGCCCATCAGCCGCCCGCCGAACAGGGGGATCAGGACCCCGACGACCGCGCCGGTCAGGGCGGTGGCGGCCGCGGTGAGCCTGAGGCTGAGTCCCCGGCCCGCATGAAGCCAGGTCCCGAACCCGATCGCGGCTCCGAGCAGGGCACCCTCGCCGGCGCCGGTCATTTCGCTCGGGGATTGGCCGAACAGCAGGTTGAATGCGTCGACGCCCAGCAGTTTGACGATCGCGCCGACGACCAGTCCGCCGAAGACACCGCCGATGATGCTGCCGGCAGAGGCGTGGCCCCGGGCGGTTCTGGCCGCTGCGATCCCGACGCCCACGCCCGCGCCGCCGATCACGCCCACGGCGACCGTGAGGGCGACGAGGACCAGGACGATCGAACCCGCGCCCATGCCCGACGGCAGGGGCTGAGCGGCACCCAGGCCGTAGAACAGGCCGCCGAGCACGCCGGCGATGCCGCCCCCGAGCACGCCGGCGCCGCCGAGCTGGAGCGCCATGTCCCACGGTCCGGCGCCTGCCGGGCCGGACGTCGGCGCGGCAACAGGCGCGACAGCCGGGGGCTCAGTCCCCTCCGATTCGACAGGGGCAATGAACCGGTAGCCGTGTTTGGGCACGGTCTCGATGAAGCGTGGGCGGGTTGCCGCGTCGCCGAGCTGTCGCCGGATCGTGCGGATGCACTGGGTCAGGGCTTCATCCGTAACGGGCACGCCGCGCCAGACTTCCTGGAGGAACCGGTCCTTGGAGACCAGCTTGCCCCGCTCGCGAACCAGCAGCGCCAGGGCATCGAGGTAGCGGGCGTTCAGCTCGACCGGCGCGCCGTCGCGGGTCAGGCGGCGGTCTGCGGGGTCCAGCAGGAAGGGGCCGAAGCGGAAACTGCCGGGGGCCATGGTTCAGGGATACCTCGGGCGTTGCACGGGCCGCTCGCCCGACGCGGCAGGCGGTGAAGCGTCAACCATGCGTCGCGGCAAGGCAATGTGTTTCGTGCGCCGGGATGACGGACCGGTTGCGACCCGCTATCTGCGATCCATGGCGCGTTACGATCTCAGCACCCCGGGCGGCCGGTTCAAGGCGCGGTGGGACTATGTCTGGAAGGATCACGCCTTCCTGCGCCGCTGGTTCATGAACGGCCACTGGCTGGGTCCGGATCTGGTGCGGACCAACCAGCCGTCGCCGCGACAGTTGGAGTACTGGAAGTCCAAGGGGATCAGGACGGTCATCAACCTGCGCGGCGCGCGGGACGAGGCCTATTATGCGCTGGAGAAGGAGGCCTGCGAACGGCTGGGCCTGACCCTGATCGACGCGCCGCTGGATTCCCGGGACGCGCCGCAGAAGGACCGGGTGCACCGGGCGCGCGAGCTGTTCCGGACGATCGACTATCCGGTGCTGATCCACTGCAAATCGGGTGCGGACCGGGCGGGGATGATGGCGGTCTTCTATCGCCACTTCCATCTGGGCGAGCCGATATCGGTGGCCATAGAACAGCTGTCGAAACGCTACCTGCATCACCGCGAGGGGCTGACGGGCGTGCTGGACTATACGCTGGAGAAATACCTCAACGAGGTCGAGCCGACCGGGGTCAGCTTCATCGATTGGATCGACAGCGACGCCTATGATCCCAAGGCGATCAGGGCCGAGTTCAAGGCCGGCTGGTGGGGCACCATCCTGACCGACAAACTGCTGCGTCGGGAGTAGCCGTCAGCCCCAGGGGCCGCGCGGCTCGCTCTTTTCAGACGGCGCTCCGGCCTCGCCGTTTTCAGCGGCGATTTCGGCGTCGCGACGCGCCTTGCGCTCTGCGTTCCAGGTCCTGAGCCACTGGGTCTCGCGGTTGTTGCCGCGCCAGACGCCGATCCACAGCACCAGCACCAGCAGCAGCGAGACCAGGGAGGCGATCTCCTGTCCGTCGAAGGTTCGGCCGAAGAGGGTCAAGGGCGGGACTCCTGCAGGTGCAGCGGCATCATAGGCCCGAAAGCGCGCCGGGCCGAGGCCCGGTTCCGCATTCAGTGGCTGTGTGCGGAACCGCGGGGGTCGATCATCCGGTGGGCGTGCAGGATGAAGAACCGCATGTGGGCGTTGTCGACCGTGGCCTGGGCGCGCGCCTTCCAGGCCTTGCGGGCCTCTTCATAGTTGGGGAAGGCACCGACGAACTCGACCTTGGACAGGTCGCGGAACACCGGAGCGTCGAGGTGGCGCAACTCGCCGCCGATGACGATGTGGAGAAGCTGGTCGGTTTCGGCAGTCATGGCGGCGTCCGGATATGGGGCGAGCTAGCGGGGCGCCAGCGGAATAGGCGCTGTCCGCCGAACGATCAACGGGTGAAGCGCAGGCGCGCTGCAGACGAGGCTGTTCTGTCGCGGATCGGCCTGGTTGAAGCGCCAGGCGTGGCCGTGGTGATCGGTGACCCGGCCGCCGGCCTCCTCGACGATCAGGGCACCGGCGCAGACGTCCCAGTCCCATTTCGGCGACAGGTTGATGGCCGCGTCGAAGGCCCCGGCGGCGACCAGCGCCATGCGATAGGCGATGGCGTTGCGCTTTTCGAACCGCATGGCGGGCCAGGGCTCGATCCAGTGCGGGCCCTCGATCAGCCGGGCGTCGGCCAGGACGGAGGCGTCATCGAGGTCGGTGGTGTCAGAGGCGGTGATCGGCCGGCCCTGCAACGACGCGCCGCCGCCCAGTGTGGCGGTGAAGGTCTCGCCCAGGGCCGGGGCGTGGATCACGGCAGCGACGGGACGGCCGTCCTCGACGATGGCGATGGGAATGCACCACCACGGCTTGCCCTTCATATAGGCGACGGTGCCGTCGATCGGATCGACCACGAAGATGCGGCGGTTGGCCAGGCGGTCAGCGCTGTCCGTGGTCTCCTCCGACAGCCAGCCGTGGTCGGGCCGGGCCGAGAGCAGGGTGTCCTTGAGCAACTGATCGACCGCCATATCGGCCGAGGTCACGGGGGAGCCGCCGGACTTGGACCAGACCTTCAGGCCCGCGTCGCGCTCGGCGAGCGCCAGCCGTCCGGCCGCCTCGGCGGCATCGCGGATCAGGTCGAGGTCGGCGGCGAGACCGGTCATTTGCCGGCGATGGCGACGCCGTCGAACATCAGCGACGGACTGTTGAAACTGCTGCGGAACTCAAGGTCCGAACCCCGCTCCAGCCGGGTCCAGAGGTCGGCCAGATTGCCCGCGACGGTGACGCCGCTGACCGGCCAGACGATCTCGCCGTTCTCGAACCAGAAGCCGGAGACCCCGGCGGACCAGTCGCCGTTGTTGGCGTTCAGCGAAGGGCCGAACATGGAGGTGACCAGAAGGCCGGTGCCGGCGTCGGCCATCAGTCCGGCCAGGTCGCGCTCGCCGGGTTCCAGATGCAGGTTGTGGGTCGAGACCCCGGGCGGGCCGGCGAGACCGCGCGAGGCGTGGCCGGTCGAGGCGAGACCCAGCTGGGCGGCGGCGGCGCTGTTGAGCAGCCAGGTGGTCAGGATGCCGTCCCGGACGATGGACTGGCGAGTCACGGCCACGCCCTCGTCGTCGAACGGAGTGGAGCCGAGGCCGCGGACCCGGAAAGGATCATCGATCAGGTCGACGCCGGCCGGCAGAATGCGCTGGCCGAGCCGGTCCTTGAGGAAGGAGGTGCCGCGGGCGATCGAGGGGCCGGAGATGGCACCGAGGATGGGCGAGATGACCTGGGTGGCGATGCGGTTCTCGAAGATCACCGGGGCGGTGGTCGAGTCGATCTTGCGCGGCCCGGTCCGCGACACGGCGCGACGGCCCGCGTAGTCGCCGATGGAGGCGGCGGACGGCAGGTCGGACAGGTGACGGACGGCGCGATGCTCGCCGCCGCGTTCCATGGCTCCGTCCTTCTCGGCGATGACGCCGACGCCGAGCGAGAAGGCCGAGCCATGATAGGCACCGTCGAAGCCGTGCGAGGTGACCAGCCGCCAGCGGCTGGACGAGGCCGAGGCGTGGCCGCCTTCGGATTTGGCGACGCCGGGCACGGCCAGGGCGACGGCTTCGGTCTCGGCCGCCATGGCCTCGAGCTCGGCGGCGCTGCGCTCTGAGGGGTCGAACAGGTCGAGGTCGGCGAAGGGACCGCGGGCGAGTCGGTCCTGCGGGGCGAGGCCGGCGTACGGGTCCTCGGGTGCCAGCCGGGCCATGGCCACGGCGCGCTCGACCAGACGGGTGCGGGTGGCCTCGGACAGGTCCGAGGCGGAGACGGTGGCCTGACGCCGGCCGATGAAGACGCGCAGGCCGAGGTCGCGGCTCTCCTCGCGCTCGACCTCCTCGAGCGCGCCGTTGCGCACGCCCACGGACAGGGAGGCGCGCTCGGCCGAAACGGCCTCGGCGGCGTCGGCACCGGCCCTGAGGGCGGCGGCGACCAGATCGGGCAGGATGTCGGGGGAGGCGGCGGACGCGGTACGGTCAGGCATGCCCCGATATGGCCGGGACAAGGCGACGCCGCAACCGCGCGCGTGAAGTTCAGACGAAGGCGTGGACCACCAGCATCCCGCCGGCGGTGAACAGGGCGAGATAGGTCAGGGCCATACCGAGAACCCGACCAAAGGTCGGCTTCTTGTCACTCAGGCTGACGGCGTGGATCAGACGTCCCGCAAGGAGGACAGCGCCCACGGCGTGCACGGCCATGGCCGGCATCCCCAGCATGGCCAGAAGGGCCAGGGCACCGACGCCGACCGGGATGTACTCCGCGGCATTGCCGAAGACCCGGCCCGGCAGGGTGATCTGGGACCCGGCTCCGTCGCCCAGCAACACCTTGTGCTTCTTTCGGTTCAGGACGACCCGCACCGAAAGCAGCAGCATCAGCAGGAGCAGCAGGCCGCTCCACAGGGCGGCAGCCTGAACCGGTGTCATCGTCTCGAACGTCGCCATCAGTTCTCTCGCCCCACCGGATAGAGCCGGTAGTGGTCATCATAGAACGGGGTTCGCTCATAGAACCACTGCAAACGCGCGTCGCCGTCGGCGGCGAATTGCGGCTCGGCGGCCAGTTTGGCCTCGAATTCGGTCCTGAGCGCCGGGTCGGCGGCCATCATGGCCTCGGCCAGGGGGGCGATGGCGTAGCCCTCGATATATTCGACGCGGCTCAGCACCTCGGGGAACATGCCCCAGGCGAAGAAGCTCTCGGACGATTGAGGTTCCAGCAGGAGGACGACGATGTCGCCCAGCGGCTGGTCGGTGGGCACGCGGACCGAGCCGGCAGGGAAGGTCCAGTCGCGACGCTCGGGCGTGACGCCCGTGACGGTGACGCCGACGCGGCCCTCATTGGCGCGGGTCGCCAGCTTCGGCTCGACGAGGCGCAGCATATCGAGGTTCACCGTGCGCGGGGCGTCGAGCGTCTCCATCCCGATCCCGTGCAGGCGCAGGCGTTCGATGATGTCGGTGCGCCAGGACGGCACCCAATAGGCCTCGGGGCGCGCCAGTGTCAGCGTCGGGCGCGAGCCGTAGAAGGGCAGGGACCAGGGTTCGGGATCGGCCACGCCCAGCCAGCGGATCTCCTGACGGCCGGAGGCGGGGCTGTCGTACATCTCGTAGCGGATGCCCTTGAAGATCCGGGTGTAGGCCGGGGTCGGATCGGCGGCGAAATTGGCCGGGATTTCGGCAGGGCGCAGGGCGGTGTCGGCGGCGATGGCCGTGCGCAGGGCCGGGCCGTCGGCGGCGAGGCGGCGCATGGCGGCCTCCAGGAAGATGTAGGTGCCGAGGACGCGCTGTTCGTAGGGCTTGAGGCTGTGGTTCTCGATCAGGATGGTCGGGACGTGGGCGGCCGAGCCCCAGCCGTTCGAGAACCGCTCGCCCAGACCGCCGTCTGACAGGCCCGCGCGGGGATCGTCGCCGATGCCGAAGACCAGTTCGCCCGGGATGTGGCCCTCGGCCTCCAGCGCGGCATTGGTCGCGGGCTTGAAGACGTCGTCCAGCCAGAGGGCCGTGGCGGGGCTGCGCGAATAGACGCCGTTCTCGCCGTTGAAGCCGTAGGTGACGTCGTACTGGTAATCCATGCCGTCGGTGACGTGGATGTCGACGTACAGGTCGGGCCGGTATTTCAGCACCAGGCCACGCACGGCCCGCATCTCGGGCTGGTCCAGTTTCAGATAGTCGCGGTTGAGGTTCTGGTTGGTCGCGGTGTTGCGCCAGCCCTGGATGCGGGGCCCGCGCTGGTTGGGGCGGGAGTAGGCCGAGGCGCGCTCATGGCCGTCGACCGACAGGATCGGGATCAGGATCAGATTGACCCGGTCCAGCAGGTCCGCCTTGCCGTTGAAGGCGATGTCGCGGAGCAGCATCATGCCCGCGTCCTTGCCGTCGATCTCGCCCGGATGGATGCCGGCCTGGGCGAGCAGCACGGGCTTGGACGGGTCGAAGGTCGCGCCGTCCTTGGAGGCGATGACGGCATAGATCGGCCGGCCCTCGGGCGAGACGCCGAACTGTTCGATGCGGATCAGGTCCGAGGCGGCATCCAGGCGGTCGAACCAGGCGCGGGTGTCGGCGTAGCTCGGGCTTTCATCGTGTTCGGCGTCGGCCTCGAAGGCCGTGACCCAAGGGTCCGATACCCCGCGCAGCAGCGCCCGGCTGGCGCCGTCCCAGGCCGGCGCGGGCGGCAGGAAGGGCTGGTCCCACGGCGCGGCGTTGGGGACGGACGGCGGGGCAGACTGGGACATGGCGGGACTGACGCAACTGACAAGGGCGGCCAGGGCCGCGGAAAACAGGATGGGGCGCATGGCCCTTCGTCGGACGATCCCGCCCGTCTGGCAAGCCTTAGCTCCCCGTCGCCGGCAGCCAGGCACCGTCGGCGATGAGGATCGCTCCGGCGCGGACCATATTCCACAACGTGTAGGCCAGAACGACCAGCAGGGCCCCGATGACGACCTTTCGCGAGGGTGCAAAGGCTGCGGTCGCCGTGCAGATGGCAAAGATGCCGACCCCGATCAGCAGTCTGGGCGTCCAGAAGGCTGCCCAGGCCGGGTCCGCCAGCGCCAGCAGGCCGAGCAGCGCCCAGACCATGGCATTGGCCGCCAGCACACAGCCGAAGACCACCCGCCGCTGGGCCCAGAAATGCTCGTCCAGGTCGATGCGGGTATTCACGCCTTCCGCTGTGACGCGCGGGAAGGTCACGCTGGCCGCCACATAGAAGGTCGCCGCGATGACCAGGCCGATCAGCAGCAGGGCTGGATTGAACGGGGCCCCGCGGAAGAACCGCCAGGCCTGGTTCCAGAAGGTCGCCAGGTCGGCGGCCACGAATACCGCCAACAGGGGCGTCAGCCAGCCGAAGTGGACGCGATGCCGCTCGTGCAGGACGCGGGAAAAACCGCCGACCAGCTCGGCCACCGACAGGCCGAGCAGCAGGCCGTAGAAGCTGAAGAAAAATTCGAAGGCGCTCACGACGGTCCCCACCCCTGCGGAGACGGACCCTAGGGAGGGAATCGGGTCGGCGTCACCCCGCAATCGGCGGACCGCCCTGCAGGCGTGAGCGGGCGGTGGGCCGCAGTCGCAGCAACTGGAGCGTCCTGGCGAACAGGGGCGCGAGCCGCGGGTCGGTCCGGGCGCGGGCGAGGGCGGCGTCGGCGGCCCGTTCGTCCGGCTGGCGGGAGAGCCAGACCAGCACCCATTCGCCCTCGCGCACCGGATGGCGCGGAAAGCTGTTCGTTGTCGGGTCCGTGATGCCGACTGTCCCGACCGACACGCCGGCTTCGGCCAGTGCGCCAGCGAATGTGAGCCGGAACGCCTCCGCCAGCGGATCGAGGGGGCCGTCGAGGCGGTGGACGCCCAGCACGACCACGCCGCTTCCCGGCTGTTCGCCCGTCGGGACGGGGGCGGCGACATCCGGTGCCAGCGCGGAGGACAGGGGACGCAGCAGGAGCACGTCGTCCGAGCGGGTCATGGTGGCATTGGTGGCGGCGCGGTGCGCGAACCAGTGGTTCGAGTTGTAGAAGGCTTCCAGCGCCGGCCTGCGGGCGGCCTGATCGGGATAGCCGCGCATCCAGACGAACCGGTCGGGCTGGTCCAGGTCGCGGAACAGGCCGATGAGGTGGATGCCCGCCGCCTCCTGTGTCTCGACGAACGCACGCTCGAACAGGGTGATCAGTTCGTCCCGGCGGCCGGGTTTCATCGCATACTGGCGTAGCTCGAATACATTCAGCGTCATGACTGTCTCCGGAAATCCATGACCCAGTTGGTTTCCCAGGTGGCCCCGTCGTCGAATGAGAACCGCTGGGTCCAGCGGGCGCGGTCGGGGGTGATGTCCGACCAGATGAAGCGGGCGATGACGGGCCGGCCGTTGTGTCGGTCCGGACCCTCGAGCGTGCAGCCATGGGCGTCGAACCGGCCGCGCACGGGCGGCTGCAGGACGCCGTTCTGGCTGCTGATCCAGTAGATCACCCATTCGCGGGCGGGGATGTCGAAGGAGCGCACCGCCATGCCGGTCCAGCCCCTCGCCGGGCAGTCGATCTGCTCGACATTGGCCAGTCCACCCAGCCGCGGCTCGCACGTGGAGGTCGAGGGGAATTCGTCCCAATCGTCCGAACCGACGCCCCAGGCCTTCAGCCGACGGTTGGTGACGCTCCAGCGGCCGTGGATGAAGTCGAAGTCGTGAATTCCCGGCAGGGGATGGAGGTGTTGGGCGGACATGGCGGCTCCTGGTCGTGAACGCCGCAGAGCCATAGGCCGCATAAACTGACACCTGTTGTCAGGATAAATCGGCTATCGTTGAAAAATGCGCGCCAGCCGACTGCTCTCGATCCTGCTGCTGCTCCAGACCCGGGGGCGGCTGACCGCCGAGACGCTGGCGGCCGAGTTCGAGGTGTCGGTCCGAACCATCTATCGCGACATCGACCAGCTGAGCGCCGCCGGCGCGCCGGTCTATGCGGATCGGGGCCGGTCGGGTGGCTTCCAGCTGATGGACGGCTACCGCACCCGGCTGACCGGCCTGACCGATGCCGAGGCCGAGACGCTGTTTCTCGGCGGCCTGTCCGGACCGGCGGCCCAGATGGGCTTTTCCGGCGCTGTCACGACGATGCAGCTGAAGCTGCTGGCCGCCCTGCCACCGGAACGTCAGGCGGCGGCGGAGCGGCTGGCCGGCCGGTTCCATCTCGACCCGGTCGGCTGGTACCAGACCACCGACGAGGCCGAACGCCTGCCGGCCATCGCCCAGGCCGTCTGGAACAGCCGCCGCATTTCGGTGCGCTATGAGAGCTGGAAGGGGGAGGTGGCGCGCGAGCTGGAGCCGCTCGGCCTGATTCTGAAGGCGGGGCTCTGGTATCTGGCCGCGCGAGCGGTCGAGGGGCGGCGGGAGCCGCGGACCTACCGCGTCTCGAACATTCTGGATCTGACCATTGGCGAAGCGACGTTCGAGCGGCCCGCGGGGTTCGACCTGGCGGCCTGGTGGGCGGAAACCTCGCGGCGGTTCGAGGCCGACATCTTCACCGGGACGGCGACCCTGCGGGTGTCGCGCATCGGCCTGAACCTGCTGGCGAAGCTGGGGGCCGAACAGGCCAGGATCGCCGCCGAAGCCGCGACAGGCTCAACGAACCCATGGGTCGAGGTGACTGTGCCGATCGAGTCGGTCGCGCACGCCGCGACTGACTTTCTTCGACTGGGGCCGGAGGCCGAGGTTCTGACCCCGGCGGCCCTGAGAGACGCCATGCGCTCAGCCGCCGGACGGCTGGCTCCGCTCTATCGGGACTGAGGGCTCAGGGGTTCTGCTTGGCGCGCAGGCTGTCGACCACTTCCTGTTCCGCCGTCCGGCGGGCCGTGAGGTCCGCGAGCGTGGCCTGATGTTCCGGGGTCGCGCCGCCCGCAGCCGCGACGAGGGCGTTCACGGCGGCGATCTGGCTGTCGAGATCGCTGACCGCGGCCTGGGCGTCCCACAGCCGGTCTTCCTCTGCCTCGGTCAGGCGCGGTGCCGGCGGACGGACCCGGCGCGGCGGATCGCGACGGGCCCCGCTGCCGACCCGCACCTGGGCGTCGGCGGCGGTCGGGACTGTGACGACGGGCGCAGCGAGCACGACGGCGAGCAGGGCGATCAGCGGAAGCTTCATGACAGGCCTCAAACAAGGGAGGAACGCGAGGCCCCGACCCTAGATTACGGTTCTGTCATTTGTGAAGCGCTTTTCGGACACAATCGGCGAAGGAAGCGAACCGCCGCTATTTCCAGATCGGCGTCTTGTCCCCGGGCAATCCGAGCGTCTCCCAGATCTCCGACACCCGCTCCACGACGGCGGGATCCATGCGGATTTCCTCGCCCCATTCACGCTTCGTCTCGGGCGGCCATTTGTCGGTGGCGTCCAGTCCGATCTTGGAGCCGAGGCCGCTCTCGGGGCTGGCGAAGTCGAGGTAGTCGATCGGCGTGTTCTCGATGACGGTGATGTCGCGCGCCGGATCCATCTTGGTCGAGATGGCCCACATGACCTGTTTCCAGTCGCGGGCGTCGATGTCGTCGTCCACGACGATCACCCATTTGGTGTACATGAACTGGCGCAGATAGCTCCAGACGCCCAGCATCACCCGCTTGGCATGGCCGGGATAGGCCTTCTTCATCGACACCACGGCGATCCGGTAGGAACAGCCCTCGGGCGGCAGCCAGAAGTCGGTGATCTCGGGGAATTGGGCGCGCAGCAGCGGGATGAAGACCTCGTTCAGCGCCTCGCCCAGCACCGAGGGCTCGTCCGGCGGACGGCCGGTGAAGGTGGTCAGATAGATCGGGTCCTTGCGCATGGTGATGGCTGTCACCTTGAAGACCGGGAAGGTCTCCACCGAATTGTAGTAGCCGGTGTGGTCGCCGTAGGGGCCTTCGGGCGCGTGTTCGTCGAACAGGACGTGGCCTTCCAGCACGATCTCGGCATTGGCGGGGACCATCAGGGGCACGGTCTTGCACGGGACCAGCTCGGCCTTGGCACCGCGCAGCAGGCCGGCGAACTGGTATTCCGACAGGGTGTCCGGGACAGGCGTTACCGCCGCCAGGATGGTGCCGGGGTCGGCCCCGAGCACGATGGCACAGGGCAGGGGGCCCTTTTTTCCGGCCTTCTTGTGCCGGGCGTAGTGCTGCGCCCCGCCGCGATGGGCGAGCCAGCGCATGATGGCCTTGTCCTTGCCGAGGACCTGCATCCGGTAGATGCCCAGGTTGAAGTCGTCCTCCCGGTCCTCGGAGGGCCCCTTGGTCACCACCAGACCCCAGGTGATCAGCGGCGCGGGCTCGCCGGGCCAGCAGCCCTGGACCGGCAGGCTGGTCAGGTCGATCTGGTCGCCCTTCAGCACGATCTCCTGCACCGGGGCGGTCTTCACCACCTTCGGCCGCATGGACATGACCGTCTTCGCCAGCGGCAGCATCTCCATGGCGTCCGACAGGCCGCGCGGCGGCGTCGGATTGCGCAGGAAGGCCAGCAGTTCGCCGACCTCGCGCAGTTCCGCGGCGGTGGTGCGGACCTTCTTCTCCATGGTCACCCCCATGGCGACGCGTTTCACCGTGCCGAACAGATTGGCGAGGCAGGGGATGGGGCTGATCGTGCCGTCGGGCATGACGGGCTTTTCGAACAGGACAGCCGGGCCGCCGTTGCGCAGCAGCCGGGTCTGGATCTCGGTCATCTCGAGGTGGGTCGAGACGGGTTCAGAGACGCGAACCAGTTCGCCTTCGGCCTCCAGCATGGCCATGAAGTCGCGCAGGGATTTGTAGGCCAATTCAGGACGCTCCGTCAGAGCGTCTGGATTAGGCGGACGCGGGCGTCCTGTCACGCCATGGAGCCTGCGGCCTTTCAGTACGCCCGTGTGTCGGAGACCAGCGCCCACAGCGGCAGGTGCAGGGCGCTGGTCGCGGCACCGATCTGTGCGGTGGTCAGGTGGGCCCGGCCGGCCTCGGCGCGGCGGGCCTCTTCCGTGGAGATGTTGAGCAGGGTGGCGAGGTCATCGACGGCCATGCCGCGCGTCTCGCGCCATCGCTTCAGCCTCGCACCGACCGCTGCGTCGAGCGGATCGACGCCCGGAAAACCCAGCACCGAGCCCATCTGGTTGCTCCCTCACCGCGCACCGTCTGGTCGCGGCGCGTCAGGCCCATTCTTCATCCCAGTTGAACGCCTTGTCGAGCCAGTCGCCGAGGCGGCCGTCGGGGCGGGCAAGGGCGTGGATGCGGTCCATCTCCTCGGACGACAGGGCGAAGTCAAAGATGTCGAAGCTCTCTTCGGCGCGGCTGACCTTCGAGGTGCGCGGGATGGCGATGACGTCCTGCTGGATCAGCCAGCGAAGCGTCACCTGTCCGGCGGTCTTGCCGTGCGCCTTGCCGATCTCGATCAGGGTGGCGTCCTCGGCGATCTTGCCCTGGGCCAGGGGCGACCAGGCGGTGATGGAGGCGCCGAGGTCCTTCGCCGTTTCCAGCAGCTTCGAGAGCTTGAGGTAGGGGTGGTATTCGACCTGGTTGGTGACCAGCGTCGCCTTCGACAACGCCTGCGCCTCGCGGAACTCGGCCGAGGGGAAGTTGGACAGGCCGATGGTCCGGGTCAGGCCCAGGTCTTTCGCCTCGTTCAGGGCGTCGAGCGTCTCGGCGAACGACGGCTCGGCCTTCGGCCAGTGCAGCAGCAGCAGGTCGGGCGTGAAGCCGAGGCTGGAGACGCTCTCCCGCGCCTGTTTCAGCAGGCCCTCGCGATCGAAATGGGCGACCCAGATCTTGGTGGTCAGCCAGATGTCCTCGCGGGCGACATGACCGGCGGCGATGGCGTCGCGGATGCCGTCTCCGACCGCCGCCTCATTGTGATAGATCCAGGCCGTATCGATGTGGCGGTAGCCGATGCGCAGGGCCTCCGCGACCATGGTCCGGGCGACCTCCGGCGTCAGGTTCCAGGTGCCGAAGCCCAGCAGGGGAATGGCGTGGCCGTCGACGGTGATGGCGGGCTGGTCGGTCATGGGAGGCTCCGGCGGGGGAAGCGGTTTAACTGGGGACCGCGGCTGATGGTTCAACCAGCCAGTCGAAGATCTCGTCCCACAAAGGCTCCAGTCCCTTGCGGAAGGCACCCTCGTGGCCGATGCGCGCGGCGCCGAAGTCGGCCGGGGCACGGACCACGACCTCGCGCGGGGCGTTGGGATAGACCTGCAGCAGGATGGGCGAGGTCACCGGGGTGGCGATCGGGTCGTCGGTGAAGACCCATGAGCGGATCGGGGCGGTCACCGCGTCGAAATGGTGCGGTTTCAGCCGGTCTTTCAGCTCGTCGAGAAAATAGGGCTCCTTCAGGCACCAGCGCCGCCAGGTCTTCCAGACGCCAGCCGGCAGGTCCGTCCCGGCCCACAGGCCGCCGCCCTTGATATAGCCGCGGCGGATCAGGCTGAGCGGGCCGAAGCCGAACCAGAAGAACAGTTCGAGCGGATTGTATGACCGGTGGTGCCGACCCCACCAGCCGCTGCCGACCGAGACGAAGGCGTGACGGTCGATGCGGTGGTGGTTGGGCATGAAGCCGAGGAAATGGCCGCCGACGCTGTGGCCGACATGGGCGACCGGCAGGCCCGGCGCAGCGGCGATCAGGGCCTCCAGCGCCGCGGGCATGTCGAGCCGGCCCCAGTCGGGATAATCCATCTGCATGGCGGCCAGATCGTCGGGCCGCGAGCCGGCGATCCCGCGGAAATCATAGGTCAGCACCGCCGCGCCGCGCGCCGCCAGATGGCGGGCGAACCGGTCGTAGAAGCCCTTGGGAAAGCCGGTCCCCGAACTGACCAGGACGGCCGTCGTCGGTGCCTCGGCGGAGACCAGCCGCATCGACAGGGGATAGCCGTCGGAAGCTTCGGCGATGAAGTCGCGGATGACGGGATCGCGCATCTGACGTCCGTAGTTATTCGCAACGAACCTAGCCGATGGGCGGGGGGGCAGGTCAAGCGCTCTTGGAGCGGAGGCCGTCCTCGGCTAAAGCCCGCGCCTTCTCCTGTTTTCCGGGCCTTCTCGCCATGACCGATCTTCCCGACCGCCTCTGCGTCGATCCCGACAGCCCGTTCCACGACGCCGACCTGCTGGCGAAGGGGATCGGCGTCCGCTTCAAGGGCGAGGAAAAGACCAATGTCGAGGAGTACTGCATCTCCGAGGGTTGGGTCCGTCTGGCCGTGGGCAACCGCGTCGACCGCCGGGGCAAGGCCCTGACCGTCAAGCTGCAGGGTCCGGTCGAGGCCTGGGTCAAGGGCGAGTAGGCCTGTCGGCGCTTATGGCGCCATCGAAAAAACTCTGACGCGGGCCGCTTGTCCGCTCCCCCCGCAGGGTTCAGGTTCCGGCACCTTGTGAGTCCCGGAGCCGTCATGCGCCTGTCCGTTCGCCTTCTCGCCGCCAGTGCCCTGGCCCTGACCCTCGTCGCGGCCCCCGCTGTGGCGCAGGACGCCGCGACCATCCAGCGGGCCGAGACCGTCCGCGACGCGGCGCTGAACCAGAATATCGCGCTCGACTATCTGACCCAGCTGACCACCCGCTTCGGCCCGCGGCCGGCGGGGTCGAAGGCTGAGCAGGACGCCTCGGCCTGGGCCGCCGACTATATGCGGGCCCAGGGCTTCCAGAATGTGCGCATCGAGCAGTTCCCGCTGGTGGGCTGGGAGCGGGGCGAGGAGAGCGGATCGATCGTCGGTGCCCGGCCGCAGCGACTGGTCCTCGCCGCCCTGGGCCACTCGCCCGGCACCAATGGCGTGATCGAAGCCGAGGTCGTCCGGTTCGACAGCCTTGAAGCGCTGAACGCAGCCCCGGCCGGATCCCTCACCGGCAAGAGCGCCTATGTCGACGCCGGCCAGATGGTGCGGATGCAGGACGGTTCGGGCTACGGCCCGCTGACGCGCATCCGTGGTGCGGGTCCCGCCGCGGCGGCGGCCAAGGGGGCGGTGGCCTTCATCATGCGCTCGGTCGGTTCGGACGAGCACCGCATGCCGCACACCGGCACCACCCGCTATGTCGACGGCGTCGTGCCCCTGCCGGGCTTCGCCCTGGCCGCGCCGGACGCCGATACGGTCTCGCGCCTGATCGAAATGGGCGAGACGGTACGCCTCCGCCTGTCCTCGACAGCGCACACCTATCAGACGGTCAGCCAGAACGTGATCGGCGACATCCCCGGCCGGTCGCGGCCCGAGGAGGTCATCGTCCTGGGCTCACACATGGACAGCTGGGACCTGGGCACCGGTGCCATCGACGACGGAGCCGGCGGAGCCATCACCCTGGCGGCGGCCAAGGCCATCCGCGACAGCGGACGCCGTCCGGCGCGCACCGTGCGGGTCGTCCTGTACGGCTCGTAAGAGGTGGCGCAGCCGACCGACACCGGCAACGGCGGCGGCGCCTATCTGCGCGGCATCTGGACGGCGGTTGAGCAGCACATCATCGCCGGCGAGAGCGATTTCGGTGCGGACCGGGTCTATGCTCTGGGCCTGCCGCCGGGCGCGCAGGGCACGGACTTCGCCCGGGCGGCGGCGCGGGTCCTGTATCCGATCGGCGTCCTGCCCTCGCCGGATCCCGAACTGCACGGGGGTGCCGACGTCGGCCCGCTGGCGGAGGCGGGTGTGCCGGTGTTCGGCCTGAACCAGGACGGCAACCGCTATTTCGATCTGCACCACACGGCCGACGACACCCTGGACAAGGTCGATCCGGCCCAGATGAGCCAGAACGTGGCGGCCTGGGCGGCCCTGGTGTGGCTGATCGCGGACTCCGAGGTGGACTTCCGGGCGATGCGGCCGGCGCAAGCGGCGGCGCACTAGCGGGCCGTCAACCGCCCGTGCGGAAGGTCACATTGACCGCGCCGCGCTTGCCGACAAGGTCGGGGCGGTCGGCGGCGTCGAAGCGGAACAGGTGACCCAGGCGGACGGCGGCGGCACCGAAGCCCTGCCCCGGCGGCGTCTCGCTCGCCGCGCCGCAGTCTGTCAGCGTCCCCGCGGCCGTCATCACGCAGATCATCCGCACATGGCCGTTCGCGCCGGCGTTCAGGGCGTCGCGCGGATAGACGTCGAGCATGTCCGCATCGGTCGGAATCTGCAGCCAGCGCACCGGGCCGCCGTTGATCACGGGGTGCATCCGCACATCAACGTCGGCTTGCGTCGGCGTCGTGCAGGCGGTCAGGGTCAGCGTCGAGACGGCGATGACGAACAGGCGGCAGGCGGAACGGGTCATCGGTCACTCTCAAAGGGTACTGCCGAACGCTAGCGTGATCCGGACGGGCCGCACAACTTGACCGTTGCAGGTCCGGTATGCGGCGCTCTTCGCGCTGATTGCCGTGGCCTTCGGGTCTTTCGTCGCCCTGACCGCGCGTAGGCTTCACGATATCGGACGTCCGGCCGGCTATGCATGGATCGCCGTCCTGCCCTTCGTCGGGCCGTTTGCCGTCTTCTTTGTCCTGCTGCTCCTGCCCGGAGACGCCGGCGCCAATCGCTATGACCGCGCTGTCAGCGACACGGATCGATCACCGGCTGGCACCAACGACCTTTCCCATCAGCCCGCAAGCCCGTAGATCGGGCCTGCTGGCGAGCGTGGCGAAACTGGTAGACGCAACAGACTTAAAATCTGTCGCCCGAAAGGGATTGCGGGTTCGACCCCCGCCGCTCGCACCAAGGGTCCCAGGCTTGGCCGTTTGGGACCCTCAGTCCGCACGCGCGTTCCTTCGTCGTCACAAGAGGAGACCCGTCATGAGCTACATCGATGGTTACGTCGTCCCGGTCCCGGTCGGGAACAAGGCCGCCTACAAGGCCATGGCCGAGAAGACGCTGGTCATGTTCAAGGAGTTCGGGGCCACCCGGGTGGTCGAGTGCTGGGGCGACGAGGTGCCTGACGGCAAGGTCACGGACTTCAAGGGTGCGGTGAAGGCGGAGGACGACGAGGTTGTCGTCTTCTCGTGGGTCGAATGGCCGGACAAGGCCACCCGTGACGCCGGTCAGAAGAAATTCATGGAGGACCCGCGCATGGCGGAGATGGCCGCCGCCCCCTTCGACGGGAAGCGGATGATCTACGGCGGGTTCACGGTCCTGCTCGAAGGCTGAGGGTCAGCGCTTCTTGCCGAGCTCCGCCGCGATGTCCTTGACGTTGCGACCCGCCTTGCGATGGGCGGCGGTCAGCTGGTCCCGGGTCACGCCCCAGCGCTTCATCCAGTGTTCGACGGCCTGTCGTTCGGACAGGTCCAGACGGTCCTTGTCGATGAAGCCGCGCTTGTCCTTCAGGCCCGCCATGGTCCGCTCCGTTGTTCGGTCCGGGGTAGCGCGAAACGGGCCGGCGCGCGACCGGGCGGCGTAACTTCGTGTTTCGTGCAAAGAACCGCCCTTAACCCGACGCGGTTTCATGGGCACAAGGGGGAAACCCCTCCGATTGCATGGATATTCGATGAAAAGAGCCCGGCGCGCCCGCATCGTCGCGACCCTGGGGCCCGCCAGCCGGGCACCCGGCATGGTCAAAGCCCTGGCCCAGGCCGGTGTCGACGTCTTCCGACTGAATTTCAGCCACGGCTCGCATGAGGACCATGCGGCGGCACTGAAGGCTGTGCGCGGGGCCGAGCTGGCGCTCAAACGCCCTCTGGGCGTGCTGGCCGATCTGCAGGGGCCGAAGCTCCGGCTGGGCAGGTTCAGGGACGTCGAGATCGACATCAAGCCGGGCCACAAGATGCGGTTCGACCTCGATCCGACGCCGGGCGATGCGACGCGGGTGCAGATGCCGCATCCGGAGATCTTCCGCGCCCTGCGCACCGGCATGCTGCTGCTGCTCGACGACGGCCGGGTGCGGCTGCGGGTCAATGAGCGGACTGACGACTGGGCCGATGTCACGGTCGAGAGCGGCTCGAAACTGTCGGACCGCAAGGGGGTGGCCGTGCCCGAGGCGGTGGTGCCGGTCTCGGCCCTGACCCCCAAGGACCGTGAGGACCTCGCCTTCGCCCTGCGCATCGGTGTCGACTGGGTGGCGCTGAGCTTCGTCCAGAAGGCCGAGGACATGGCCGAGCTGAAGCAGATCGTGAAGGGGCGGGCGGCCTGCCTGGCCAAGATCGAGAAGCCGCAGGCGCTGCTCGAGCTGGAGAGCATCCTCGACTACTGCGACGGGGTCATGGTCGCGCGTGGTGATCTGGGCGTGGAGCTGGAGCCCGAAGAGGTGCCGGTCGCCCAGAAGCAGATCATCCGGGCCGCCCGCCAGCGCGGCGTGCCGGTGATCGTGGCCACCCAGATGCTGGAGAGCATGACCGCCTCGCCGGCCCCGACCCGGGCCGAGGCCTCGGACGTGGCCAACGCCGCCTATGAGGGGGCTGACGCCCTGATGCTGTCGGCCGAGACGGCCTCGGGCGACTATCCGCTGGAATCGGTCGGGGTGATGAGCCGGATTATCGAACGGGTTGAGCGCGATCCGATGTGGCCCAGCCTGATGGACGCCGAACACGCCGGCATGGACGATATCGACGCCGACGCCCTCGTCGCCGCGGCGCGCAAGGCGGCGGAGGCCCAGTCGACGGCCTGTATCGTGGTGTTCACGACCCTGGGCGGGACGGCGCGGCGGATGGCGCGCGAGCGGCCGTTGCAGCCCATCCTGACCCTGACGCCCAATCCCGACACGGCCCGACGACTCGCGCTGGTCTGGGGGCTGGAGACGCGGCTGGGCAAGGAGCCCGCCTCGCTGGAGGACGTCACCGAGGATGCGGTCAACAGCGCTGTTGAATACGACATGGCCCAGCCGGGCCAGCGCATTCTGATCCTGGCCGGAACGCCCTTCGGCGCGCCGGGGGCGGCGAACCTGCTGCGACTGGCCCATGCTCCGGCGAAGGCGAAGCGCTGAGGGCGGATCGAACGCCCGCTACAGAATGAACATCATCAGCGCGGCCGCCGCCATGACGGCAGTGGCGAGCCAGCCCATGATCCGGAGGCCGATAGGCGCGACAAAGGCCCCGAGATGCCTGCGGTTCGAGACCACCAGCATGGTGGCGATCATCAGGGGCACGGCTATCAGGCCATTGAGTACAGCGCTCCAGAACAGCGCCTTGATCGGGTCAATGGGCAGAAACAGCATCAGCAGTCCAAAGCCGAATGACAGGGCGATAACGCCATAGAATGCCTTGGCGTTTTCCGGCCGGTGCTCGAGACCGACGCGCCAGCCCCGCAATTCGCCGACCGCATAGGCGGCCGAACCGGCTAGGACCGGCAGCGCCAGCAATCCGGTGCCGATGATCCCGAGACTGAACAGCAGGAAGGCAAACTCGCCTGCGATGGGCCGCAGGGCCCGGGCGGCGTCGGCCGAACTCGCGATATCGGTGATCCCCTGGGCGTTGAGGGTGACGGCCGTGGTGAGGACGATGAAGAAGGAGATCACCGTGGAAAACCCCATGCCGACCAGGGTGTCCCAGGCGATCCGGTTGAGTTCCACGGGAGCCTTGTCCGGATGGTCGAGCAGGGAGCCGTCATCGGACAACTTTTCGTCCTCGACCTCTTCGGCGCTCTGCCAGAAGAACATATAGGGGCTGATCGTGGTGCCGAATATGGCGACGATGGCGATCAGGGTTTCGCGGGTCAGTGTGATCCGCGGCATGAACACCGCCCGAGCGACCTCGCTCCAGTCGATGGCCACGGTGAAAACCACGGCGACATAGGCGAACAGGCTCATCGTGAGCCATTTCAGCACATGCACATAGCGGTGATAGGGCAGGAGGACCTGCAACAGCAGCGAACCGGCTGCGAAGGCGACCGCGAAGCCGATCTCGCCCCAGCCGACGACCAGCCGCGCCGCCGCGCCCATGGCGGCCAGATTGGCACCGATGTTGACCGTATTAGCCGCAAGCAGAAGCCCGACGATGACATGCACCAGCCATCGCGGCAGCACCCGCGCCATGTTGGCGGCAAGCCCCTCGCCGGTGACCCGCCCGATGCGGGCGCAGACCGCCTGAATCGCCGTCATGAGGGGATAGGCCAGAACCGGCATCCAGATCAGGCCGAGGCCGAACTGGGCGCCGACCTGGGAGTGTGTGGCGATGCCGCCGGGATCATCGTCCGCTGCCCCGGTGATCAGACCCGGACCCAGCCGGCCGAGGAATGGCCTGCGCTTCGGATCAGACGGGTCTGTGGACATGGAGTCTCCTTTCCAGCGGACGTCCTGAACGCAAGATCACCACAGGTCGCGAGCCTCCCTCCTGGGGGGAAACCGGGCCGGACCACACACCGCCCGAAGCTGACCCCCCACCTTCAGGACGAAGCCTAGCGCGTTTCGTCGATTGACTCGCTCTTTGTAGATGGATGACCCTTGCGCCGAAGCGCGTCAGGGCGCGGCATCTCCGCCGCTCCTCCCCGGGGGGGCGAAGGGACTGGGTGGATGATCAAATACATCGGATCGAAACGCGCGCTGCTGACGCAGATCGCGACCGCGATCCGCGGCCAGCTGCCAGACGGCGGGACGGTCTGTGATCTGTTCTCCGGCAGCGCGCGCGTCGGCCATGCGCTGAAGGGCGCCGGTTTCCGGGTCTGGTCGAACGACCACAACGCCTATGCCCACACCCTGGCCACGGCCTATGTGCAGGCGGATCGGGAGCGCTGGCTGGAGCGGGCCGAGGCAGTGCTGGCCGAGCTGCGGACGGTGACGCCGCAGGCCGGGTGGTTCACGAAGACGTTCTGCGAGGACGCGCGTTATTTCACCCCGGAGAACGGCGCGGTCATCGACGCCATGCGTGACCGGATCGCGGCCATGGGGCTGGAGCCCGAGCTGGAGGCGATTGCCCTGGTCAGCCTGATGGAGGCCGCCGACCGGGTGGATTCCACGGCCGGTCTGCAGATGGCCTATATGAAGTCGTGGGCGGCGCGGGCGCTGAAGCCGCTCGAGCTGCGGATGCCCGACATCCTGCCCGGCGTGGCGGACGGTCCGTGCCGGGCGACCCGCCGGGACGCGGTCGAACTGGCCCCCGAGGTCGAGGCCGACCTCGTCTATCTGGACCCGCCCTACAACCAGCATTCCTACCTCGGCAACTATCACTGCTGGGAGAGTCTGGTGCTGTGGGACAAACCCGAGACCTACGGGATCGCCAACAAGCGGATCGATGTCCGGACCCGCAAGAGCGCCTTCAACAGCAAGCCCGGCATCGCCCCGGCGCTGCAGGCGGTGATCGAGGGGCTGAAGGCGCCGAACCTGATCGTCTCGTTCAACGACGAGGGCTATCTGGGCCGCGATCAGCTGGTCGGCATGCTGTCGGGCCGGGGCGAGGTGCAGGTGATCGAGATCGCCCGCCCGCGCTACGTCGGCGCCCGCATCGGCATCCACAATCCGAAGGGCGAAAAGGTCGGGGCGGTCGGACGGCTGAGGAACGTCGAATATCTGTTCGTGGTCAGCGCGCGGCCGGTCACGCTGGCGGATGCGGCCTAGACAGGCGGAACATGCGTTTGACATCGCCGTTCTGCGGAGATGGAAATGACACCCATGACCCCCGCCCGTCGTCTCGAAGGCGTCCGCGTCTACGGTCGCGCCGCCGATGCGTTCGAAACCGTCGCCTGGCGTCCGCCGTCGGCGGCGCGCTTCGATACGCGGGTGGCCAACGACCCGGTCGTCGAGGAGCCCACGCTGCCGCAGTGGGTCGACGCTCTGCCCGGTTGGGTGACGGTCGTCGCCGGCGGGGTGGTCGCGGCGCTCATGGGTGCGCTGTTGGGCGGGATGCTGCAGATCTAGGTCTTCAGCGAAGGAATGCGCTCCAGGCACCAAAGACCGTCATCGCGGTGACAAGCCCCGTTGATGTCACGGCGAAAACGATCAGCGCCTTCCGTCGGTCTTTTCTGCCGAGAACCAGGAACCGCTCGTCCTTCCGGAGGCGCCGGTAGACGAACGCCTGCGCGACCGCTGCGATCAGGAATGCGACGATGACTGATGGCCAGTGGACGTCGGCCATCAGGCAGTCTTCTCCGCCTCTTCCAGTATCGCCCGGATCGGGGCCCAGCTGCGGCGGTGGGCCGGGCAGGGGCCGAGCGCTTTCAGGGCGGCGGAATGGATCGGGGCGTTGTAGCCCTTGTGGCCGGCGAAGCCGTAGCCGGGATGTTCGGTGTCCAGTTCGACCATCAGCCGGTCCCGAGCCGTCTTGGCCAGGATCGAGGCGGCGGCGATCGACAGGGACAGGCTGTCGCCCTTGACCACTGTCTGGATCGCGCACGGCAGTTTGAACCCGTAGTTTCCATCCACCAGCGCCGCGGCGGGCGGGATCGCCAGCGCCTCGATCGCGCGACACATGGCCAGACCGGTAGCGTGCAGGATGTTGAGCTGGTCGATCTCTTCCACCGAGGCGAAGCCGACGCCCCAGGCGAGGGCGCGGGCCTTGATCTCGATCTCCAGCGCCTCGCGCCGCGCATGGGTCAGGGCCTTGGAGTCGTCGATGCCGGCGGGCAGGTCATCGGGATTGAGGATCACCGCCCCCGCCGAGACCGGCCCCGCCCAGGGGCCGCGGCCCGCCTCGTCCACGCCGCAGACCGGGCCGCCCGTGCTTTCGATCAGCAGAAGTTCGAGCGTCAGGGTCGGGAAAGCGCGCGAAAGCTTTGGCTTTGCAGGGGATTTTGCCGGAGTTTTCACGACCCGCCCATCGCACGGACCTGCCGGTGGCGGAAGCATTCGACGCCGTGATCGTTGACCATGCCGACGGCCTGCATGAAGGCGTAGACGATCACCGGGCCGACGAAGGTGAAGCCGCGCTTCTTGAGCGCTTTCGACAGGGCTTCGGATTCCGGCGTGGCCACAGGCCGGGCACTGCCATCGGCCCACGCATTCTGGATCGGCGCGCCGCCGACGAAGGACCAGAGCCAGGCGCTGAAGTCCTCGCCCCCAGAAGCGGCCTGGTCGCGCATCTCCAGCCAGATCTGCGCGCCCTTGATGGCGCTGTTGATCTTGGCCCGGGAGCGGATGATGCGGGCGTCGCCGAGCAGGCGTTCGATATCGGCCTCGCCATAGCGGGCGATGATCTCCGGGTCGAAGCCATGGAAGGCGTCGCGCATGCCCTCGCGCTTCCGCAGGATGGTGATCCAGGCCAGACCGGCCTGGAAGCCGTCCAGAACCAGCTTCTCCCACAGGGCCCGGGCGTCGTACTCGGGCACGCCCCATTCCTCGTCATGATAGGCGACATAGAGCGGATCAGTCCCGCACCAGGCGCAGCGGTGGAGTGAGTCGGCCATGGGCGCAGGGTAGCGGATCAGGCGCAAAAAAGGGCCGCGTCCGGGAAGACGCGGCCCTGATCTTCAGCCGGTTGAATGATCAGCCGGCGGTGTAGCGGTATTCGGTGATCTCGCAGACGTTGATGCGGTAACGGATCAGCTCGTCGCCATCCGCAAAGCGGGCCTTGAAGTCGAAGATGCAGGCACCGGTGCCGTCGTCGATATTGATCCGGACCCGGGCACCGTTGGGCAGTACGTCCTGACCGAGAATGTCTTCCTCCCAGTCATTCCGGCCCGAGTTCGAGGCGTAGAAATGGGTCATGGTGACGCCGGTGACGTTGATGATCGTGACGCGACGGTCCTGGCCGTCGTTGGACTGGAAGCCCATCGTCCCGAAGGCGACGGCGGAGATGGCGGCCGCCAGTACGGCGCGGCGTGCGAAAGCCTTGAACATTTTACGGATCCTTTGAGGGATGCGCCCCCTGCGCACGCTTGACGTATCACCGATGGGCGAACGGCGTCGAGAAGGCGGCGCAAGAATTCAACAAGTGCTGAAACGCGGCGGTGTCCGTCAGGCGACTTCGGCGAACGCCCGCACCGGAAACGTCCCGAACGCCTTCACTTTCGGCGGGGCCGCGGTGAAGCGGAAGCCGCTGTCCGGCAGCAGTTCCAGCCCGCGCATATGCTCGCAGATCGGTATGCCGGCACCGAGCAGCCGGGTGTGCGCCGGTCGCGCGCGCGTGCGGGTGTCGTCGATATTGTGGGAGTCGATCCCCACGAGCGCTGCGCCCGCCTCGACCAGCAAGGCGGCGGCCGCCTCTGTCAGGAAGGGATGGTCCTCGAAATAGGCATCCGTCCGCCAGTGGCGGGCCCAGCCGGTATGGACCAGCAAGGCCTTGCCGCGCACATCGAGCCCGATGAAGCGGTCGGCGTCGATCGCCTGCAGCTCAGGAACGCGAACCACGAGGCCGGGCAGGGCGGCGATACGCTCCAGACCGACGTCGCTCAGGTCCTCGCCGTCGGCGTAACGGTGGAACGGGGTGTCCAGATAGGTGCCCGTATTGCCGACCATCTCGATCCGCCCGATCTGGAATTCGGTCCCCGGCTCATAGTTGGCGCGCGAGGCCTCGCGGCTCAGGTGATCGCAGACCAGAGGCGCGGGCAGACCCTTGTAGGTGATCATGCCCGCTTCGATGGTGTGGCTGAGGTCGATCAGGCGGCGTTGCGAGTCGGGCATGCCTTCATTCTGATCGCTTCCGACGCCTTTGTCGTCCACGCCTGGGGGGATCAGGACCGCGGGTTGGACCTCCTTGCCACAATCGCGGTAACGATGTTGTAGGTGGCCGGTCCTTCCGCCGCCGACCAGGGGAGACGCGGCGATGAAGTCAGTGCTGTTCTGTCTGGCTGGCCTGCTGCTGCCCGTCTCGTCGGCGGCGGCGCAGTTTTCACCCGTGGCGGGGTATCGATCGCCGCCGGTGCATGCGCCGGTCGGAGCCTGCGAAATCCGCCCGGAGGCGCCCTATATCAATCCCAGATTGCCGCTGGGCCGCGCGGCCTACGCCCGTCGTCCAGCCTGTCGCACGACCTGGGCCCCGGGGCCTGCGGGGCCCGGGCTGCATGTCCAGGGACCGCCGATCCAGGTCGAGGGGCCACCGGTCAGCATCGGCGGCCTGATGATCTATCTGGTGCCGCCCGAGATCGTGGTGCGGCCCTCCGAGGTCACGGTGGAGCCGCCCCAGGTCCACGGGGGCGAGGTTACGACGCCGCAGGTGCCGACAGAGGGCTGAGCCGCTGCGGTCATTGCGGTCGGATTGCGCTGGAACAAGGCGGCGGCGCACCAAGATCGCCTATCTGCACTGATGCGCTCACAGCTCCCGCCCCGAGCTGGGTTGAAGCCCCTCCGGGTCTCCCCTGACCGGCGGATGGAGAGCTGTCGCAGATCCCACGCCCTGACCCGCCACCGGTGGATGCTTCCGGCTCCCGGATGACCGCTCTCCAGCTTCTCGGCTACATCGGTTGGGCGGCGCTGCTTCAGCTTGTTGTCTGGGGCTCCCTGGGGGTTTGGCTGAGTGGCCGTCGGGCTCGCCGCGAGGGCGCTCCCGATCCCGCCGCGGCAGCGCCTTGGCGCGAGTTCCGGGTCGTGCGCCGCGTTCTGGAAGACCCCGACGGAACCCAGTGCTCGTTTCACCTTGCCGCGGTTGACGGCCTGCCCTTGCCTGATTTCCTGCCCGGTCAGTTCTTGACCGTGGCGGTGACCGTCGCCGGCTCTGACCGTCCGGTCGTGCGTTGCTATTCGCTGTCGGATCGGCCGGAATCGGATCGTTACCGGATCACGATCAAGCGCGTCCCCTTTCCGCCGGGGCGACCGGCGCTGCCGCCGGGCCTCTGCTCCACCTATTTCCATGACCATGTGCAGGTTGGCGATACGGTACAGGTCCGTGGCCCCTCGGGAGCCTTCCATCTCGAGCCGGACTCCGACCTGCCGGTCGTGATGATCGCCGGAGGGATCGGGATTACGCCGATGGTCAGCATGCTTCACTGGCTGGCTCGCGCCGCGCCCGAACGCAGGGTCCATCTCGTCTATGCCGTCCAGAACGGCGGCGCGCATGCCTTCGGGCTTGAACTCCGGACCTTGTTCGAGGCCCGTCGGGCCTTCCATCAGACCGTCGTCTACAGTGGCCCGCGGCCGACGGATGTTCTGGGTCGCGATCATGACCGTGAGGGGTTTGTCGACCTCGATCTGGTAGGCCCCATTCTGGCGGCCATGGGCCGATGCGCCGTCTATGTCTGTGGCCCACCCCGGATGATGGAGGCGCTGGTCCCGGCCATCCGCCTTGGCGGGGTGGACGAGGTCGATCTGCACTATGAGGCCTTCGGTCCGGCTTCCGTTCCACGCCCCGCCGGTCCGCCTGCCGGCCCGATCAAGCGTGAGGGCATCGCCTTGCCGGTCCACTTCCTGCGATCCGGGCGGACATTGGAATGGAGCGGTCACAGCGACAGCCTGCTGGACTTCGCCGAGGGCAATGGTGTCGCCATCGATTCCGGCTGCCGGTCCGGTCAATGCGGCAGCTGCGAGACCCGTCTGGTCTCCGGCCGCGTTCGCTACAGCCAGACGCCCGACTGGGAGGTGACACCGGGCCACTGCTTGCCCTGCATCTGCATCCCGACCTCGCCCGTGGAGCTCGACGCATGAACGGCTGGCGCGCCCACCTGGTCAGCCGCGAGGTGCTGCCCTTCTACCTGTCCCTGCTCATCCTGGGCGGCGGAGCGCTTCTGGTCGACGCTCTTCTGCACCTTCTACATGTGGTCTGGATCGGTCGCTGGCTGGGCATCCCGGGGACGCTGCTGATCATCGGGTCCTTCGGCTACTCACTGGCTCGTCGGAAATGGATCAAGGTCGCGGCGCCCGCCGGGCTGCTGCGTCTGCACGAGCGAATGGCGTGGGCGGGATCGCTCCTGATTCTGGTCCACGCCGGCGTTCATTTCAACGCACTCCTCGCCTGGCTGGCCGTCTGGGCCATGCTGATCAACATCGCCAGCGGCCTGACCGGGAAATTCCTGATGAAGCGGGCCCGGGCGCGGCTCGAAGACGCGCGGACCCGGTTGCGAGCGCAGGGGCTGTCAGAGGCGGCGCTTGAGGAGAGTCTTCATTGGGACAGCCTGACCTTTGACGTCGTCCGCCGGTGGCGTGCGGTCCACTACCCGGTCACCCTTGCCTTCGCTGTCCTTGCCCTGGCCCATATCCTGGCCGTCTTCTGGCATTGGAGCTGGCGATGACGAGGCCCTGGATTCTGGCCATCATCGCCGCCAACCTGGTTGTGCTGATCGCTCTCGTTTTCCTCTATCCGGCGGCCATGCTCAGCCCCGGCCGGATGTCGGTCGGCCATTCGGAGCCACCCGTCGCCTGTGCCGCCTGCCATCAGCCATTCCGTGGTGCCGCGGCGGAAAAATGCACCACCTGTCATGCCGTGGCAACCATCGGGCTGAAGACCAGCCTGGGCACCCCCCTGACGAAACCACGCCCGGGCCCACCGTTCCACCAGGCCCTGAACACCACCGACTGCCTGGCCTGTCACACCGTGCATGCCGCACCCCGGTTCAGCCATCTGTCAGGGCCGCGCTTTTCCCATGACCTGCTTGGCACCGAAACCCGGACACGCTGCGCGACCTGCCATGTCGCACCAACCAACGCCCTGCATCGCGGTGTGCAGGGTCAGTGTTCGTCCTGCCACACGCCAGAGGGCTGGACTCCGGCCACCTTCGATCATCAGCGCTTCTTCCCGCTGTCCGGGCCGCACAACGTTCAATGCGCCACCTGCCACACCGGCGGCGATTTCACCCGCTACACCTGCTTCAGCTGCCATGAGCACCGTCCCGACCAGATTCTGGCCGAGCATCGGGAAGAGGGGATCCTCGATATCCGCGATTGCGCCCGCTGCCATCGGGGCGGCCGTTCGGGGGAGGGCGGGGACGACGACTGAACGGGCAGACGCTAGCCTGCCGCCTCAGTCATCCATGCCGGTCTGCGCACCGTCACGGCGCGCCCCTCGATCGTCAGCACGCCCTCCAGTCGGTCCAGCCGCAGCAGGGCCATGGCGCTGCCTTCGCGGCCGCTGAGCACCTCGCCGGCCCGCAGGTCACCGTTCAGCACCTCGGCACCGAAGGGTGGCGGAGGGCCGTCGAAGGCGATCGGCAGCATGCGGGTCTTGATGGTCCCCCGGCGTTTCATGCGCGAGGTCGTCTCCTGGCCGACGTAACAGCCCTTCTGGAAATCGATGCCGTTCAGCAGGTCGAAATTGGCTTCGATCGGATAGGTCCTGTCGGACGGCGCGTCGGCGGCGGGGTCGGGCACGCCGCGTGAGAGGCGGTGGGCGTTGTAGTCGTCCTCGCCCGCGTTGGTCGCCGGCTCTCCTGCGGTGCAGCGTCCGCCGAGGCCGGCGGCGCGGGGGTCCGCCAGGAAGCCCTCCGGCAGGTCGCCGTCCCAGGCCGCAAAGACTGGCCGCTCGTCCGCCTCGACCGTGACCTGGGCCCGAAGTCTGTACATGGCCAGCCGCTGCAGCAGGGCGTCACGACGGTCGGCGGCGGCGTCGAGCACGACGGCGTCGGCCTCGCCCCACAGGAACAGGTCGAACAGCAGCCGGCCCGGCGGCGACAGCAGCGCCCCGAAGCGCAGCTCGCCCGGTGCCAGGGTCTCGACGTCCTGGGTCAGCAGATTGTGCAGGAACGGACGGGCGTCGGGACCCGAGACCCGGATCAGGGCGCGGCTGTCGAGGCGGGCGATGCGGGTTGTCATGGTCTCCAGATAGGGTGTGTCGCGGCTGTGGACCATGCCCGCATGCCGTCTGCTGCAACGAGAGAATCCGTATACGGTGCATCCATGACGGGACGGTTCCCCATCCTTTACATCGCCGAGGCGGACGCGAGCGACGCGATCCTGTCGTCGGGCGTCCTTGCGTACATGGTCGAGGCCATGCCCCAAGCGCGGTTCACCGTGGTCGGTTCGCCGAAGAGCGCGCCACTGTTCGCAGACACGCCGCGGCTGGACCGGCTGATCGTTCTGGAGCGCGACAGCCGGCTGGACTGGATCGGGCTTTGGAACAAGGTGCGCGAGACCAAATGGGGGCTGGTCGTCGACATGCGCGGCACCACCCTGTCCAGCAAGCTGAAGCGGCAGAAGCGCGCCGTGCGGGGGGCTTGGGAGGCCGGCGTCCATGCGGTCGAACAGGCCGCGCGGGTGCTGCAGCTGGAGGAGGTCCCGGCACCGAAACTGTTCGTCTCCGAGGCGACGCGCGCGGCCGCGGACGCCCTGATCCCGGCTGAGGACCTTCCCCTGCTGGCGATCGGTCCCGGCGCGGACTGGATGGGCAAGGTCTGGCCGTCCGAGCGCTACGCCAAGGTGGCGGTGGCGCTGGTCGGCGACGGCGGACCGCTGGAAGGCGGCCGGGTCATCGTGGTCGGCGACGAGAACGCCCGCGACACGGCCCATGTCATCCGCCTGTCTCTGCCGCGGAACCGGGTGACGGAACTGCAGGGCCGGTTGGGCCCACTGGAGACGGTCGCGGCCATCGGCCGGGCGGCGCTCTATGTCGGGGCGGACACCATCTGGACCGATCTGGCCGTAGCCGCCGGCGTGCCGGTGGTGGCGGCCTTCGGACCCTCTGACGAGGCCGAGCACGGGCCGTGGGGCGGGATCGCGGTGCGGGGGCCGCGCTCGGTCGACGAGTTCCGCAAGATCGACCCCAATCTGAACCAGGCCATCCAGCACATGAATGACCTTCCGGCCGACCGGGTTCTGGTGGCCGCAAGGAAGCTTTTGGCCGCAGGGGCAGCGGTCTAGCTCGTTGCGTCGGCCGGGGCTAAGGGACGAGGCATGACCCAGACATACGACCTGATCGTCCGCGGCGGCGAAGTGGCCAACCATGCGGGGCGCGGCATGGCCGACGTCGGCGTCATCGACGGGCGGGTCGCCTTTGTCGGCGACCTGTCGCAGGCGAGCGCCGGCGAGACCCTGGACGCGAAGGGCCTGACCGTCCTGCCCGGCGTCATCGACACCCAGGTCCATTTCCGCGAGCCGGGGATGGAGTGGAAGGAAGACCTAGAGAGCGGCAGCCGCGCGGCGGCGCTGGGCGGGGTCACGGCGGTGTTCGAAATGCCGAACACCGAGCCCAATACGACCGATCCGGCCACCCTGGCCGACAAGCTGGATCGCGCCCGCGACCGGATGTGGACCGATCACGCCTTCTACATCGGCGGGACCCACGACAATGCGAAATATCTGGCGGAGCTGGAGCGTCTGCCGGGCTGTTGCGGGGTCAAGGTGTTCATGGGGGCCTCGACCGGCACCCTGCTGGTCGCCGACGACGACGGGGTGCGCGAGGTGCTGCGCCATGTGAAGCGGCGCGCGACCTTCCATTCCGAGGACGAATACCGGCTGGTCGAGCGCCGGCCGCTGGCCCGGCCGGGCGACTGGACCAGCCATCCCGAGGTGCGCGACGCCGAGAGCGCGATCCGCTCGACGCGGCGTCTGGTGGCGCTGGCGCGCGAGGTCGGGTCGCGGATCCATGTGCTGCACGTCTCGACGGCGGAGGAGGTGCGCTTCCTCGCCGATCACAAGGACGTGGCCACCGCCGAGGTGACGCCGCAGCACCTGACGCTGGATGGCGACGAGGCCTATGAGCGGCTCAAGGGCTACGCCCAGATGAATCCGCCGATCCGCAATGCCGCCCATATCGCCGGGCTGTGGACAGGGATCGAGCACGGGGTGTTCGACGTGCTGGGCTCGGACCACGCGCCCCACACCATTGAGGAGAAGGCCAAATCCTATCCGGCCTCGCCGTCGGGCATGCCGGGGGTGCAGACGCTGGTGCCGGTCATGCTGACGCATGTCGCCCACGGGCGGCTCAGCCTCGACCGGTTCATCGACCTGACCTCGCACGGCGCCAACCGGGTGTTCGGCATCGCCGGCAAGGGCCGGATGGCGGAGGGCTATGACGCCGACCTGACGATCGTTGATCTGAAGGCGAAACACGTCCTCAGTCACGCCGACATGGCCAGCCGCTGCGGTTGGACGCCGTTCGACGGCTTCGAGGCCACCGGCAAGGCCATGGCGACGATCGTGCGTGGCCGGGTGGTGATGAAGGACGGCGAACTGGTCGGGACGGCGCACGGCCGCCCCGTCCGCTTCCAGGAGACCCTGGCCTAGCGCGGCTGCAGGATAAACCCGGCCACGTCGTCGACCACGCCCGGTGCCAGCGGCAGGCTCGGATTGCCATAGGTGGCGATGTTGCCTGCGCGGTCGATGGGGGCGACCTTCAGGACATGGTTGACGCCCTCCCAGACCACGAGATGGGCCGTCGGCCGGGCGGCTGACAGGGCGTCGGAGTCGGTGGTGGTCACCTGGATGTCGGTCGAGCCCTGACCGATCATCACCGGGCCCTCATAGACCCGGATCAGGTCCGTCGGATCCAGGCCGATCCAGGAGATCAGATAGGGCTGGACCGAGGGGCGGAAGAGGGCTGCCAGTTCCGGCGGCGCGTCGGTGACCGTGCGCCCCGCCTCCAGTTCGTCAAGCGCGGCGAAGGCCGGGGCGAGCAGGGCCTCGGGCAGGCCGGCGCGGAACTGGTCGCGCAGGATCACCCCGGCGGGACGACCGGCCCCGGCCAGCAGCACCAGACCGCAGACCGAGGGGTTGCCGTCCTGCGCCGCCGCGAGCGCGATCTGCGAACCCTCGCTGTGACCGATCAGCCAGACGCAGGGCTGGCCGGTCACGCGGGCCGCCTCGGCGGCCCAGGCGCGGGCGTCGGCGATATAGGTCTGGAAGGTCAGATCCTGCTCGGCGATCATGGCGGGACCGCTCTGGCCGACGCCGCGCTTGTCGATCCGCACCGTGGCCACGCCCTGTTCGGCCAGACCTTCGGC
>Ga0187844_10000165_pt1 | contig 48980 bp, 32 predicted proteins | sample SpaLakP09_SKY_50_FD_134517 | JGI IMG/M metagenome (GOLD analysis project Ga0187844, IMG submission 134517) | Oligotrophic lake water microbial communities from Sparkling Lake, Wisconsin, USA - SP09_SKY_50 | ecosystem: Environmental > Aquatic > Freshwater > Lake | place: USA: Sparkling Lake...
CGACGTCAACGTCAGCGCCGCCGAACTGCTGGACTTCAAGCCGGAAGCGCCGATCACCGAAGCGGGCCTGCGCTACAACATCAACGTCGGCATCCACTACCTGGGCAGCTGGCTGGCCGGCAATGGCTGCGTACCGATCCACAACCTGATGGAAGATGCGGCCACCGCCGAAATCAGCCGTTCGCAAGTGTGGCAGTGGATCCGTTCGACCAAGGGTGTGCTGGACGATGGCCGCAAGGTGACCGCCGACATGGTGCGCGCGATGATTCCGCAGGAACTGGCCAAGGTCAAGGAAGTGGCGCCGAATGGCGACAACCCGACCTATGTGCGCGCGGCGCAGATCTTTGAAGAGATGTCGACGTCGGAGCAGTTTGCCGAGTTCCTGACGCTGCCGCTGTACGAAGAGATTTAAGCCGTCTTTCCCGCGCAGGCGGGAATCCATAGCACGTCAGATCAAGGGTACTATGGATCCCCGCCTGCGCGGGGATGACGTCAGGCGCGCAGCAGTTTCGCTTCGCGGTCCAGCACCAGCTCCGCGAATTCGGCGGCAGGCACCGCGGGACTCAAGTAATACCCCTGCAGCAGATCGCACTTCTGCGACTTCAGGTAGTTCAGCTGCGATTCCGTTTCCACTCCTTCCGCCACCACTTCCAGCCTCAGGCTGTGCGCCAGCGCGATGATGCCGGCGATGATGGCCGCATCGTCCGCGTCCTGCGGCACGTCGCGCACGAAGGAGCGGTCGATCTTGATGATGTCGACCGGGAAGCGCTTCAGGTAGGACAGCGACGAATAGCCGGTGCCGAAATCGTCGATCGACAGGCGCACACCCAGTGAACGCAGGCGGTGCAGCGCTTGCAGCGTATCCTGCGCGTGCTCCATCAGCGTGCTTTCCGTGATTTCCAGTTCCAGCAGTTCGGGCGGCAGGCGGGTGTCGACCAGCACCGATTCGACCGTGTCGGCGAAATTTTTCTGCAGCAGCTGGCGCACCGACAGGTTGACCGCCACGCGCAGCGGCGGCAAGCCCTGGTCTATCCATTCGCGCAGCTGGGTGCAGGCGCGGCGCAGGACGAATTCGCCCAGCGGGTTGATCAGGCCGGTCTCTTCGGCCAGCGGAATGAATTCGTTCGGCCCCACCATGCCGCGCGTCGGATGCTTCCAGCGCACCAGCGCCTCCATGCCGATGATCTTCTGGTTGTCGAAGCGCGCCTGCGGCTGATAATACACTTCGAGTTCCTTGTGCTCCAGCGCGCGCCGCAAATCGCTTTCCAGGCGCACGTGCTCGGAGATGGTGTGCTCCATCGACGCTTCGTAGAACTGGAAGCCGGTATTGGTCTTCTTGGCGCGGTACATGGCGCTGTCGGCGTGCTTGACCAGGGTCGGCACGTCCAGGCCGTCGTAGGGATACATCGCGATGCCGACGCTGCTGGTGACGAAAATGTCGTGGCCGTCGATCTGGAACGGCGCCGCCAGCACGCGGCAGATGTTCTGCGCGGCCGCCGCGGCCGGGGCCGGGCCGTCGATGTCGGTCAGAACGATGGTGAATTCGTCGCCGCCCAGGCGCGCCAGCACGTCCACGCTGCGCACGGTGCGGCGCACGCGCTGCGCCACGGCCACCAGCAGGCGGTCGCCCACGTCGTGGCCCAGGTTGTCGTTGACGTACTTGAAGCGGTCCAGGTCCATGAACAGCACCGCCAGCAGGGTCTTGTCGGCGCGCGCCTGGTCCACCGCCTGGCCCAGCAGGTCGAAGAACAGGGTGCGGTTCGGCAGGCCGGTCAGCAAGTCGTTGTAGGCCAGGTGGCGGATGCGTTTCTCGGCGCGGTTCGCTTCGATGATGCGGCGCACGCGCTGCGACAGCACGGCGTAGTGGATCGGCTTCGGAATGTAGTCGCTGGCGCCGGCGGCAAAAGCCCGCTCGACCGAGGAATTGTCTTCCAGCGCGGTGATCATCAGCACCGGAATGGCGCTGCCGCCCGGCAGTTCCTGCATGCGCGCGCAGGCCGTGAAGCCGTCCATGACCGGCATGACCGCATCCATCAGGATCACGTCGGGCTGGAAGCGCTTGAGCATCGTCAGCGCCTGGGCGCCGTCGGCAGCTTCTTCGACCCGGAAGCCGTCGCGCTGGAGCGTGTAGCGCAGCGTGCTGCGGGTGCTGCGGTCGTCGTCGACGATCAGCACCTGCGGAATGTCTTCGGTCTCGGTCAGGCCGCTCGGGTCTTCGCCGGTGACTTCGGCCGCCAGGGCATTGGCCACGGCATTGTAGGCGATGCGCAGGCGCGGCAGCAGCGGGACGATCAGGTCGGTGTGGCCGGCGATGGCGTGTTCTTCGGCTTCCTTGGCCAGCTGCGCCAGCAGGGTCGCGCCCAGGTTGCCGGACGAACCCTTGATGGCGTGCGCCTTGGCGCGCGCGGTCTCGCCGTCGCGCGCGTGGACGGCCGTTTCGAGGTCGAGCAGGTATTGCGGCGTATCTTCCAGGAAGGGGCTCACCGCCTGCGGCAGCGACGGCCCCATGATTTCGCGCAGCTTGGCGAAGAGCGACTGGTCGATCGGCGCATCGCTGCCTTCGTCCAGCTGCGCCGCATCGGCCAGGCCGCTTCTTTGCTCGTCCCCGCGCGGCAGCCATTTTTCCAGCTTCTGGCGCAGTTCGACCAGGGTGATCGGCTTGGCCAGGTAGTCGTCCATGCCCGCCGCCAGGCATTTTTCGGCGTCGCCGCGCTGGGTGTTGGCCGTCATGGCCACCAGCGGCGTGCGGTGGCCGGTGATGAGTTCATGCGCGCGGATATGGGCCGTCGCTTCGTAGCCGTCCATCTCGGGCATGCTGCAATCCATCAGGATCAGGTCGAAATTGCCGGCGCGCGCAGCTTCCAGCGCTTCGCGCCCGTTCGATGCGAATTCGCAGGCGCAGCCATTCATGGCCAGCATGCCGGCGGCGACCATTTGATTGGTGCGGTTGTCCTCGGCCACCAGGATGCGGAATTCCTTGCGGTTGGGGGCGGACAGCTTGCGGGTCTGCTGCTCAGGTATCAGGCGCCCGGCCAGCAGGTCCTTGATGGACAGCAGCAGGCGGTCTTCGCGCAGCGGCTTGCCGAGCGAGGCGTAGCCGTCGACCAGGGTGCCGCCGGACGGCGTGCCGAAGCGGTCCAGGATCAGCACGTGCGTGCCCGGCGCCTGCACTTCGATCTGGCGCGCCAGGTCGTTGCCGTCGTCGTCGAGGGCGCCGATGTCCATGATGACCACGCGGTAGGGGTTCGCTTCGTCGCTGCCCACTTTGAGCTGCAGCAGGGCGGCCCCGCCCCAGCGCGTGGCGTGGCAGTCGATGGCGTGGCGGCCCAGGGTCTGCACGATGAAGTCGCGCACGATCTGGCTTTCGTCGACCGCGATCACGCGCAATCCCATCATCTCGGGATGGAGCGGTCCGGTCAGGGTGACCTGGCCCGGATTGCACATCACGGTAAACACGAAGGTGGTGCCTTCGCCGAGCGCGCTGCTGACGTTGATCTCGCCGCCCATCAGGCCGACCAGTTGCTTGCAGATGGCCAGGCCAAGGCCGGTGCCGCCGTACTTGCGGGTGGTCGAGGGATCGGCCTGGGCGAAGGATTCGAACAAATGGGTCTGCTGCTGGGCGCTCATGCCGATGCCGCTGTCGCGCACTTCGATGCGCAGCCCGAAGCGCGGGCCGGCGTCGCGCGTGATGAGGACCGCCACGTCGCCATGTTCGGTGAACTTGACGGCATTGCCCAGCAGGTTGATCAGGACCTGGCGCAGGCGCAGCGAATCGCCGTTGATGCGTTCCGGGACGTCGGCGGCGAGCAGGTAGCCCAGCTCCACGTCGCGCTGCTGCGCCTGTTTGGCGACCAGTTCGATGACTTCCTCGAGCAGCTTGCGCAGGTCGAAGTCGACTTCCTCGAGCGTGAGCTTGCCCGCTTCCATCTTGGAGAAGTCCAGGATGTTGTTGATCAGTTCAATGAGGGTGCGCGAGGAATTCCAGGCCACGTCCACGCATTCGGCCTGGCGCTTGTTCAGGTTCATTTCCTTGAGCATGTCGAGCATGCCGACCACGCCATTGAGCGGGGTGCGCACTTCGTGGCTGACGGTGGCGGCGAACTGCGCCTTCATCAGCGCCATGCTGACGGCGGCGTCGCGCGAATCCTTCAGTTCGGCCTCGCGCTGTTCGAGCACGTTCATCATCTTGTTGAAGGCGAGCGCCATCTCGATCAGGTCGCGCGGGCCGGCGGGCGCGGCGCGCATGCCCGATTCGCCCGATTCGGCGCGCCGCATCAGGTTCGACAGGGCGTTGAGCGGGTTGATCATGTGGCGCGTGAGCAGGCGCACCACGGCCAGCAGGATCACCGCGAAGGACAGCGTGATGACCAGGTTGCCGATCAGGAGCGAGAGCGTCAGGCGGTTCAGCGTACCCTTGCCGATCCACACGTGGACGTAGCCGAGCAGCTGCGGCTTGGCTTCCTGCAGGTCGAAGGGCGAGGCATCCTTTTCGCCGCCGTACACGGGCGCGATGAAGCGCCAGGCGTCGTCGGTTTCGCCGGCCAGCATGGCGCGCGTAAGCGCCGCGGTGACCTGGGGCGTGACCACGGCCGGGGCGCCCGGCTGGTTCTTGGCCAGCAGCACCTGCTGCTTGGTGTCGGTGATCTGGACGTTGAGCACGTCGGGGAAGGTAAGCGTGGTGGCCACCACTTCCTGGGCGTTTTCGGCAGAATGGTAGAGCAGCGCCAGGGTACTCTGTCGGGCCAGGTTTTCAGCGATGCGCTGGCCCTGGTCGGCGAAGTATTCGCGCATGCGGGTCGATGCTTCCCACGAGTTGATCAGCGATGAAAACAGCGCCAGGCCCAGGATCGCGGCAGACACGATCACGGTCAGCTGGCGGCGAAATCCGGTACGGCGAAGGAAGTCGTTCAGGATCAACTCAGGGCTCCGGGTAGATGAAGTCGAAAGTGCGCTGCTGCTGGTGGCCGATGATCAGGCCCATGTGGCTGGCAGTGCGCAGGTTGATTGCCGTGTGCAGTTCGCGCAGGGGTTGCACGCCCTTGCGCCGCATTTCGCCCGAGATCAGTCCCAGCGCGGAACTGGCCAGCGAGCGGCCCAGTTCGACGTTGTTCGGACTCATGGCGAACAGCGCGCCCTTCTTGACATGAAGGACGTTGCTCGAAAAAATAGGAACGCCGTGGTTCCAGGACTCCTTCAGGATCAGCGGCAGCAGCGTGCTTTCCTCGACGGTGGTGGTGTCGTGGGGCAGCCAGATGGCATCGCGCTTGTTGTCGGCGCCATTGATCAGGGTGGTATAAAACTGGGCGGCCTGACCCAGGTCGCGTGCTTCGTAGGATACCAGTTCCAGGCCCTGGTGGCGGTCCGCATCGCGCGCCAGGCGCAACAGCCATTCGGTTTTCTTCGGGTCGTACACCACCATCACGCGCCGCACCTCGGGCAGCAGGGCGCGCAGGCGGGTAAACAGCATGGCCGGATCGGGGGTGAGGCTGATGCCGTTGACGTTGACGATTTCCGCGTCCGACAGCAGCAGCGCGCCGCCCACCAGCACCACGATGTCGCGGTCCAGGGCTGCGGCCACGTTCAAGCCCTGGCGTCCGAGCGCGATCACGACGCGGGTATTGTTGCGCTTGAGCTGGCCATTGAGTTCGGCGGCATCGGTTTTGACTTCCACCGGATAGCTGCGCACGCGCAGGCGGGTGCGTTCCTCGATGCCCTGGATCATGCTGATGAAGGCGCTGCGAAACGGTTCCGACACATTCGGGTACAGCACGGCGATCGAGCCCTTGCCGACCGAGGCTTGCAGTTCGGGCCGGCGCAACTGGTCTTCCAGCTGGGCCAGGGTAATCGGACGCAGCTGGTAACTGCTGCCGGCCGAAGAGCCGCCGTCATAGCGTTCGAACAGGCCGGCGCTGGCGCTCACCCCGGCGCTGGCCGCGGATGCGCCGGCGATGCCCTTGGCCTGGGCCGCCTGGCCCGTGCACATGAAAAGTGCCAGTAGAAAGCACAGGAAGGCCCGCACCGGTCGATGGGCGGAAGAAGTAATAGTTGTCATTACGTACAGCGAAGGCGACCTTGCGGTCTTGTTAGCGTGAAGCGGCCGTTGGAAAACAGGCATTTACAGCCCCCAGTATACGTCAGGGGAGTAGCTCCAAAGAAATTAATTTGACAAGTCGGGACCAAAAACCGACGTTCACGGGTCGCTATAGAGGAAATGGAATGCACGTTGCATACGCGGGCTCACGGTGATCCCGAAATGGCTGGCAGTGCGCAGGTTGAGGGCGGCGTGAACGTCGCGCAAAGGGGTCACGCCGCGTGCCGGCGCTTCGCCGGCCAGCATCGACGTTGCCAGGTTGGCAAGGGCCCGGCCCAGTTCGCCATTGTTCGGGTACAGGGCGAACAGGGCGCCGCGCTTGATATGCAGGAAGCTGCTCGAAAAGATGGGCACATTGCGGTTCCAGGCTTCGCGCAGCACGATCGGCAGGATGGTCGCTTCGTCGACCGTGGTGGGGTCGATCGGCAGCCACACCGCGTCGCGCGGGCTGTCGGCGCCGGCGAAGGCGCTTTCGTACAGGCGCGCCGCGCTGGCCAGGTCGCGCGCTTCGAAGGACGCCAGTTCCAGGCCCTGGGCGCGGGCCGCTTCGCGCGCCAGCTTGAGCAGCCATTCGTTGTGCTGGGGATTGTAGATGACGATCACGCGGCGGGTGGCCGGCAGCAGCAGCTTGAGCTGGCTGAACAGCAGGGCCGGATCGGGCGTCAGGCAGATGCCCACGTGCTTGTCGCCGTCCGGCACCGACGAGACGCCGCCCAGCACCACGCCGAGCGGGGCATCGATGGCGCTGGCCGCTTTCAAGCCCTGGCGTCCCAGCGCGACCAGCACGCGCGTGCCGTTGCGCTTGAGCGCGGCCGACAGTTCGACCATGTCCTGGTTGGGCGAGATGGGATAGGCGCGCACGCGCTGGCGCGCCTGCTCTTCGATGCCGGCGATGATCTCGATGAAAATCTTGCGGAACGGCTCGCCGATATCGGGAAACAGTACGCCGATCGGTTCGCCCGCCTTGGGGGGCGCCTGGGCCAGCACGGCGCGCACCGGCAGCATCAAGGCGGCCAGCAACGCACCGCAGCGGACCAGGAAAGCGCGTGTGGACGCCACCGGTTCTGCCAGAACCGGCAAAGGCGGTCGCGCCTTACGGGCTTTGCGTGGCCGGGGCATCAGAGCCCGTGCCAGCGTGCGCAGCCGGCTCACCAGCTTGCCGACCCGTTCCGTGGAAAGGAGGTTTCATGGCGGGATAGTCGATTATGTTTCCTTATGGAACATGTTATCCCAAATGACACGCGATTGCTACGCGGAGAGCTGATCATCATTGAATTTGTCGCGCCAAAGTAAAGTGCCGTACCTGCCGCTGGCTGCAGGGGCAGCCCTTTCCATCAAGACGCCAGCCTGCAAATTGTAACGATGCCGACTCCACTCGGGTGGATTTGTCGCGCATGTTGACAAAAATATTTCGCTGGACATTCTGGCGGGAATGGATGCGGCAACGCAACTTTGATGATTATAGGTATCAAAATGTATTTTTCCAGGCGCGCAGGGCGGTGAAGGCGGCCAGCGCATCGGCGTCTGGCGCCAGCTTGCCCTGGTCGACCAGTTGGGCGACGATGGCCGGTTCACGGTGGCGTAGGAAGGGGTTGGTGGCGTGTTCGAGTGCGATGGTGGACGGAATGGTGGGCAGGCCGTCGGCGCGCTTGCTACTTTCGGTGGCGATCCGGCTGGCGATGGCGGCATTGCCCGGTTCGGCGGCCTGGGCGAAGCGCAGGTTGGCCAGGGTATATTCGTGTGCGCAGAATACCAGGGTGTCGCCGGGCAGGGCGGCCAGCTTTTCCAGCGAGCCGAGCATCTGTGCCGGGCTGCCTTCGAACAGGCGGCCGCAGCCGCCGGCGAACAGGGTGTCGCCGCAAAACAGCCAGCCGGCGTGCGGGCTCTCGCTGACATAGGCGATGTGGCCGAGCGTGTGGCCGGGTACGTCGAGCACCCGCAAGCCGAGCGCCAGCCCGGGCACGCTGACCCGGTCGCCATCGGCCAGCGGCACGGTCACGGCGGCGATGGCTTCGCCGCGGGGGCCGAATACCGGTACCGGCGCGTGGCGCAACAGGGCCGGCACGCCGCCGATGTGGTCAGCATGGTGATGCGTGAGTAAAATGGCAGTGAGCGTAAGATGGTGCAAGGCGAGCGCGGCCAGGATCGGTTCGGCGTCGCCGGGGTCGACGACGGCGGCGTTGCAGCCATCGTGGATCAGCCACAGATAATTGTCCTTGAACGCGGGGACGGCGAGAACGCGCAAGGCGCTGTGCGGCAACATCGGCATAGTGGAAGTTTCGACAAAGGTCAGGCATGGATAGTGCAGCATCCGAGAAGTCCATTATAGCGCTCGACGGCTGGCTGCAGACGCCGGCCGGCGCCTACGTGCGGGCGTGGGAACAGGCCTGCCTGGACGAACTGACGGCCGACATCTTCGGCTTCAATGCGGTGCAGATCGGCTTGCCGCAGATCGATGCGCTGGCCGCCAACCGCATGCCCAACAAATGGCAGGCCGCCACCCGCACCTCGTCGCGCGAACAATTGTTGCTGGCGCCGGGCGGCAAGCAGATTGCGGTGGCGCTCGATTTTGCCGATTTGCCGTTCGCATCGCAAAGCCTGGACCTGGTGGTCTTGCCGCATGTGCTCGAATTCGCCGCCGAGCCGCACCAGGTGCTGCGCGAAGTCGAACGCGTGCTCATTCCCGAAGGCCAGGTGATCATCTGCGGCTTCAATCCGGCCAGCCTGTGGGGCCTGCGCCAGGGCGTGGGACGGCTGACGCGCTCGCACTACCTGCCCATCGCCGGCGAATTCATCTCTATGCCGCGCATGAAAGACTGGTTAAAATTGTTGAATCTTGGCGTGAGCCGCAGCCATTTCGGCTGCTATGCGCCGCCTTGCCGTACCGCGCAGTGGATCAACCGCTTTTCCTTCATGGAAGGCGCGGGCCAGCGCTGGTGGCCCTACCTGGGCGCGGTGTACATGGTGCACGCCATCAAGCGCGTCAAGGGCATGACCATGATCGGGCCGGCATGGAACAAGAAATCGGCGACGGGACCGCAAGCGGTGCCGGCGACCAACAGGAAATATTCACAGACTTATGAAAGCACGGATGAGTAAAGTAGACATTTTTGCCGATGGCGCCTGCAAGGGCAATCCCGGCACGGGCGGCTGGGGCGCATTGCTGGTCACCGATGGGCACGAGAAGGAAATTTTCGGCGGGGAACTCAACACCACCAACAACCGCATGGAATTGCGCGCCGTGATCGAAGCGTTGGGCGCGCTGACGCGGCCGTGCGAAGTGACGCTGTACACCGATAGCCAGTATGTGCAAAAGGGCATTTCGGAATGGATCCATGGCTGGAAAGCGCGCGGCTGGAAAACGGCGGCCAAGGAACCGGTCAAGAACGAAGACCTGTGGAAAACCCTGGACCTGGCGCAAGCCCAGCACAAGGTTGAATGGAAATGGGTGCGCGGCCACAATGGGCATCCTGGCAATGAGCGGGCCGACCAGCTGGCCAACCGCGGCGTCGATACCGTTCGCCGCTAAGCATTTGCTATACTGCGCGCTATTGCCAGCGTCACCTGAAGAGAACCATGCGCCAAATCGTCCTTGATACCGAAACTACCGGCCTGAACCCGCGCACGGGGGATCGTGTCATCGAGGTCGGTTGCGTTGAACTGAACAACCGCATGCTGACGGGGAATAACTTTCACCGTTACATCAATCCGGAACGCGATTCGGAAGAGGGCGCGCTGGCGGTGCACGGACTGACCACCGAATTCCTGCGCGACAAGCCCAAATTTGCCGAGATCGCCAACGAATTGCGCGACTACATACAGGGCGCCGAAGTCATCATCCACAACGCCCCCTTCGACCTGGGCTTCCTGAACAACGAATTCAAGCTGCTGGGCCTGCCGTCCTTTACCGAGCATTGCAGCGGGGTGATCGATACCCTGGTCAATGCCAAGGAAATGCATCCCGGCAAACGCAATTCGCTCGATGCCCTGTGCGACCGCTATGGCGTATCGAATTCGCACCGCAAGCTGCACGGCGCGCTGCTCGATGCCGAATTGCTGGCCGACGTTTACCTGTCCATGACGCGCGGGCAGAATAGCCTGTCGATGGACCTGGAGGAAGAAGTGGGGCAGGGCGGCGGTGCGCTGGAGGCGGTGGCGCTGGCCGAAGTCATCATCCTGGTCGCCAGCGCGGACGAACTGGCCGAGCACGAGAGCCTGCTTGGCGGCCTGGACAAGGCGGTCAAAGGGAGCTGTGTTTGGAGAAATTACGCTGACGCGTGACGTTTTTGAAACGGTGTGCGATAATACGCCCCGTTTTGGGAGGTTAGCTCAGGGGTAGAGCACTGCATTCACACTGCAGGGGTCGCAAGTTCGAAACTTGCACTTCCCACCAAATTCTATTGCAAAATCAGAGGCTTGCACCGTTCGGTTGCAAGCCTCTTTTGCATTGTATGGGAAAAGTATGGGAAACTCCTGTGGAGAATCCGGGCAGGGCGATTGAACTCCAGACATCTCTTTGCTGAAATGGCCCCGATTGACGAGCCGGAGAGCTCTCTCGAGGCTTGGTCTCAACCATGCCATTCCACATATCAGTCTTGCTGTTCAGATACTCATTGCCACGTCGGCGACTATCTTCATCTCCAGGTAAATCAAGCGAGTCCTAGCTAATCCCTCCGAGCTGGTCAGTTCGGCTCGGAGGAAGCGATTCACACCCACGCCTACCAGTACATCGTCGAGCCGCTGGGCCTGGACGAAGCCGAGATCTTCAACGCCTACAACGAAGTCAAGTCGATCCGCGACAAGGACGAGTTCCTGATCCCGTTCATCAATACGCTGACCGATCCGGCCTTCACCACCGGCACCACCGAAAACGACCAGAAGCTGCTCAAGTCGCTGATCGTGTTCGCCTGCCTGATGGAAGGCTTGTTCTTCTACGTCGGCTTCACCCAGATCCTGGCGCTCGGCCGCCAGAACAAGATGATGGGCGCGGCCGAGCAGTACCAGTACATCCTGCGCGACGAGTCGATGCATTGCAATTTCTGCATCGACCTGATCAACACGATCAAGATGGAAAACCCGCTGCTGTGGACGCCGGAGTTCAAGGAAGAGATCAAGCAGCTGTTCCTGAAAGCGGTCGACCTGGAATATGCGTACGCCGAAGACACCATGCCACGCGGCGTGCTGGGCTTGAACGCCACCATGTTCAAGGGTTACCTGCGCTTCATCGCCAACCGCCGCGCTCAGCAGATCGGCCTAGAGGCGATGTTCGCCCAGGAAGAAAATCCATTCCAGTGGATGAGCGAGATGATCGACCTGAAAAAGAGCGAAATTACTGCGAGACCCGCGTGACTGAATACTAGACTGGCGGTTCGCTGCGGTGGGAGTAAGCAGTTTGATGCCCAGAGCCTGTTAGATTTTTCGTGTTTGCGAAGTCATGATAATACCGAAAGGGACATTTCGTGACCGAAGCAATAATCACCGAAGAACTACGAAAACGGAAGTACTTTGCCTCATTCCGATCGAACTGATCGATTAACTGGTGGCGCGGGTTCGGTTTAGGTTAGCGTTTCAGTTAGCTTACGCCGCTTTTGAACGCAGTCTTGGTGGCAGCATCTCATTCGGAATGACGAAGCGTTCGTGTTCATCTTCTTCAAAAGCTGATAGTAACGCGTTGTTCAAGGAACCAACCTTAGCCGTTAAGTGTGGCGGCAAGCCGGCGAGAATTGCTTCAGCGTCGATCCGTTTCTTTCCGTCCGCAGCCTGTGGTTTTCCCATCTCTTCCATATGCGCTTTACTAAGTGCCTCCTGCTTCAAGGTTGAATTGCGCCGAGAAATTCACACTGATTTTTGTCCAAGAATCCTAAAGCAGGTCAGTTTCCAATAGGCCGCGAAGTCGGGACAACTCCTGCAGGGAGATGGCACTGTTGTCCGCGCCTTTCCGCAACTGATCGTTCAGATCGCGGATCATGGCCTGGGCCGAATCGAGGCGTTGTGCAGCATCGACCCGCTGCTGGCGCGCATGCGCCCGGGCCCACTTCAGATCGCGCACTGGTGACGCGGGTACGAGACGCACACTTAAAATACAGTTCCGCGTCTTCATTTGACCAGGTAGCTAAATAAGCAGCCCTAGTGACGTGCAATCTAGCTTGCCATTCCGGAACGTCAAGCTGCACTTGGCGTCTGGTGGAAAGACGTGAGCAGGCCCCTCTGACTATCAGTTCCGATCGATTAACAAGTCTAGGCCGTCCGAACGGAGCGAGCGCGCAATATGCGCACGGTCGCGGTGGTTAAGCCAAGGCTTGACCGCATGGCTCGAGACGATCATTCGGCGTTATTTCACCTTCTTAGTCTTCGGTGCTGCTCTTTTTCCTGCAATTTTTTCGCACGTCCCTTTGGGCACATATTTCCAGTCCTCAGCAAGATTGTCAGCTTCGGACTTTCCGGCGCATGAGTGCGCTTCCTGCCTGAATGTGGCGCAATCATTCTGCCCCGCCTTTGCGATACCAAAACACTTTTCCTGCTTGGCGAGCTCCAATTGGTCGCTCGAAGGCCTCCCTGGTGCGGCAGCAGTTGCCGTACAGATAGCTGCGAGAGCTGCAGCAATTACAGTTTTGCGTGTTGTCATTAGAATTTTCGGAAATGGAGGTGGAAAAATGCGAATTGTTTTTGGGCGAGTTAGTTTTCGATAGAATTCAAATATTGATGGTTTCACCTGAATAATTTTGACATTGATGCCAAGAGCATTGTATCAGGAAGAAAAAATTTGATTATCCGGATTCCACATAAAAAGAAATCCTTCTGTTCATTCCTGCAGCTCAATGTCAGTCAATCTCCGTTACGTTTTGATACAAAGAATATTTCGAACGGTTCAATTGAAATAGTTCCATAATTCGTATCGAATGCACGATATGATCGCGTTGAAAATAAAAAGCCTCCTGCTTTTTACATGAGAAAGGCAAGAGTATGCTTTTGTTCGGTCGACAGCGTCATGTGCGTGTAATTCTGAGTTTCCTTTTTCTTGCTGCGCCAATATGTAGCGCATTCGCGCAAGACCAGACTGTCGTTTACCATCCTGATGATATATATGACGAGTTAGGCAGACCAGTTAGACAGATCGTCACTGGCCATTCTCCGATTAAACCCGGAGGAGTGTATGTTTCCATCCCGGACTATCGTCCCTATACGGTTCCCGCGCCAAAAGCCGAGACGTCAGAACAGAATTCATCTGTCAAGAACCCATGTGATGCCGGCGGAAATGCAATGTCGCCACGGCCAGTCATTTTGGCGACAGGAGAAAAGATCAAGTTCGAACAAGATTGGTTGTCGATGAGTGAATCGCCCCTCAGCGGAGAGCGCACTTATCGCAGCAAACTTGCAGTGGGGCAGATGTTTGGCCCAAATTGGATTTCAGCGCTGGAAGTACCTTTGCTCAGCTTTTCAGCGGCTGCTTGTATTCCTGTAAAGACGGGCGTATGCGTGCCACAGAGTGTTACGTATTCGGATTCTACCGGTGCGAAATTCACCTATACGCGTGCTGCGTATGAACCCGGAACCAACGAGCAGGCCTATGTCGGGCGCGACGGCACATTTATCATGTATGAGTTCGGGCAAAACTGGTCGCTTTACAAGGAAAAGCGTTTCTATACTTACTCTGTGGCGGGGCAAATTCAATCGGTCGGCGACGTCAGCGGAGCCGACAGCAAGACCTATACCTATAGCCCGACCACGGGTCTGCTGTCCCAGATCGTCAACGCAACAGGCATCTCTGTGCAATTTTCCTGGACCAATGGTCGGGTCAGTACGGTCACGGATGTCAATGGCAAGGTATGGACCTATCAGTACAATGCCAACAACATGTTATGGAAAGTGATTTCTCCTGGTGGCGCCCACACCCGGGAATATGTCTATGAACATGCGGGCGATCCTACGCTGCTAAGTGGAATTCTGATCAACGGCGTCAGGTACAGCACGTATAAATATTTTGCCGATAAACGCGTGAGCGAAAGTGGGCTAACGGGCGCAGAGGAAAAAGAGACCTTCACCTACGGTACAAATACAACGACGGTGACTGACGCGCTGGGGCAACCGACCACCTATACTTTCACGACCATTCTAGGTGACAAAAAGCTGACCTCGGTATCGCGGGCTGCGACCTTGACCTGTCCGAACGCGTCAACTGCGCAAACCGTTTACGACGCAAATGGGTTTGTTGACTATACCCTGGACTGGAAAGGCATCAAGACCGATTACAGTTACGACGTGCATGGACGCCTCACTTCGGTTACCCCTGCCGCAGGAACACTAAGCGCTGCGACGACAAGTTACGTCTGGGTTGACGAGAATGTCGAGCAGATAATTAAGACCTACCCAGGGACCAGTATCGTAATCGCCAGCACTGTGTACGAGTGGTACTCATCCGGTCCAGCGTATGGCCGCCTGAAAAGCGAAACGTCGAATGGCGACAGTGCCACGAGTCTTCGGACTGATTACCAGTACACCTTCCATCCCAACGGCGCAATATTCAATATCCAAGCGCTTCGAAATGTTCCGGGCGGCACAATCTCTTCAACAACAACTTTTGACGCGTGGGGCAATCGCGTACTGTACTCGAACTTCCTTGGCCAAAATCAACTTTGGAGTAGCGCAAATGGACACGGTTTGCCTGGCACCTATACTGATGTGAACGGAGTCGTCACCAACTTCGTCTACGAAGTCAACGGTGACCTGAAATCGAACACGCAAAAGGCTGACACTGATCGTGTGACGACATTTACTTGGAACCATGACCGGCAGGTAACCGGGATTTTCCATCCTTCCGGCGAAGCACAGCGCTACAGCTACACTGCTAGTGGACGCTTGGAATATTCCGGCGATCAAACAGCAGCAACGGCAAGAAAGGACGCGATCACCATCGCGAGCCGGACGTTGAAAACGACATCAACCAGAAACACCGCCAGTTCCGCAGGCGGCGCGGCGCCGGTTGCGGCAAGCAGCGGCGAGTTCAGTGCCAGCGCTGTTCTTGATTCGCTTGGGCAAGCGTACGCAGTAACAGGCAACTCCGGGCAAAACGTTCAGTATCGGTATGATAAGAATGGAAATCTGGAGACCGTGACTGACGCTCTGGGGCGCATCACGACCAACCGCTATGATTTTATGAATCGGCTCGACAAGGTCACGGCCGCAGACGGTGGCGTCACAGAAATGTACTACGATGTGGCCGGCAATCTGGATTGGGTACGCGACCCGCGCCCGCTCCAGACCACTTATACCTACAATGGATTTGGCCAAGTGCTCACGAAGTCGAGCCCGGACACCGGCGTCACTACCTACACGTACGATAGCCAGGGAATGCTCGACACTGAGCAACTCGCCAATGGCAAGCACACCACCTACGATTGGGATTTCTTGGGTCGCCTCAGAACACGCACAAGCACTGGTGCCACGGAAACATACACTTATGACGTCGGGGTCAATGGAAAAGGAAGGCTGACGGGCGTGTCCAACGCAACGGAGCAAACGACGTATACCTACGACAAAGCAGGTGCGCTGCTGACGCAGACAAATATTATCCAACGTCTAAGCGCTCCAACGACAAGCTGGACTTACGTAACAACATGGACCTACGACAGCGTCGGACGCTTAGACACGCTGACTTATCCGACCGGCGTCAAGCTGAAGTATGCTTATGACGCGACATCGAAGCGCTTGGCATCGATCAAGAGGATGGATGGGGCAACGTCCACGTTGGCCGAGTCCTTCCTGTATCAACCAGGCAGTGGCGTTCCTCATGCCTGGAAGTTCGGCAACACGCTGGCGCGCGTGATCACCCTCGACACTGACGGTCGTGTCGCAGACTTGAAGAGTGTCAAGTCAGCGGGCAATGCACATAAATTGGGGTTTAGCTTTCACAACGATAATACGATCTCGGGACTGACCGATGGCGTGTACTCGGCAATGTCCACCGGTACTGGCGTCAATGGGATTAATTATGATCAGTCCGTGCGCGTAGCGGCGGTTGGGCGGCCGTCCGATACCCAGGCCTTCGTATGGGATGACACGGGGAACCGAACTAGCCACACGCGACAGGGCGTGAATTTCACTTACGTGACCGATACGCAGAGCAACCAGTTGAATGCATGGAGCAGCGCGACGCAGTCCCGCAGTTTCATCTACGATGACGCGGGAAATCTGACTAGCGAGACGCGCAACGATGGGAATCGCACGTACGAGTATGGTCCCTTCAACCGGATGTCGAGGGTGTTGAAGAATGGCGTGGAGCTCGGTTTTTACGGCAACAATGCCTCGGATCAGCGCGTTTACAAGAAGGCCGCAGGACTGGAGACCCGCTTCATTTATGGACCCGGTGGCCAACTGCTTGCAGAAATAGGGGCGCAGCCTATCAGCCACGTTTGGTTCGCAGGCTTGCTTGGCACGATTCGGGGGACACAGTTCTATGCAAGTCACAACGATCAGCTCGGCAGGCCAGAAGTACTGACGGACAGTACAGGCGCCGTCGCGTGGCGGGCAGAAAACTCCGCTTTTGATCGTGCCGTGCCAGTTCAGACGATCGAGCTGAATATCGGATTCCCTGGACAGTACTACGACACTGAATCGGGGTTGTGGAATAACTGGCATCGGTATTATGATGGCTCGCTCGGTAGGTATATCCAATCCGATCCAATTGGACTCGCGGGCGGGATCAATACCTACGCATACGTCGGGGGGAATCCCCTTGGGAGCGTTGACCCCATGGGGCTGGTTAGCGGCGTGGTTCAGGTCGGTGGTTCCGCCGTACCTGGTCTCGGCGGCGAAGGAAATGTGGGTGCCTTCATAAGTCTCTCCAACGGCAGTCTCGACATCGGCTTTTATGTTCAAGGAGGGATTTCGGCGGGCTATCAGAGTCCAGGTTTATCTTTGCAGGCCGGACTGGTCAAAGGCGATGTCAACACCATTCGAGGTGTGACTCACAACTTGAATGTTGCGGCTCCGCTTGCCTGCGCCACCGTCATGACCGACGGTAACCGCAAACCACTCGGGGTAACTGTTGGTCTTGGCTCAAAGCTTGGTGCGTCGCTCACCTACTCGGACACCGGCGCGTGGAGTTTAGGTGAGGCGTTTGGCAGGCTGTTCGAGCGTGTCCTTGGACGCCCATAGGAGAACACTGCCATGACCCCTCTTAGAAAGTATCAAGCGGCGCTCGCTCTATTCGCGGCTTCGAGCTTCCCGATCATCTATCTGAGCCTCTACGTTCACGAGGCTTTCTTGGTGCTGCTACTCGCCAATGTTCTGTTTTGGAGTTGGCGCGCCAAGATCGTTCGCTGTGCTAAGTGTGAATGCCCCGTTGCGCCGCCAGTTGGCTCATCGGCGCTTGCAATATTCAAGAGCCTGACGGAGACGACGTGTAGAAACTGCGGAGCGCAACTCGATTGAGACTTCGTCATAGCGCGTTTACGCAATCGAGCATGGCTTTCCCAGTACGTCAGTTTGCCTAGTGGGTTCGTCGGCTGAAGAGACCGAAAGCGGCAGCTGCGCTTCTGCCGGCGCATGGGGCGCCTGCCGTGCCGTTGGCATCGGTCGCGTTGCTCCTGCGCAGCGAGCGTGGCAGCACGCCCACCTTGGCAAGCGATGTGCCGATGAGCTGGCTGGCTGTTTTGGCGGGATTTCGGCCCGTTTTTCTCGGCTACCGTCGCACGTTCTTGCTGCGCCCTAATTTTCCCGGTGTTAGTGCCGGTTCAAATCCGCCTTCAGTGGCGGCGTTTAGATGTTGAGGTATAGAACGATGAAGGGGCCAGCAGGCCCCTTGTATTTTGATGCGCTTTCCCTCGTCATAATGAAGGATGCGTCCTCGCATGGTTTATCAGTGATAATTTGGCGGTTGGCGCGCAAGTGATCCTGGATCTGTGCATGGTATGCCCTTGCATCAAGACCTGATGCGCCACGTTCATTGCAAGCGTCGATTTGCCCACGCCGTTCGGCCAAGAAATACGATATTGCTGACGTCCTTCATGAAGGACAGCGACATCAGTTCTTCGATGGCCGTGCGCTCGATGCGCTTGGGCCAGGTCCAGTCAAAGTCTGCCAGCGCCTTGAACTTGCCAAGATGGGCATCGCGCAAGCAGCGGACCAGCGAGCGCCGGTCGCGCTCGCCTTGCTCCTATTGGATCAGCGGCGCCACCCAGTCAGCTGCGCCCACGTCGTCCCAGCGCTCCAGCGGGCCTAGAAGGACGTGAAAGGAAGGCTTTTCACGATGCAATTTCAAATAAGAACTTTGGTTGGAACGAACTTGTGGAAATTGCCAAAGAAATTAAGGCGAAAATATGGAAAATACTGCGTGTCAAATATTGGACGGGTTCAATGCTCTGCTGCCGCTGAAGGTTGTGAAGGCGGAGCCGTACTGGGGAACATTTGTGCGCATCGAATTTGAAGACACGTTTGGCAACCCCATCGAAATACGTAGCTATTTATCGGATTGGATTTTGAGAGAGGGCGAAAAAGTCATTGTCACGTCGAATATGGATAAAGCGTGTTGGAACGAGCCAATTGCCGCCCTGGCCGGTTTGCGCCTTCTTGAACTATCAGTGCCCGTCGTCCATTCCCTACAGTTGCGTTTTGATTCCGACATGTTTTTCATGGTAAATGAGAATCTTGAGGTCTATGACAGTACTGACAGTTTGTTGACTATTGATGCGGATGAACGATTCAACATTGAATACGTGCCAGAAACTGGTTTTAAGAAAGAGATCTATTCACAATGAACGCGAGGCTGTGAGCGGAATACGCGTAGCTGACTTGGTGCTGCGTCACCGATATGCGTGTCGGCATGAAAGGCCTTGCGGCAAAGGTGAAGAGTACACTCACAGATATTCCCTCCAGGCGCCGAGACAGGAAGCGAACGCGCCGCCGCCGTCTTTTAGCCGATCGGAACGGCCAAGCTGAAAGGCGTCGACCCGGAAGCTTGATTGGGCCATGTGCTAACCCTCATCGCCGAATACGCCGTCATCCATGTTGACGAGTTCCTACCAAAGCGTTGCGCCGGGCAGCTGGCACCTGCGTAAAAACACGCCGCTTTCCAGCGGTGTGACGCTATCATCCGTCAACTCGTTGCCCGACTCAAGAGGACTCTTGAGCCATTGCTTACGCCGCAAACTACACGCAACTAGTTCCGAAGCTTAAAGAATAGGGTAGATCATGTGGATGCAAATGAAGCAGCGCCCGATTCGCGCCTTGGTCATTGTTGTTCTAGTCTTGTTTTCTTCGTTAGTCGTCGCTGATCACTTTTGGCGGGGCAAGCTGACCGTTTATTATGATGACTGCAAGCAGCATGCGGCGTTGCGGAGGCATTTGACAGCATCAGGTATTCCATTTCGAATCGACGAGCGAAATGGAATTGTCCTAGGGGCCGTCAAAAAGGATGAGATTGCGAAGAGGATTGGATTGCGCGATCTTATGCGTATTCCACGGCAAACTGGACACCGATTCCACCGCAAACTGGACACCCATTCCACGGCAAACTGGACAGTCAGTCCAGCGCAAACTGGACACCGATTCCACTCCAAACTGGACAGTTTGAAGCGGTCTGAGCAAGCGTAGCGACGCGGGATAACTGTGGCACTCTGGGAGATTTCCCCGGAGAAAAGGGCCTATGGCCAATAACAGGTTATCCATGCGTAAAATCTTAGAAGTCCTCCGGCTGTTCTTCGAACTCGGCCGTTCCAAGCGGGAAATTGCCCGCGTCATCGGCGCTTCGCCTACCACTGTCAGCGACTACCTGGCGCGTACCAAGGTAGCCGGCCTGAGTTACCCCCTTCCGCCAGAGATCGATGAGCAGGCGCTTGACCGCTTGCTGTTCCCGCCCAGCGAGCCATCGGCAGTCCAGCGTCCCGAGCCAGTTTGGCCTCAGGTGCACGACGGCCTGCGGCGCAAAGGCGTGACGCTCGACCTGCTCTGGCAAGAGTACAAGGCCGAGCAGCCCGACGGCTACCAGTACAGCGCGTTCTGCGGGCACTACCGGAACTGGCGCCAGCGCCTGACGCTGTCGATGCGGCAAACCCACACACCAGGCGAACGATTGTTCCTCGACTATGCCGGTCAGACCGTGTCGATCACCGACCAGCACAGCGGCGAGATCCGGCAGGCGCAGATCTTCGTCGCCGTGCTCGGTGCGTCCAACTACACCTTCCTCGAGGCGACGTGGAGCCAGCAGCTATCAGACTGGATCGGCAGCCATGTGCGGGCCATGAATTTTTATGGAGGGACCACCGAGCTATGGGTACCCGACAACTTGCGCAGCGGCGTCACCAAGGCGTCGCGCTACGAGCCGGACATCAACCCCACCTACCAGGATCTGGCGAGTCACTACGAGGTCGCGGTGCTGCCGGCGCGGGCGCGCAAGCCCAAGGACAAGGCCAAGGTCGAGAACGGCGTGCTGGTGGTCGAACGCTGGGTTCTTGCGCGCTTGCGCCACCAGCGCTTCTTCAGCATCAACGAGCTCAATCGCGTGCTGAGCGAACTGCTCGCGGACCTGAACGCGCGCCCGTTCAAGAAGCTGCCCGGCTGTCGCGCCAGCGCCTTCGCGGAGATGGACCAGCCGGCGCTGCGGGCCTTGCCCGAGAAACCCTACGAGTACGCCGAGTGGAAGCTGGCGCGGGTCGGCATCGACTACCACGTCGAGGTCGGCGGCCACTACTACTCGGTGCCGTGCAAGTACGCCCGCCAGCAGGTCGACGTGCGCACGACCGCCACGACGGTGGAGGTGTTCCATCGCGGGACTCGCCTGGCCAGCCACCTCCACTGCACTTTCAAGGGACGGCACACAACGATCGACGCGCATATGCCGCCGGCCCACCGGGCGGTCGCTGGCGTGTCGGCAGAAACCCTGCGCGGCCAGGCCGCCGCGATAGGGCCGCGTACAGAGGTACTGATTGAGCGATTGCTGCAGCAGCGCCGCCATCCGCAGCAGGCGTTTCGCAGTTGCCTCGGCGTGCTGCGCCTTGGGCAGGAGTTCGGAAGCTTGCGTCTGGAAGCGGCGTGCGTACGCGCGCTCAAGCACAACGCCGTGAGCTGGAAGAGCGTGCAGTCGATTCTGAAGCATGGCCTGGACCAGCAGATGCAGGCGCCCGACCAGCGCGTACTTGACCTGCCAGAGCATGAGAATGTTCGCGGCGCCGCCTACTACCAAACCAGCTTGCACTTGCATTAAGCGCCTACCGAAAAGGACTACAAATGTTGAACCATCCCACCCACGAAAAACTGAACCAGCTCAAGCTCTTCGGCATGGCACGGGCCCTGACAGAACAAGGCGGCCTTGATCTTGACCACCTTGGTTTCGAAGAGCGTCTTGGCCTGCTGATCGACCGCGAAACGACTGAGCGCGATGGGCGTCTGTTGGCACAGCGGCTGCTGCGTGCCAAGCTCAAACCGAACACCGCCGCCGAGGACACCGACTACCGCCACGCACGCGGCCTGGACAAAGTGTTGTTCAAGCGGCTGCTGACCGGACAGTGGCTGCGCGAGAAACAGAATGTGCTGTTGACCGGCCCGACAGGTGTCGGCAAGACCTGGCTCGCGTGTGCCCTGGCCCACCAGGCGTGCAGGCAGGGCTATAGCGCGTACTACGTTCGTCTGCCGCGCCTTCTTGACGAGTTGAGCATCGGTCGCGCTGACGGTCGCTACAGCAAGCTGCTCAAGCAACTCGCCAAGGTCGACGTCCTGACAATCGACGACTGGGGGCTCGCTGTGCTCGACGACGTGCACCGCCGCGACCTGCTGGAGGTGCTGGACGACCGCCACAACGCACGGTCAACCATCGTAACCAGCCAGCTTCCGGTGGACCACTGGCATGCTGCCATCGGTGATGCCACGCTGGCGGACGCGATCCTGGACCGCTTGGTTCACAACGCCCATCAACTGGCCTTGAAGGGCGAATCACTGCGAAAAAAGCGCGCTCGATTGACAGATCAGCACGTTCAGGAGTAAAACCCAACTTCGACCCCGCGTCGTTGCGCCCGAAGTGTCCAGTTTGGCGTGGAATGCGTGTCCAGTTTGCGCTGGACCGCGTGTCCAGTTTGCCGTGGTTTAGGTGTCCAGTTTGGCTGGATTACGCAATCTTAGCGATATACCGACCGATGACCGTGATATCTGCGTGAAATAAGTGTATTGAACAGAGTCGCTGTCACTACATCATTTACGATCTGGGATGGGCCCTGACGCGACGGTGGTCGACGCGGATGACGAACTGGGCGCTACACTCGACGAGGAACTGGCTGGCGAGGTGGGCGGCGAACTGGATGCCAGGCTGAAGATGGGAGTCGCTTCTGGGATGGAGGCGGAGCTCGGCATCGCGCCGGCTGCACTTGCTGTCGACCTGGTACGCAACCACTTCGTGAAGTTTGACTCTGCCGGGCCTATCGCCACAGCTTTTCTCGAACTGGATGAGGAACTGGGCGCCAGACTCGGCGAGGAGGTCGATACTGAACTCGACGCCAGGCCGGACATGGAACTCGACGCTGAGCTGCTAGCGGCGCTGGCGATCGAACTGGTCATCGCACTGGTGGCCGCATCGGAAAAAGGACTGGGCGCTAGACCAGATGAGGAACTCGACGCGGGACTGGCTCCCGGCTTGACGATTTTTTTGGAAGGCAAGCCCTTGCGCAGCCTGACGGGCAGCTTGCTCATCTGCCTGCTGGACGAACTGGACGAAGTACGTGGTATGGTCCTCTGTTGCTCGACGTCGAACTCGGGTGCCACCCTGGGATGTTCCCTGTACGCGTCGATTGCGAGTACTGTTCGCTTTGTTAACAGATCTTCACCGCTTTCTGCGGTGCCGGAGACTTTCCCTGACACTTCCTCAGTATCCGGCCGTGAAAAAAAGAAGTCTCCCTTGAAATCGTGATAGGGAATGCCTTCCGGGTGAATGTTGTCGAAGACGTACTTTACTCCGTCAATGACGACGATAGTAAAAAAATGCGTGTCATTGCCTATAGGTTGCAATGCGCGATTTGTGATCACCGCGCCCTCAGAGGAACCTTTTCCTGCCTGCGGATTCACGATCCAGATTTGTGGTTCGATCTTGAAATTTTTGGCTAGAGCGAGTGCTTGGAATGTTCTGGCCCACGGATCGCACACGAAAGTTTGACGGACGCCAAGAACAGGGGGGGCCTCAGTGGGGATGCCGACACTGAGAAGCCGCCACTGTTCCAATGTAGCAGGCGTTGAGGGAGCGATTCTGCTTGTCGATACAAGCCGCTTCCCCTGTTCCTCGACTGCCTCCGACGCTCTTTGGATGAGCAACTTGGGCTGGACCTGCGTTCCTTGGCGATGGCGCATGGCATTGGATCGGACGATGGGCGGCGTCGGCGCTGCGCGTTGCGCCTGCATCGGCAAAACAGGTGCCGGCAATCCTCGATGCTGGTGTGGCTGTAAGCCTGTGAGAATGCCTTTGGCAAGGTGGGCGCCATGCCACGCTGGCGGAGCCGTCTTGGGCGTGGCGGAAGTCGGCGCGCGCGGCGTCGTCGCCGACTTGGCCTGGGCCATCAGGGCAGGGGCGGCGCGGTAGACCGGCGGGACGGCCGGCAGGGCCGAGGGTCGCTTCGCCTGCATGAGGGCTTGCGGCCGGAACACGGCGGGGACCGGCGGCGCTCGCTTGGCCTGGATGGTGGGCGCTGGCGCCACGCGGAAGGCGGGCGGCACCGCTGGCGCCTGGCGTCTTGGCAGGAAGGCCGGTGGCTGGAGTGTGCCGGGTGTGCTGGGCATGTCGGGCTTCTTGTTGGCCATCGGTGTAATTGTTCCGTAGGTGAGTGCTTCGTACCGCTGGTGCGGTGACCTCAGGCCTTGAGGGCCGATGTGTGCGCGGCAGGCGCCAGCGCGGTGGCGTTGAGGCGGCGCCGGCGCTGGGCATGCATGGCCTGGATGGGCATCGAGGAGGGCATGCGCGGTGCTGGGCCGGCGCCGCCGGCAGCTGGTGGCGGCGCCTGGGCGAAGGGAGTGCTGGGACGGCGCGGCGTGCGGTGAACATGGGTTTCCCGATCTGTGTGGCGCCGTCGCCCAGGCATGCACAGAGCACGACAGGGGCGCAGAGCGGCGCTAGCGTTCCAGTGTAGTCTTATATTTATGATAAGTACATTGCCTGCTGCATTGCCTACTTCGTTAACTACTTCATTACCAGCTTCGTCATTGGCGTCGTGACGGCGTGCGCGTGATGGGCGGGCGCTTGGGCGAGGCCCTGCGGGCCCGCCCTCCGTGCGGGTCGCCGCGCTCCGTCCTGGCGGACCGGGCCTGCGTCCCGCCTGCAGTCCTCCTCTCGCAACACCTGCTCTCCAAGGGGCGCCACGCCCCCCCTTGGCCGCGGCATCGCCAGCGCCGATATCGCGACCGCCTTCCATCAGTTGCGCGAGCCTGCCAGGCGAGAAACCCGTCGATATCACCCATCCTTGCCCTACATCAATCGCTCTCGTTTCTGCTTGGATACGATTCGTATGGATGCACTTCATGCGTCCAGGAAATCACACAGCGAAGGAGTGATGATGGGTATCGACATGGGATTGCACCACTCTCCATTCTCGACGAAGGCGCCACTTCGCGCGATCCACCGGCAGCGCGGCGCCGTCTTGATGCTGTTCGCCGTGTTGCTGTTGCTCATACTCGGTTTCATGGGCCTGGCGATCGACTCGAGCCGCATGTTCAATCGCAAGGTGGAGCTGCAGGCCGTGGCGGACTTCGCTGCAATGGAGGCGGCGCAGAAACTGGTGGGTACGCCCGCCGGTATCGACGAAGCGGTTGCCGCCGCCGCCGCTGCGACTTCTGTGCAGAAATATCAGTACGGAAATTCCAGCAATACCTGGTCCGACGCCGCCATCAAATTTGCCGTATCGCCGACTTCCGGCTGGCTGGATGTTTCCGTTGCAAGAGACGCGCCCGGCAACATCAAGTACGCCAAGGTTGAAACGGCTGACCTCGCCGCTGACAGCGGTGCCGTTGCCACGACCTTCATGAAGGTCCTGTCCCCCGACCTGCTGAGCAAGAACGTCAGCGCCTCGGCGGTGGCTGGCCGTACCATGGTCAATTTCACGCCGCTGGCGATCTGCGCCATGTCCGCAACTGCAGCCGCTTCCCGGCCTCCGAGCGGTGAATTGGTCGAGTATGGTTTTCGCCGTGGCGTCGCCTACGACCTGATGCAATTGAATTCCAGCGGTACGTCTCCGGCCAATTTCGTGATCAATCCGATCGACGCCGGCGGCAGCCCCGCCGGGGCGGGCAATACCGCGCCGGACGTGGTCGGGCCTTTCGTGTGCGCCGGGTCCATGCCGGCCGTGGGCGGTGTCGGCGGGCAGTTGTCGGTCAGCCAGCCTTTCCCGCTTGCCTCGCTGTACGAACACCTCAATTCGCGTTTTGGCCAGTACGCAGGGGGCGCATGCGACTTTCGTTCCGCTCCGCCGGACACCAATATAAAGTCCTTCGTCTATAACGCGAGCTCGTCCTGGATGAAGAGCGTGCCTGGCGGCCAAGGCGCGCAATCCCTGGTCGATGCGGGCCGCTTGCAGACCGTCGCCGATCCCCAGCCCCATCCTGCTGGCAACACGGCAGCCATGTACGGACAGATGTGGGCCTATGCAAGGCCGGTCCCCTTCAGTGCGTTTACCCCCGGGGTGCCGGAGCCGGGCACGGGATACACGCCATTTGCCCCATCGGCCTGGCCGGCACTTTACGCGCCGGGATCGCCTGAACCGAAGGGCACCTATCCCCTGAGCACCCCGTACATGTACGGCATGCCCCAGCACCAGGCGCCACCGGTGGCGTACGGCAGGCCGCTGCGGCACAGACGGGTCCTGAACGTGCCGCTCGTCGCCTGCCCGGTTGCAGGCAGCAATGCCGACGTGCTGGCGATCGGACGCTTCTTCATGACCGTCCCGGCGACGTCCACCAGCATCTACGCGGAATTCGCCGGCATTGCATCTGGACAGGCCCTGTGGGGCACCGTGGAGCTCTACAAATGATTCCTTCCCTTCTCCCTCAAGGTCTGCGCCACCCGGGCCTGGTGCGTGCGCGAGCCGCCGCCTTGCGGCGCCAGGCCGGCGCCTTCGCTGTCGAGTTCGCGATAGTCGCGCTCTTTTTCCTGACCCTGGTCTTCACCATCATCGAAATGTCGCGCGCGCTGTATTTGTGGAACGCCCTGCAGGAGGTGACGCGGCGCGCCGCGCGCGATGCCGCGGTGACCGATTTCAGCAATGCAAGTGCAATGGCGCAAGTGCAGCAGAAGGCCATTTTCCGCAACTCGGCCGGGAAATTGACCCTGGGGGGCGCCGTCACCGACCAGTACGTGCGCATCGATTACCTGTCGCTTCAGAATGAATCGAACAGGACCTTGAAGATCGTGCCGATACCGTCGGGGTCCATGCCCGCTTGCCCGACCCGCAACAAGATCACCTGCACCGCCAGGTCGGGAGACGCGAGTTGCATCCGGATGGTGCGCGTCCGCATTTGCCAGCCGGGCGGCGCCAGCGCGTGCGATCCTGTCCCCTATCAACCCCTGCTGCCGCTGGTCCATTTCGGGATCGACCTGCCGGTTTCCGAAACGGTGATGCGCGCCGAGTCCCTTGGCTACTATCCCGGCATGGCCTCGTGCAATTGAATCACGCAGCACATGTCCAACATGGGGGCCTGACGGCCCCCTCTTTCTAGTTGCGCGCATGAAAAATCCGCCCGAAGGCAGCCAGGCGCCGAGCCAACTTCGTCAACCAAGGCATTGAGCGACAAGGAATGGCCCCATACTATTTGGGCGCGGAATCCGGACGTGCTTGCCTATTTTCGCGCCACCGGCCCGGGATGGCAAGCGCGGATGGACCAGGCGCTGCGCGAGTACATCGCCAACGTCGCCAACTGAGCTGACTTCACGCCCGCGCCAGCAGCAGCGGCCCCAGCATCCGTTCAAACACGGGCGCCGGCTGCGGCATGCCGAACAAATAGCCCTGGAAATAGCGGCATCCCTGGCTGGCCAGGAAACGCTGCTGCCCTTCCGATTCCACCCCTTCGGCGATCGCCGACAAACCCATGCTCTCGGCCAGCGTCAGGATGGTGCGGGTGATGGCCGCATCGTGCGGATTGGACAGGATATCGCACACGAAGGAACGGTCGATCTTGAGCTGGCATAGCGGCAGCCGCTTCAGGTAAGCCAGCGAGGAATAGCCGGTGCCGAAATCGTCGAGCGAAATGCCGATGCCGAGCGCATTCAATTGCGCCATCTTGGCGATCGACGTTTCCACGTCGTCAAGCAGCACGCCTTCGGTCAGTTCCAGTTTCAGGCGCCGCGGATCGGCGCCGCTGGCGGCCAGGGTGGCCATCACACGCTCGACGAAGTCCGGCTGGTGGAACTGGCGCGGACTGACATTGACCGCCAGGCTCAGATGGGCGGTGTGGGCCTGGCCGTTCCAGGCCAGGAGCTGCGCGCATGCTTCCCGCAGCACCCAGGCGCCCAGCGGCAGGATCAGGCCCGATGCTTCGGCCGCGCCGATGAACTGCACCGGCGGCACCATGCCGCGCACCGGGTGGCGCCAGCGCAGCAGCGCTTCGGCGCCGGTGACGGCGCCATCGGCGTCCACCTGGGGCTGGTAATACAGCTGGAACTGGTCCATGGCCAGGCCGAGCCGCAGGTCGTTGTCGAGCGTGGCGCAGGTGCTGACCACGGTTTGCATGTCCGGATCGAAAAAGCACATGGTGTTGCGGCCCCTGGCCTTGGCCTGGTACATCGCCAGGTCGGTTTGCTTGAGCAATTCTTCCACGCTGGCCTGGTCGGCGCGGAACACGGCGATGCCCACGCTGGAAGTGCAGCTGTGCTGGTGCTGGCCCATGGTATAGGGCTCGGCCTGGCGCGCCAGCAATTTGGCGCCCACGCTGCGCGCCTGTTCGGCCGCCAGCGCCGGGTCGCCCGACAGGTTTTCCAGCATGATGACGAATTCGTCGCCGCCCAGGCGTGCCACGGTGTCGCAGTCGCGCACGCAGGACACGAAACGGCGCGCGACCTGCTGCAGCAGCTGGTCGCCGACATGGTGGCCCAGCGTATCGTTCAAGTCCTTGAAGTTATCGAGGTCGATGAAGAGCAGGGCGCCGTACTGGCCGCTGCGCTTGCTGCCGGCCAGGGCGTGCTGCAGGCGGTCGACCAGGCAGCGCCGGTTCGGCAACTGGGTCAGGAAGTCGTACAGGGCCAGCTTGCGGATTTCCTGTTCCGATTGCTTGCGCTCGGTGATGTCGGTCAGCGCGCACACATGGTGGGTGATGGCGCCGGCGCCGTTGCGCACTGCCGTGATCACCAGGCCGCAGGGAAAGCGCAGGCCATCCTTGCGGCGCTGCCACAGTTCGCCCTGCCAGGCGCCATTGGCGGCCACGGCGGCCCATATCTGCTGCAGGAAGGCCGCGTCACGGCTGGCCGGGTCGCCGACGCACAATGGCCGGTCCAGCAGGTCGCTTTCGTCAAAGCCCGTGATGTCGGTATAGGCGCGGTTGATGCGCAGGACGACGTTGGCCGCATCGGTGATGGCCATGCCCTCGCGCGATTCGAAGGCGGTGGCCGCCACGCGCAGGTCGGCGTCGGCTTTCTGTTTTTCGCGCAGGTAGAGCATGGTGGCCGCGGCGGCGACGATGAGCACGTTGCCGGCCAGGCCGACCAGCATGAACAGCCAGAAACGGCGCGCGCCCTGGTGCTGCAGCGACGGCAGCGCACGGGGAATATACATGCTCAATGCCAGCTTGCCAGGGACGGCCTGGTGCGCCAGCACATGGGGCGCAGCGTCCCGGCCCAGGCCGACCGCGAACGGCGTGGCCCGATCCGGTGAGGCGGCCATCGGGAGCGTGGCGAAGCTGTCGCGCGCATAGCGCTGGCGGCGCTGCTGCAGGGACAGGGCCTGGGCCGGCGCGGCGGGCAGGGCCGCCATCTGCCATGCCGGGGCGCCGGCGTGGATGATGACGCCGTGGGCATCGACCAGCCAGGCCTGGCTGTGCGCCGTCAGGGGCGCCAGCGCCGCCGTATGCAGCTTGACCACGGCCACGCCGATGAAGCGGCCTTCGGACAGGATGGCTTGCGCAAAATACAGGCCGCCTTGTTTGCCGTTGCGGCTCATGCCGAATTGCTGTCCCTGCTGCGCGGCGCGGGCCTGGCTGAAGTAGTCGCGGTCGGCGAAGTTGTGGCCGACGTAGTCGCCCGCCGTCGCGGCATTGTTGGTCACGATGCAGTCGCCCTCGGCATTGAGGACGAACATGGCGTCCACCTTCAGCGCGCTGGCGCTGTGCGCCAGCGCCGCGTTCATGCGCTGCAGTTGCGGGTCCGCCTGCCAGGCGCGGCGCCGGGCGGCCTGGTCCTGGCCCGGGGCAGGCGGGTGGGCCAGGGCGGTCCGCACCATGTCGGCATCGCGGGCCAGCATCAGGGCCAGGCCCTGCAGGCGCACCAGGTTTTGTTCGATGACGCCGACGGCGCTGCCGGCCTGTTCCCGCGCCAGCTGCAGTTCGCGCCGGTAGGTGTCGTCGGCGTGGCGCTGCTGCATGTAGCCCGAGCCCAGCCACGCGGTGGCGCTCCACGCCAGGATCAGGCCGGCGACCAGGCGGTAGGAGTGTTCCATGGAAAACAGGCGGCGCTTGCCGACATAGGTGGCCACGATGGTCACCACGATCAGCAGGCCGGTCAGGCCCAGCACCAGGGCGGCCAGGGCGCTGGGGCTGATCAGCTGGGCGCCGCTGGGCGCCTCGTCCCCGCGCACGAAGTGGGCCGCCGCCATCGCCGTATAGTGCATGCCGGCCACGGCCAGCCCCAGCACGATGGCCCCCCACAGCGGCGAGGCCGGTCGCCAGCGCCCCTGCAGGCGCGCAAGGCGGAACTTGAGCCACAAGGCAGCCGTCGCCAGGACCACGGCCACGGCGATCGACACGGCGAACAGGCGCAGGTCGTAGCGGATCATGCCGCTGAACTCCATGGCGGCCATGCCGGTATAGTGCATCGCGCCGATGCCCGCGCCCAGCAGCGCGCCGCCACCCCAGAGGCGGCGCGGATGGGGCGGCCCCTGGCTGATCACGTGCAGGGCCAGGGTGCTGGCCAGCATGCCGGGGATGGTCGAGAGGAAGGTGATGCCGGCGTTGTAGGACGTGCTGCAGGGCAGCGTGAACGCCAGCATGCCCACGAAGTGCATGGCCCAGATGCCCAGTCCCAGGCACAGGCCGCCCGCGCCCAGCCACAGGGGCCGGCGCAGCGCTCTGCCGGCCGTGGTGAGCTGCTCGGACACCAGGAGCGCGGCGTAGGCGGCGAAGATGGCGATGGCGATGGACAGGCCGACCAGCAGAGGGTCGTACTGGCCCAGGTAGAGCATGCTCTCGCCCGGGGTGCCGAAGAAGGTGTCAAGGTCGAACATCGCATGCCCTATCCATCGATTGGTCAGAGCGCGAGTTTCCTGCCGGGAACGTCCGCGCACTGCCAGTTTGCCGGACTTGCGCACAGGAAAACTTAACAAATATCATCAATTGATGCGACAGCGCCCGCTGTCCGGCGCAGTTCACGATGTTCCTGCCGATCCGGTTTCAGCCCCGCAGGCCGCCACCCTGTACCAAAGTACAAGATACAGCCGCGCCCTCGCGGGGTACATTGCGTCATAGCAATTTTTACAAATGTTGTCGGCCCGCGAAACGCGTGTCACAAAATTGCTAATTTGAACTTTATTTCTTGACGGCCAGCGGAATCGGAATATGCTTAATTCCTTGTACAAAATACACAAGATAGAGATTTTTGTAGCTCCGGTATTTCAACTCCCCACGTTGACTGGAATGCGATGACTATTTTGAGCGACAAGCACGCCACGATCCCGTTCTTCCTGGGCGCGGCGGGCGCCCTGGCCACGGCCTATTTTGGCGCCGCCAGCCTGCCCAGCCTGGCCTGCGGCGCCTTGCTGCTGGCAGCCGGCGCCGCCGCCGGCCTGATGTCCGCGCGCCGCATCGCAGCCAGCGCGGCAGCACTGGATACCTACCTCGACGGACGCCAGCAATTTGGCGAAAACATCATGCCGGTGTGGCGCCGCCATATCGAATCGTCGCGCAGCCAGATGGAAGATGCGGTGGCCGCCCTGGCCGAACGCTTCGCCGCCATCGTCGACAAGCTCGACCAGGCCGTGTATTCCTCGTCCATGACGGGCGAGGGCGGCAGCAGCGACCTCGCTTCCGTATTCGCCAGCAGCGAACAGCAACTGGGCCTCGTCATCGCGTCGATGAAATCGGCCATGCACTCGAAGCAGGAAATGCTCGACAAGATCCGCGGCCTGCAGGAATTCACGCGCGAACTGTCCGACATGGCCGAAGGCGTCAAGGTGATCGCGGCCCAGACCAACCTGCTGGCCCTGAACGCAGCCATCGAAGCGGCACGGGCCGGTGAAAGCGGGCGCGGTTTCGCGGTGGTGGCCAACGAAGTGCGCAACCTGTCCAATTCCTCGGCCGAAACCGGGCGCCGCATCAACGAGCGCGTCGGCCAGATCAGCGCCGCCATCGTGGGCGCCTGCCAGGCCGCCGGCCAGTCGAGCGCGCAGGAAGCTGCCGCCATGGCCGACTCCGAATCGATGATCGTGGCCGTGCTGCAGCAGTTCCGCGGCGTCACCGATGCCCTGGTCGCGTCGAGCGACCAGCTGAAACAGGAAAGCATCGCCATCCAGGGCGAAGTGGGCGAGGCCCTGGTCCAGCTGCAATTCCAGGACCGCGTGTCGCAGGTGATGAGCCACGTGCGCGACAACATGGACTTGCTGCCGCGCGTGCTCGATGAAAACCGCCGCCTGTCCGGCGCTTGCCAGGCATTGCAGCCGCTCGATGCGTCCGAAGTGCTGGGCGCGCTCGAAAAGACCTACGCCATGGCCGATGAACATGCCAGCCACCACGGCGCCGCCAGCGCCAAGGCTGACGACGAAATTACGTTTTTTTAGGAGTTTTACATGGGCAAGACGATTATGGTGGTGGACGATTCGATTTCGCTGCGCCAGGTGGTGGGCATCGCCCTCAAGGGCGCAGGCTACGACGTCATCGAAGGGCGCGACGGCCAGGACGCCTTGTCCAAGCTGACCGGCCAGAAGGTCCACCTGGTCGTGTGCGACGTCAACATGCCCAATATGGATGGTTTCACCTTCCTGCGCGAGCTGAAGAAGCTGCCGCTGTACAAGTTCACCCCGGTCATCATGCTGACCACGGAAACCCACGACGACAAGAAGCAGGAAGGGCGCGAGGCCGGCGCCAAGGCCTGGGTCACCAAGCCCTTCAAGCCGGAAGTGCTCCTCAACGCCGTGCAGAAACTGGTCCTGCCGTGAGCACGAGCGATCAGGACGGCGTGGCGCGCCTGGCGATCGAAGGCGAGATGACCATTTATCACGCGGCCGAACTGCGCACCCGCATCCTGGCCGCCCAGGCCGGCGCGCAGACGCTGGAAATCGATCTGTCGGCGGTCGAGGAAATGGATACGGCCGGCCTGCAATTGCTGCTGATGGCCAAGCGCAGCGCGCTCGCCAGCGGCCGCGAACTGCGCCTGCTGGGCCACAGCCGCGCCGTTACGGACGTGTTTGAAATGCTCGACCTGGGCGCCTATTTCGGCGACGCGGTCGTCTTCGCCTGAACCTGGAGACGCATATGGATATGGACGAAGCGCTGCAGGTCTTCATCGTCGAGAGCCGCGAATTGCTCGAATCGATGGAAAACGCCCTGCTCAATGTAGGCCACGAAGTCGATCCGGCCGAGGCGATCAACGCCATCTTCCGCTGCGCCCACACGATCAAGGGTTCGGCCGGCCTGTTCGGCCTGGACCATATCGTCGGCTTCACCCACGTGGTCGAAAGCGTGCTCGATGAAGTGCGCGACGGCGCCGTCACGCTCGAAGAAGCGCTGGTGGTGCTGCTGCTGTCCTGCTGCGACCACCTGCTGGGCATGACCGATGCGCTGGCCGAGGGCCAGCTCGACGCCGACCCGGACACCGAACGCGCCGGCGCCCAGCTGCTGGCCCAGTTGCACGCCTTCCTGCCGGCAGCGACCGGATCGGGCGTGGTCGCCCTGCATGCCGAGGTGGAGCTCGAGCGCATCCAGGCCCAGGACATGGACAGCGATTTGTGGCATATCTCGGTACGCTTCGGCCCGCTCGTGCTGCAGAACGGCATGGACCCGCTGTCCTTCCTGCGCTACCTGTCGACCATCGGCCGCATTGCCGGCATCGTGCCCGTGTTCGACACCATGCCCGAGGCCGACGAGATGGATCCCGAGCAATGCTACCTGGGCTTCGAAATCGCCTTCGACAGCAAGGCCGAGCGCGCCGCGATCGAAGGCGTGTTCGAATTCGTGCGCGAAGATTGCACCTTGCATATCCTGGCCCCGCACAGCCGGATCGAAGAATACGTCAAGCTGATCGGCATGCAGCCGGGCGGCGGCGCCCGCCTGGGCGAGATCCTGGTGCGCTGCGGCAGCGTCACCCAGCACGAACTGGAAACGGCCCTGGCCCGCCAGGCCGGCGGCGGTGCGGCCCCGCTGGGCGAAATCCTGGTGGCCGGCGGTACCGTGCCGCCGGTGGTGGTGGAGGCAGCCCTGGCGCGCCAGAAACATGTGCATGAGCAGCGCGCCCAGGAAAACCGCTCGGTGCGGGTCGATGCCGACAAGCTGGACTTGCTGATCAACCTGGTCGGCGAGCTGATCATTGCCGGGGCGCGCATCGGCGCCATCGGCCAGAAGCTGGGCAGCCTGCCTTTGCAGGAAGCCACCTCCAGCCTGTCCGGCCTGGTCGAAGATGTGCGCGACGCCGCGCTCGAACTGCGCATGGTCAAGATCGGCGCAACCTTCAACCGCTTCCAGCGTGTGGTGCACGATGTGTCGCGCGAAGTGGGCAAGGATATCGGCTTGCTGGTGCTGGGCGAAGACGCGGAACTGGACAAGACGGTGGTCGAAAAAATCGGCGACCCGCTGATGCACCTGGTCAGGAATGCCATCGACCATGGCATCGAGGCCAGCGCCGTGCGGGTCCAGAACGGCAAGCCGGCGCGCGGCCATGTCACCCTCAATGCCTATCACGATTCGGGCAGCATCGTGATCGAAGTCAAGGACGATGGCGGCGGCCTGCGCAAGGAGCGCATCCTGGCCAAGGCCATCGAACGCGGCCTGGTCGATCCCGACCGCAAGCTGAGCGACAGCGAGATTTTCCAGCTGGTGTTCGAACCGGGCTTTTCGACCGCCGACCAGGTGACCAACCTGTCCGGCCGCGGCGTGGGCATGGACGTGGTCAAGCGCAATATCGTGGCGCTGCGCGGCAGCGTGGCCATCGACAGCGAAGAGGGCGTGGGCACCACGGTGTCGGTACGCCTGCCGCTGACGCTGGCCATCATCAACGGCTTCCAGGTGCAACTGGGCGCCTCGGTGTTCGTGGTGCCGCTCGACAGCGTGGAAGAATGCATCGAACTGGCCAGCGAACCTGGCCACGACTATACCAATCTGCGCGGCCAGGTGCTGCCGCTGGTCTCGCTGCGCGAGCTGTTCGGCATCGAGGGGGCACGCACCCGGCGCGAAAGCGTGGTCGTGGTCAGCTACGCCGGCCAGCGCGCCGGCCTGATCGTCGACACCCTGCTGGGCGAATTCCAGACCGTCATCAAGCCGCTCGGACCCATGTTTGCCGGGGCCCGCTGCGTGAGCGGTTCCACCATCCTCGGTTCGGGCGAGGTGGCCCTGATCGTCGACGTGGCGGCGCTGTTCGACAAGCTGACCCGCCACGGCCCGGCCCAGCTTGCCGCCTGAGCCTTGCGAATGCCGACACCATCACGAATTTACTGAAGAAAAATTAGGGACATATCATGCTGAACAAAATGACTGTGGGAATGCGCCTGGGCGCACTGGTGGCGCTGATGGCGGTAATCATGGCGCTGGTGGGCTGGGCCGGCCAGCGTGGCATGAGCTACAGCAATGACAAGCTCAGGTCCGTGTACGAAGACCGCACCGTGGCGCTGGCCTACCTGGCCAGGATTACCGAATCGCTGTACCGCGTGCGCAACGAGCTCAATAATGCCAGGGATGCCAGCGATGCTGCCGGCATCGACAAGGGATTGACGGGATCGAACAAGCACGACGACGACATGATGAAAGTGTGGAAGAGCTATATCGCCACCACGCTGACGGCCGAGGAAAAGAAGCTGGTCGATGAGTTTGCCGGCCACTACAGCGCCTTTGCCGAACAGCGCCAGGCCGCGTCGGCGGCGATACGCGCGGCCGACAAGAGCGTGGGCGAAAAATATCACGCGACCAACCAGACTTTCTACAAGCTGCGCGATGTACTCGGTGCCCTGCGCAACCTGCAGGAAACCGTGGCCAAGGCCGAGTATGAAGACGCCATGGCCACCAGCGCAGCGACCATCAGGATGAACCTGATCTCGATCGCGGTCGGGCTGTTCGTCAGCATCCTGTCGGCCTACCTGCTGATCCGCAACCTGCTGCGCCAGCTCGGTGGCGAACCAGACTATGCTGCCCAGATCGTACGTGAAGTGGCCGACGGCAACCTGACCATCGACATCGAGCTGAAGAACAACGACAAGACCAGCCTGCTGGCCGCCATGAAAAACATGGTCGACAAGCTGTCCCACGTGGTTGGCGAAGTCAACAGCAATGCCCAGGCTCTGGCCAGCGCTTCCGAGCAGGTCAGCGCGACCGCCCAGTCGCTGTCGCAGGCTGCCAGCGAACAGGCGGCTGGCGTGGAGGAAACCAGCGCCTCGGTCGAGCAGATGACCGCCTCGATCGCCCAGAACACGGAAAATGCCCGCGTTACCGACGCCATGGCCAGCAAGGCGGCCAATGAAGCGTCCGAAGGCGGCGAAGCGGTCCGTTCGACGGTCTCGGCCATGAAGCAGATCGCCCGCAAGATCGTCATCATCGACGACATTGCTTACCAGACCAATTTGCTGGCCCTGAACGCGGCCATCGAAGCGGCCCGCGCCGGCGAACACGGCAAGGGCTTCGCGGTGGTGGCGGCCGAAGTGCGCAAGCTGGCCGAGCGCAGCCAGGTGGCGGCCCAGGAAATCGGCGAAGTGGCCGCGAGCAGCGTCGAACTGGCCGAAAAGGCGGGCTGCTTGCTGGACCAGATGGTGCCCAACATCAAGCGCACCTCCGACCTGGTGCAGGAAATCACGGCGGCATCCGAAGAGCAGGCGGCCGGCGTCTCGCAAATCAACACGGCCATCGGCCAGCTGAGCCAGACCACCCAGCAGAATGCGTCCGGCTCGGAACAGCTGGCCGCCACCGCCGAAGAAATGAGCAGCCAGGCCGAAGAAATGCAGGAAGCCATGTCCTTCTTCAAGGTGCACTCCAGTCATGCCGCGCCGGCACGCCAGGTCAAGCGCATGACGCGCCCGGCGCCGGCGGCGAACCCGCTGCGCCAGGTGGCCAGCGTGTCGCGCGCCGACCACCAGGCCTTCTTTGCCGAGTCCGAGGCCGACGAAGCCAAGTTCACCCGTTTCTGAGACCGGACCCGAGGACACGCGATGAGTACAGCGCTGACGACAGGCGGCCAGACCGCCGTGGCCGTGTCGCAAGACCCGGCCCAATACCTGACCTTCAACCTGGGCGGGGACACCTTTGCGCTCGGCATTTTGGGCATCAAGGAAATTATCGAATACGGCGGCCTGACCAGCGTGCCGATGATGCCCGAATGCATACGCGGCGTGATCAACCTGCGCGGCGCCGTGGTGCCGGTGATCGACCTGGCATCGCGCTTCGGCCGGTCGCTGGCCACGATCGGTCGCCGCAGCTGCATCGTGATCGTGGAACTGCGCCAGGACGGTGACTTGCAGACCGTCGGCGTGCTGGTCGACGCGGTCAACGCCGTGATCGATATCGCGCCGGCCGACATCGAGCCGGCGCCCAGCTTCGGTTCGCGCATCCGCGGCGACTTCATTGCCGGCATGGGCAAGGTGGCGGGCAAGTTCGTCATCCTCCTCAATATCGACAGCGTGCTGTCCGGCGTCGAACTGGGCGCGCTGGGCGCCACCGCGGGCGCGGCATGAGCGTCATTGCCATCTCGCCGCAGGAATTCGGCCAATTCCAGCGCTTCATTTTCGAAGTGGCCGGGATCAGCATGGCGGACGGCAAGCAAGCCCTGGTCAGCGGCCGCCTGGCGCGCCGCCTCGAGCACCACCGCTGCCGCAGCTACAGCGATTATTTCAATTTGCTGGCCGGTGGCAAGGAACCGCAGGAAACCCAGCTGGCGGTCGACCTCCTGACCACCAATGAAACGTATTTCTTCCGCGAAGAAAAGCACTTTGCCTTGCTGACGCAACTGGCCGCCAGCGCCCGGCTCGCCAACCGCGCCATGCGCGTGTGGAGCGCGGCCAGTTCCAGCGGCGAAGAAGCGTACAGCACGGCCATGGTGCTGGCCGCCGTCCAAGGCGACTTGCCATGGGAAGTGATGGGCTCGGACATCAGCATGCGCATGCTGCAGCGCGCCCGGCGCGGCCAGTATCCGCTCGAGCGCACCGACAAGATACCGCCGGAGTATCTCAAGCGCTTTTGCCTGAAGGGGCAGGGCAGTGAGGCGGGCACCTTGCTGATCGAGCGTGCGCTGCGCCAGCGGGTCAGCTTCGAGCACATCAATTTGAACCGTCCGCTGCCGCAGACCGGGCAGTTCGACATGATTTTCCTGCGCAATATCCTGATCTATTTCCAGCCCGAGACCAAGCGCGAAGTGGTGGCGCGCGTCCTGGCGCGGCTCAAGCCGGGTGGCTATTTCATCATTGGCCACTCCGAAACCCTGAACGATATCAGCAACGACGTGCTGCAGGTCGCCCCTTCCATTTTTCGCAAGCCTTGAACCCATGACAAACATCCGCGTGATGGTGGTGGACGATTCGGCCGTGGTGCGCCAGGTGCTGAGCGGCCTGCTCAATGCCGCGCGCGGCATCGAAGTGCTGCACGCTGTGTCCGATCCGCTGATGGCCATGGAGCGCATGAAGACCAGCTGGCCCGACGTGATCGTGCTCGACGTCGAAATGCCGCGCATGGATGGCATCACCTTCCTGAAAAAAATCATGGCCGAACGCCCGACCCCGGTCGTGATCTGTTCGACCCTGACCGAAAAAGGCACGCGCACATCGATGGAGGCGCTGTCCTCGGGCGCGGTGTCCATCATCACCAAGCCCAAGCTCGACCTCAAGCAATTTCTCAACGATAGCGCCGACGAACTGATCGACGCGGTGCGCGAAGCGGCCCAGGCCGACGTGCGCAAGCTGGCCGCGCGCGGCGCCATGCAGGTCCAGCTGGCGCCCAAGAACACGGCCGACGCCGTGCTGCCCCCGGCCGGCGAAGGGCGCGCCATGCTGCAGACCACGGAACGGGTGGTGGCGATCGGCACCTCCACCGGCGGCACCCAGGCGCTCGAGGAAGTGCTCTCGGCGCTGCCGCGGGTGGCGCCGGGCATCGTCATCGTCCAGCACATGCCGGAAAAATTCACGGCGGCGTTTGCGGCGCGCCTGGACAGCATTTGCGCCATCAGCGTCAAGGAAGCGGCCAATAACGACCGCGTGGTGCCGGGCCGGGCCCTGATCGCGCCGGGCGGCAAGCACTTGCTGCTGCGCCGCACCGGCGCCCAGTATTTCGTCGAAGTGGTCGACGGCCCGCTGGTGAACCGGCACCGGCCCTCGGTCGACGTGCTGTTCCGCTCGGTGGCCAAGTGCGCCGGGGCCAATGCCCTGGGCGTGATCCTGACCGGCATGGGCGACGATGGCGCGGCCGGCTTGCTGGAAATGCGCAAATGCGGCGCGCGCACCGTGGCCCAGGATGAGCAGAGCTGCGTGGTGTACGGCATGCCGAAGGAAGCGGTCAAGCGGGGCGGGGTCGAAAAATCGCTGCCGCTGCAAGCCGTGCCGCGCGAAATCCTGGCCCAGCTGAGCGGGTACACGGCGTGAACGCACACAGCAACCCGCCGCCGGAATGGATGGGCACAACGGCGCTGGTGGTCGAGGACAGCGTCGTCCAGCGCAGCCACATGGCGCACCTGCTGCGCCAGCTCGGTTTCGGCCTGGTGCTCGAAGCGAGCGACGGCAACGAGGCGCTGGCCATGCTGGACGATCACCAGAGCGTGTTCCTGGTGCTGACCGACCTCGAGATGCCGGGCATGGACGGGATCGAGCTGTCGCGCCGCCTGATCGAACGGGGCGGGGCGCGCTTCCTGATCGTGGCCAGCGCGCGCGACCCGCGCCTGCTGGAAATTATCGAAAGCATGGGCATGGAAAATGCCGGCCTCGGCTTGCTGGGGACGGTGCCCAAGCCGGTCGGCATGGCCGACCTGCATACCCTGCTGTCCCGGACCGGGCAGTCGCGCAGCGCCCGTCCGCTGGCCCTGGCCGCGCGCGCCGTCGACGAAGCGGAACTGGAGCAAGCGCTGGCCCGGCGCGAATTCCTGCCCTGGTTCCAGCCCAAGGTGTCCATGCAAACCGGCGTGATCAAGGGTGTCGAGGCGCTGGCACGCTGGCAGCATCCCACCCGCGGCTTGCTGGCTCCCTTGCATTTCATCGAAGCGCTGGAAGGCTCGCGCCTGATGCAGCGCTTCACGCTGCAGATGGTGGAACAGGTCCTGCAGCAGATCATCGTGTGGCGCGAGGAGCGCCTCGACGGCTTCACCGTTTCGGTCAACCTGGCGGCCGACAATCTGGACGACCGCGATTTCATCGAACAGCTCGATGCGCTCGTCAAGCGCTACGGCGTGGCGCGTTCGCAGCTGATCTGGGAAGTCACCGAAACCATGGTGATGAAGAACCTGTCCGAATCGCTGGCCAACCTGGGGCGTTTGCGCCTGATGGGTTTCGGCCTGGCGATGGATGACTACGGCATCGGCTATTCATCGATGCAGCAGCTGTCGCGCTGCCCGTTCAGCGAACTGAAGATCGACCGCGCCTTCGTCGACGGCGCCTCGAAGCGGATCAACCGCCAGGTGGTGCTGGAAAGCGCGATCCAGCTGGGCCAGCGCCTGGCCATCACCACCGTGGCCGAAGGCGTGGAGACCGTGGCCGACTGGCATTTGCTGCGTTCCATGGGCTGCGAGCTGGCGCAAGGCTACCTGGTAGCCAAGCCGATGGCGGCTGGCGAAGTCACCGGCTGGGTGCGCCAGAATCACCGGCGCCTGCGGCGCCTTGCGGGCGCCGACGCCAGCTAGGCCAGCAAGAGCGCGACGCGGCTGAAATCCTGGTCGCTGAAGTCTTCATACGCACTGATCAATTCCACCATCTGCTTCACCGCGGCGCGCTCTTCCGGCCGCAGGTGGGGATTCCAGCAATCCATCAGCAGGATGATGCGCGTCTGCGCCGAGCGGTTCCATGCTTCGTGCATGTAGGTGTCGTCGAACATCATCGGTTCGCGTTCGCGCCAGTGGTGCTCGCCGCCGCCGAACACATTGAGCGCGCATTGTTCCGGCACCACCAGCGGCAGGTGATACACCAGGCGCGTGTTGGTCACGCCATGGTGGGGCATGATGGTGGTGCCCGGCTGCAGGACCGAAAAACAGATTTCCGGCGCCTGGCCGTGCACTTCGCACAGTTCGATGCTGTCGAGCAGTTGCGAGGTTTGCGGGCAGCGCGCATGGTTGGCGTCGTAGCGCTCGCCGTGGCGGTAAAAGAAGAAGGCATCCCAGGCCGGGCGCGGGCCATCGCCACCGAGGTAGCCGGCCTTGCTCTGGCCGGGGGTAAAGGTCAGGAAGTCTTCCAGGGCGTCGTTGTCGCGCATCACCGACATGGCTTCGGCATGGATGGCGTCGAAGGCCTCGACCAGCGTGGCGCTCCACGGGTGCAGGGCCGGATCGTGGTAGGGCCCTTCGGGCAAGCCCGGGAAATACAGGAATTTGGGCGCCTGGTGCGGGCTGCGCGGATGATCCTGGATGTGGCCGAGGAAGGCATTCATGGCATGCGTGACGCGCTGCATGGCTGGCGCGCCGAAGCGCGCATGCACCTGGTCCAGGCCCTTGCCGACCACCTCGTACAGTTGCTGGTTGACGGCGCCGATGACGCCCTGGATGACGGGCTGGAAAGGGACGGGCGTGGTCGCCATGTTCATGAAATAGCCGGCCGCGCGGCCGTGCCTCAGGGCCTGGGAACGGGCGCGGATGGCGTCGTAGCGCAGCCCGGCGCGTTCGAGGGTGTCGCCCAGGGCCATCCAGGCGAAAATATTGCGCGGTTCCTGAAGGAGCAGGCCGCGCAGCTTGCTTGCCGCAAGGGCCAGCTGGCCAAGCTGCAGGCTCGCAAAAGCCTGGTCAAGTGTTTCTTGCATGATATGCACCCGATGGGAGTGTGGCGCTGTCTTTACGCCATGACGCGGCTATCATACATACAGTTTCTGGCAACGTCATCAACAAAACTTGGTTTCTGGAAAACTATTGCTCTTGACTAAGGGCGCACTGTTGGTATTGCATTTTGTGCAGCAGTCAGGAAGTCGGGCGGGAATGTATGTATGCAATTAATATTGACTATTAATTAACTTCCGCGCATGATGCCATTCTCCTGTCCAGGCCAAGTTGCCCCCCATGATCCCACCCCTGTTTCGCACTCTCCTCCTGGCCGCCATGGTGTCCGTACTCGCGGCGTGCAGCGGCGGCAGCGATGCCCCGCCACCGCCGCCAGCGACGGTCGATACCGACGCCGACGGCGTGCGCGACGCGCTCGACGTGGCCCCCGGCGATCCGTTGTGCGCGGCCGCCTCGGACGCCGCCGGCGGCGTCTGCCATGCCAGGACGCTGGCGGCGTCGCCCCTGACGGTGATCGGCCACGGCGGCGGCAAGATCTATTTCAGTTCCGAAGAAACAGCCGTCCGCCTGTACGCCTATGACCTGGCGACCAGGCATTTCATCGCGCGCACCACCATCACGGGCTACACGCCGCGCGCGTACGCCTATTCGCCCGACCATGGACGCATCTACGTCGGCGACACCAACGGCAAGATCCACAGCTTTTCGGAAACGCTGCAGGAAAGTCCCGCGCCCTTTGCCGACCTGCAGATGCGCATCGATGTCCTGGTGGCCGCCGGGACTTACCTGGTGCCGGTGCACCGGACCGGCGACATCGAACGGCGCTGGACGCTCAGCCGCCAGGGCAGCGTGGCCGATACCGGCGTCCATACATCGCCTTCCTTCCACTTCAACTGGAACGCCGCCACGTCGGCGCTGTATTACCTGCGCGATTACGGCAATCCCAGGGACTTGCTGTTCCAGACCATCGACCAGGCCACCGGAAAATTCGGCCCGCCGGCAGACACCCCATATGACGGCGCCTTTGCTATCGGCGGCCCCATCCGTTCCAGCGTGGACGGCAAGCGGGTGATGATCGGCAGCGGCGCCATTTTCGGCGTGCCCGGCCTGGCCTGGCAGGGCAGCCTGGGCACCAGCTTCACGGACGCGACCTGGATCGCCAATGACGAAGTGCTGACCATGGAACCCTTGCAGGGCCGGACCTGGCTGCAGCGCTTCAATGGCGACAGGGTCCGGCAAGAGGAAGTGTATGTGACGGGCGAAGTGCTGGCGGTGGCCGTCGTGGGCAGCGCCAACCACCTGGTCGTCAAGCGCGCCGGCCATATCGCATTCCTCAGCTACGTGCCCTCGAATGACGCCGATGGGGACGGCGTGCCCAATGCGCTGGATAAATTCCCGGCCGATAAATCCGCCGCCGTCGATAGCGACAATGACGGTTATCCGGACGATTTCCTGAGTACTTACACGGCCGCCGACAGCAATAGCGGACTGACTAAGGATTACTTTCCGCGCGACGCAGCTTGCCATGCAGCCCCGCAAGGGAGCGATACACCGGGAAGCATGCCCGCCAATTGCGACTACGCCACCGCCATCCCCGCCTACGATCCCGATGCCGTCACCGCCGACGAGCAGGGCATCATCTACTTGCTGAGCAAGGTGAATGCGCGCATCTACCGCTGGTCGGCCGTGCTGGGCGCGCACTTGCCGCCGCTGGTGGTGGGCCAGAAGAACGAGGTCACCACCAGGCAGCCGAACGTGATGCGCTATTCGGCGCATGACGCCCGCCTGTATCTCGGCTACCAATCGGGCCTGGTCAGCTATATCGCGCTGGCCGGCGACAGCCGCGAAACGGCTTTCACCGTCGGCTCCGGCGCCGTCACGGGCCTGGCGGCCGTCGGCAACTTCCTGCTGGTGCAGGGACCGATCGGCGACAAGTACACGCACACCATCCATGACAGCGCCGGGCGCCGCACTGACGGCCAGGGCAACTACCATTACTCCAATTCCTGGGAATGGGACGCCGCCCAGGGCCGCGTGTACTTCTTCCGCGACGATGCCGCCACCAATGACTTGCTGTTCGAGACGATCGACCAGGCCAGCGGCAAGATCACCGGCAGCGGCGGAACGCCTTACAACGGCGCGCATGCGATTGCGGGGCCGATCCGCGCCGCGCCCGGCGGCGCGCGTATCGTGCTGGGGACGGGCAATATCTACGAAGGCAACGGGCTGACCTTGCTCAAGTCGCTAGGCGCCCCGCTCAAGGATGCCCAGTGGCGCGCCGATGGTGCGCTGGTGACGATCACGGCCAGCGGCGGCGATACCCGGGTCACCCTGTACGATACGCAATTTGCGCTGCTCAGCCAGCGCACGGTGGCCGGCACGCCGCTGGCGCTGCTGGCGAGCGGCGAGCGCATCACCATCGTGACCCAGGTCGCGGGCAAGCCGGTGATGACAGCCTTCTAATGCATGCCGGCGTCCGCCGACAGCATGCCGAGCAAGGTGCGCTTCGATACGGCCGGGCTGAAGTAATTGCCCTGGATATGGTCGCAATGATGGTGGCGCAGGAAATGCAGCTGTTCCTCGGTTTCCACGCCTTCCGCGATCACTTTCATGTCCAGGTTGTGGCCCATTGAAATGATGGTCTGGGCGATCACGGAATCGCCTTCGCGTTCGAGGTCGACCAGGAAGGAGCGGTCGATCTTGATGAAGTCGACCGGGAAGCGCTGCAAATGGCTCAGGCTCGAATAGCCGGTGCCGAAATCGTCGATCGACAGCTGCACCCCCAGCGCCTTGAGCCGGTCCAGGGTCAGCACCGCCTGGTCCGGATTGTCCATCAGCTGGCTCTCGGTCACTTCCAGTTCGATGGCGCCATGGCGGATGCCGAAATCGGCCAGCAGCCGTTCCACGCTATCGACGAACTCGGGGCGGCGCAGCTGGCGCGCGGACAGGTTGACCGACATGGTGAAGTCGCCAAAGCCGGCGCGGTGGATGTCGCGGATGGTGGCGCAGGCGCGTTCGAGCACCCATTCGCCGAGCGGCACGATGAGGCCGCATTCTTCGGCCATGCGGATGAATTCGACCGGCATCAGCAAGCCATCCTTGGGATGGTCCCAGCGCACCAGCGCCTCGGCGCCTATCATGCGCCCGCTCTTGAGGTCCACCTTGGGCTGGAAGCACAGGAACAGTTCGTTGCGCTCGATGGCATGGCGCAAGCTGGTTTCGCGTTCCAGGTAGTTGTGGACCGTGAGGTCCATTTCGGGCGAATAGAATTTGTACTGGTTCTTGCCCGAGGTCTTGGCGCGGTACATGGCGGCATCGGCCGCGCGCAGGATGGCGTGGTGGTCGCGCCCGTCGTGCGGGAAGATGCTCACGCCGATGCTCACGCTGGGCAGGATTTGCTTGCCCGGAATGTCGATCGGTTCGATGATGCTGCGGTGCAAGCGTTCGACCAGTTCGCCGACATGGTCCGCGCCATCGCAGTCGTTGATGACGGCCACGAATTCGTCGCCCCCGAGGCGGGCGATCAGGTCGCCGCGCCGGACCGCGTCGCTGAAGCGGCGCGCGATCCCCTTGAGCACCAGGTCGCCGGCGTCGTGCCCGCAGCTGTCGTTGATGGTCTTGAAATTGTCCATGTCGAGGTAGACCACGGCGATGCAGCGCAGGTTGCGGCGCGCATGCTCGATCGACAGCTTGAGCTGGTCGTGCAGCACGGCGCGGTTGGCCAGGCCGGTCAGCTGGTCGTGGGTGGCCAGGTAGCGCAGTTCGGCTTCGCTTTTCCTGGCCTGGGTGACGTCGTGGATGACGGCCACGAAATGGGTCACGCTGCCGTTGGCGCCGATGACCGGGTCGATCCGCATGTCGTTCCAGAAGATGCTGCCGTTCTTGTGGCGGTTGCGGATGACGGCTTGCACGCCTTCCTCGGCCAGGATGGCGCGCCGCACGCGGTCGCGTTCGGCCAGGTCCAGGTTACCGGCATGCATGAAGGCAGGATCGCGCCCCATCGATTCTTCCTTGTCGTAGCCGCTCAGCCTGGTGAAGGCGGGGTTGACGTACTCGATCAGGTTTTCCTCGCCGTCGCGCCGGGTGATGACGATGGCGTCGACGCAGGCATCCATGGCGCGCTCGGTGACCAGCAGGCGCAATTCGGTTTCCTTGAGTTCGGAAATGTCGATGCCGGTGCCGAACAGGCAGGTGTCGCCGCCCAGCATGGTGCGGGCGCAGTGGAACAGGCAGGGCGTCTGGCGGCCGTTGGCGCCGACGATCACCGCTTCGTGCGAGGATCGCCCCTTGCTGTAGGCTTCCTTGATCTTGCACAGGATGGCGGCATGGTCGCGCGTATCGAAAAAGCTCATGACGTCGGCGTTCTGCAAGTCGGCCGAGGGCCGTTCCACCGTCTCGGACAACTGTTCATTCCATACCAGCAAGTGGCCATGGATATCGATGATGTAGAACAGGCAGGGCAAGCCTTCGAGGATGGTGGTCAGCGTCAGCGCGGCGCGGCCCGGATGGGTCGCAGGCGCGGTGGGATCGACCGTGCAGGACAGCATGCACTGGTCGCCGACCTGCTGGGTTTCGGTGGTCAGGCTGGCCGGCATGCTGCTGCCGTCACGGCACAGGATGCATGCCACTTCCTGGTGGGATTTGTCGCGCGACAGGGAAACGAGCTCGCTGACGGCGGAAGCCGAGGTCAGCAGCGAAGCGAGCGGCAGGTGCAGCGCTTCGAGTTCGGAATAGGACCACAAGCTTGCGCAGGCGCTGCTCCAGCTTGCCACTTGGCCATTCTCGTCGACTAGGAATTGGGCGGGAGAATGCGAATAGCGCTCCACGGTTGCCTCCAGTACCAAGCTCATGCATTGTTGATTCGTCTTTTTGCAGCACCCCAATATCATAATGATCCCGTAGGAATATGCCGCACAATTCGCGCACGCCTGTCGTAAAGTATTGACAGAAAATGCCGGGTGCGGGCACATTAGGCGCACTGGACAATAAGAGGGGACATGGCGATGGCGTTGAAGACCTGGACGGGTGTGTGCATGATGGCGGCCGTGCTGGCCGCCTGCGGCAAGAAGGAGGCGCCGGCCGTGCCGGCGCCGGTGGCCGCGCCCGTTCCGGTGCCTGCGCCGGTGCAAGTGCCGGCGCCGGCCAAGGCGCCACCCCCGGCGCCGGCCGCGTCCAGCGATCCCGATGCGCCCACCGCGCTGCCGGCCCTGCAGGTCAAGGGCGCCGGGCTCGGCAAGAGCGTGAGCTACTACTACGCCTTCAAGGCCGGGGCCGGCACCATCATCATCACCGCCACGGCCAAGAACGCGCCCAGCGGCGCCACCCAGGCCTTGCAGTTTGCCTTGTACGATGCGAAGAGCACGCGCCTGTGCTTCGATGCGCACGGCAACACCAACAGCGACAAGACGGTGGTCCTCAAATGCAGCAGCGACAAGGACCAGCCCCTGACCCTGCGCCTGGACCTGGGCGAGGAAACCATCGACTACACGGTGGCCCTGGAAGGACCGGTGACCCTGCTGCCGCCGGAAGCGCCCGGCGCTGCCCGTCCCGTGGCCGGCGCGGGCTCGACCGACATCGATGCGCCGACCCGGCTCGAGACCAACCGCATCAAGGGCGCGGGGAGCAAGCAGGCGGTCTCCTACTTCTACGCCTTCAATGCGGGCCCGGGCGAGCTGCTGCTCACGGGCGATGGCAGGAACTTGCCGGCCGCCACCACCGACGCGCTGACCTTCGGACTGTACACGCTGCGTTCGGAAAAGCTGTGCGAACACTCGCTGGGCAATACCACGCTCGACAAGCGCGCCGTCATCGGCTGCCAGCTGGACCGGCGCCAGCCCGTGATCCTGCGCCTGGACTTGCGCGAGGAGTCGCTGGACTTTCGCGTCAAGTTCGACGGGCCTTATGATTTCGATCCCTATACTGCGCCGAAAGAAGTCACGATCGCGCTCGACGCGGCGGTGCTGTTCGACAGCGGCAAGGCGGAACTGAAGGCGGAAGCGCAGCGCGTGCTGCACGAAGCTGCAGAGCGCGTGAAAAAATTCAAGGGCGCCAGCGTGCTCATCGCGGGCCACACCGACAATGTGGGCAAGGAGGCGGCCAACAAGCTGCTGTCGGACCAGCGGGCAGCCGCCGTGCGCGATCACTTTACCGGCAAGGAAGGCGTCGCCGCGGCGGGCCTGTCGGTAAAAGGCTACGGCAAGTCCCAGCCCGTGGCCGACAATGGCCAGGAAGCGGGGCGGGCGCGCAACCGCCGGGTCGATGTGCTGATCAAGCCGGCTGCGCCGTAGAGATTGACATTCGAAAAACACAGGCGTAGTATCGCAACATGGGAACGTTTCCACATTCGGTGGCGACGGCAATTCTGGAGAAGCGATACGTGGCGACGATCAAAGATGTAGCCTTGCTGGCGGGTGTGGGCGTAGGAACGGCCTCGCGCGTCGTCAGTGGCAAGGGATATGCATCGCCCAGCACCGTCGAACGGGTCCAGAAAGCGATCGAGGAGCTCGATTTCCGGCCCTCCCATGCGGCGCGCGCCCTGTTGTCCGGCACATCGCAAATGATCGGGGTCTACATTCCGATCCTGAAGGGGAGCTTCTACACGCCCATCCTGGCCGCCATCGATACCGAACTGCGCAACGCGGGCTTGCACATGGTGGTCGCTTTCGGCGTGGGCAAGGGCGATGCCCGGCGCCAGGCGGTGGAAGGCATCGATTTCCTGATCGAACGCGGCTGCGACGGCGTGATCGCCATGAGCAACCACCTGTGCGAAGAAGATATCCAGCGCCTGGGGCGGCGCCAGTCGCGCATCGTGCTGATGAACCACCGCCTGGCCTGCATCGACGCGCAATGCTTCACGGCCGACCATGCCTACGGCGGCAGGCTGGCAGCGCGGGCCTTGCTCGAGCATGGCCACACCAAGCTTGCCGTGATCGGCGGCCCGTCGACCGCGCCCGACAATATCGACCGCATCGCCGGCTTCATGCAGGAACTGGCGGCGGCCGGCATCGACCCGGCCGGGGTGTGGCAGGCCGAGAGCGATTTTTCCCCTGAAGCGGGCTGGGCCGAAGCCAAGCGCCTGATCGATTCGGGCTACAACTTCAGCGCCGTCTTCTGCGCCAATGACGAGATCGCCGTGGGTGCGATGGCATATTTCCAGGAGATCGGGCGCGCCGTGCCCCACAATATTTCCGTGGTCGGTTACGACGACACGCCGAGCGCGGCCTTCTCGAGCCCGCGTCTGACCTGCGTGCGCATTCCCTGGCTCGAAATGACCATGGGCGCCCTGAGCGAACTGCTGAACCAGTGCTATGGCAGCAAGCGCATCATCAACCGCGATTTCACGATCAGCCTCACGCAAAGGGCATCGCTGGCCAAGCGCGCCGGCACCATGTAGCGCTTGTCACGCAGGATTCCGGCCGCGGCACGGCCGGACGCAGCACCGGCTTTTTTTTACAAGAATGTGGAATCCTTTCCATCAATACAGGAGACATGAATGAGTTTGAAGCACACATGGCTTGCCGCCACCGTCGCGCTGACCCTGGTAGCCTGCGGCGGTGGCGGCAGCCCTGCCGTCGCCACCCCGGTGACGCCAACCCCGACGCCGACCCCGACCCCCACGCCGGCGCCGGTCGCCACGCCGGTCGC
>Ga0187844_10000167_pt1 | contig 48794 bp, 46 predicted proteins | sample SpaLakP09_SKY_50_FD_134517 | JGI IMG/M metagenome (GOLD analysis project Ga0187844, IMG submission 134517) | Oligotrophic lake water microbial communities from Sparkling Lake, Wisconsin, USA - SP09_SKY_50 | ecosystem: Environmental > Aquatic > Freshwater > Lake | place: USA: Sparkling Lake...
TAAATGGGCATTAGGTACTTGTTTTAATACTGCTGGCCAAACATCAATTAAGGTGTCTTGACCTTTTCTCGGCATAAGTCTTGAAACACAAACTACGGTTGGTTTATCTTCAAGTTTGAATCTTTCTCTAACTTTTTCTCTTTTTCCATTAGTGACATTTTCTGGGTTAAAAAGTGCTAAATCTATGCCAGGGGTTAATTGCTCAAATTTGCTTAACTCTGGTTGACTTATTGCTTCGGAGATTTTTTCAAACGTGAACTTAGTTAAATAAGTTAATTTATCTACATCTTTGACAATCTTTTGGAAAGTTTGTTTTAAGCCTGGGGTAAATGCCCAACCAACTTCATGACCATGAGTTAGTGCCACAGTTTTTTTCACACCATTACTTTTCAATCGAGCTGAAAGTAATCCCAGTGGGGAAGAGGCACCAAATAACACAGATTCACAGTTATGTTCTTTTATCAAAGCAAGGGCATGATCTCCCACCGCTTTTGTCGGTAGCAATATTTCTGTGTTATGTCTGATTACTGGATATTTTTGTTGTTTATCAAAATCTTGCCAACCTTTGTATTTCGAAGTTAAAACCACCACATCTTGTGGATCAAGTCCTTCAATTAGTCCGTGCACAAAGGTTTGAATACCACCTGGTCTTGGTGGGAAATCATTGGTGATCACCAGCGTCTTAGACATATTAAATTACTTTGCCACTAGTTGGTTTTAGTAACAACTTCGTACCCATGATCAAGGCCCAGACAAATAATGTGACACGGGTTAATTGCAACAAAGTAGCAAAAAAGTCTCCTGATAATAGTTGAATATATTGACCTGGATAAATCAACTGAGTTAAGAAAGCTGAGATAGTGAGTAAAATTATTACTTTCTTTAATTTTGTTTCCTTGTTTATTAAAGCTAACGCAGCAAGCCCACCAATCCACACCCAGAATTGGGGTGAGAATACTCGGCTAAGTGAAATTGAAATCATGACAATTACAAGGGATTTATCAACAAGGTCTAAATAACTTAACCTGTTTTGGTAGTTCAATACCAAAATGACGGCAAAGACAATAATGGTTAGTAAATTAAGCATTACTGCTATTTGACTTGCGAATTGGGCATTTACTTCTAGGGATCCGTACTGAAACGGGTATTCCACATTTTTGCCAAAGAATTTAGCTAGCACAAAAGGTGATGCGGCAATTGATTCCACTTGTAATCCTCTGGATGATTGGTTATTCAAAAAATTTGTAAACCCTACACTCCAAGTACTCATGAATAAAAGAAACAAAACAGCAGTTGATATGAAGCTGGTAGAAACTTTTGTGAGTACTGCTTTGGGATAAATAACTAGCAATAACATCGGCCAAAGTTTTACTAATGCGCCAATGCTTAATAGGAAACCTGAAAGGTATGGTCGTACTTTCTTGTTGGACAGAGCAATAAGTGCTAGCAGTGCAAAAAATGTTGGCACAACATCAAATCGGGTTAAGGTAAGTGGTCCCATCACAATTGGCCACAACACCCAAAACCATGCACCACTTAAACCATAAAAACTTGTTGTGGTGGAATTTGTATTAAATCTATTTAATCCAGTAATAAGCAAAGTTATCAAAATCAAAAGATCAAAAATTGCCATAAAAGCTATGAACCCTGTTAAAGAATTTCCCACAATCCATTGTGGAATCGCAAACACAATTCCGGCCAGTGGTGGGTATTGCCACATTGAATCATCAATGGGAAAAATTCCTTGCACTAAACCTTTGGCCCAAAAGTTGTATAAATCAACGTCACCTTTGAGCCAGATACCTTCGGGATAAGGAAGAACCAAGGTGATGATTAAAAAGAGCACATATCGAGAAACACTCCAGGAAAAAAACAAGGCGGGAATGTTTTTCAGAAACAAATTAATCGATCTCACGAGTTAAAGGGTAGTAGTAAATTGCCAAATTGAGTGAAGTGCGTAATGTAATAGTCGTGCGCTTAAACGTAATTAGTGATGTCCATGCCCAGATCGAGGCATTAGCCCAAGCTGGTAAAAACGCTGATGCACTTATTTGCCTAGGTGATCTTTTGCTTTATACAGATTATGAAGATCCAGGTAACGGCATCATGGGAACTCTTTTTGGACCAGAATTAAATACTGAATTTATTCGATTAAGAACAGCTAATCAATTTGATGATGCCAGGGCTCTTGCTATGCAGAAATGGGACGAGTTAGGAAATCGCGAAGAACTTATTAACAGAGAAGTTAATAAACAATATGAAAAAATTTTTGATGTTATGCCAACTCCAACATATATAACTTATGGAAATGTGGATCGACCAGAATTTTGGCCAAACTTCAAAAAAGAAGGAATGACAGTTTTAGATGGCCAAGTGGTAGAAATTGGTGGATTGAAATTTGGATTTGTGGGTGGCGGATTGAAAACTCCTTATCGCACCCCTTATGAGATCACTGATGAAGAATTTCAAAAAAATGTTGATGCACTTGGTCCCGTTGATGTTTTGTGTTCCCATATTCCACCCTTAATTGCTGATATCACTTTTGATGTTGTAGCCAGAAGATTTGAAAGAGGAAGTTTGGCTCTTTTGGAATACATAAAAAAATATCAACCAAAATATTCTCTCTTTGGACACGTTCATCAACCACTGGCAAGTAGAACCAGAGTGGGGAAAACAGAATGTGTAAATGTGGGACACTTTAGGGCAACAAAACGGCCATTTGTCCTTGAAGTGTGAAGAGATTTAACATCTATTTTCTAACAAGGTATTCTGATTGCCTAGCAAAATCCACCAGGGGAGATTGAGCCAAAAGTGTTTTACTATGTAGTGAAATTTGTTTTCCTGTGGATTCCTTTAAACATAATGTTTCGACCTTGGACTAAAGGCAAAAAGAACATTCCTAAAAAAGGTGGAGTTATTTTTGCACCTAACCACAATTCATTTATCGATTCAATTTTCTTACCCCTTGTTGTCAAAAGAAGAATTACTTTCTTAGCCAAAATTGATTACTGGCGCGGATCTGGTATCAAAGGTTTTGTTTCCAAAATGTTTTTCACCGGCGTTGGTCAAGTTCCCATTGATAGGGCTGGTGGATCAGCTGCAGAAGCTGCTTTGCGAACAGCAATTGACATTTTAAATAAAGGTGATGCTCTAGGAATTTATCCTGAAGGAACAAGATCTCCAGATGGCAGACTTTATAGAGGACGAACTGGTGTTGCTCGTATGGCATTGGAAGCAAAAGTTCCGGTTGTGCCAGTTGCCATGATCGGCACATACGAATTACAACCGGTAGATCGCATGGTTCCAAAAGTTGGTCGAATTGGAATCATTTTTGGTAAACCTTTGGATTTTTCACAGCATTATGGTGACGCTCGAAATGCGGAGACTTTAAGAAAAGTCACCAACGAAATTATGGAAGCCATCCGGGAATTATCTGGCCAAGAATATGTGGATATTTATGCTTCAGCAGCCAAAGAAGCCCTTAAAGAACGAGAAGACTGAGTTTAGGATAAATTAAGGCTTCACTAGTTAATTGTTTCGTTTAAGGATGATTGAAAATGCGCGTTGGCATTCTTACAGGTGGCGGAGATGCCCCAGGTTTAAACAACGTAATCCGCGGTGTTGTCACCAAAGGTATTAATGCATACAAATATGAATTTGTTGGTTTCAAAGATGGTTGGAAAGGTCCACTAGAAGGATTAACTCGCCCAGTTACTTTGGCTGATGTTGCACACATTAATGATGAAGGTGGCACAATTCTTGGTTCTTCCAGAACTAACCCAATCAAAATTGAAAATGGTGTACAAAGAATTGAAGAAAATTTAAAGAAACTTAATATTGATGCACTTATTGCAATTGGGGGAGAAGACACACTTGGTGTGGCTACCCAATTGCATAAACACAAATTCAAAGTAATTGGTGTGCCAAAAACTATTGATAATGATCTTTCTAATACTGATTACACTTTTGGTTTCCAAACATCTGTGGCAATTGCCACCGAAGCAGTGGATCGCTTACACACCACAGCTCGTTCACATCACCGAGTTTTGGTGGTTGAAGTCATGGGTCGTCATGCTGGCTGGATTGCTTTAGAAACAGGGATGGCAGGAGATGCCGCAGTTACTTTGATTCCAGAAGAAAAATACGACATTAACCAAGTTGCAACTTGGGTTAAGAAAAGATTTGAAAGAGATCAATACGCAATTGTGGTAGTTGCCGAAGGTGCACTTAGCACCGAAGGTGATTTGGTAACTAAAGATTCAACTCTTGATGCTTTTGGTCACGTAAAACTTTCTGGGGTGGGTGAAGGTTTAGCAAAAAGATTAGAAGAAATTACTGGTATTGAATCAAGAAGTGTTGTGTTAGGACATTTGCAACGCGGAGGAAGTCCAGTTGCTTTTGATAGAAATCTTGGTAATCGTTTAGGGCTGGCAGCAGCGGATGCATTAAATGATGGAGCATTTGGACAAATGGTTGCGCTTCATGGCACAAACATTGTTCGAGTTGATTTAGAAAGTGCAACTGGTGTTTTGAAAACTGTTCCTGCCCAGCGTTACCTCGAAGCTACTAGTTTTTTCGGAGCATAAAAATGTCACCGCAAAATTCTTCAGCGCTTACATCAGCTAAACAGCAGCCGGAATGGCCTGACGCTGATGAACTTAATCGCGTAGTCAAAGAACTTAAATCATTACCTCCACTAGTTTTTGCCAGTGAATGTGATTTGTTAACCCAAAGACTGGCTGATGTTTCACGTGGTGAAGCATTTTTCTTAACCGGTGGGGATTGTGCTGAAACCTTCGCAGCTAATACTGCTAATTCAGTTAGAGCAAGACTTAAAACTGTTTTGCAAATGGCAGTTGTTCTAACTTACGGAGCAACACTTCCAGTCGTCAAAGTTGGACGAATTGCTGGACAATACTTTAAACCTAGAAGTTCCAATGATGAAACAATAAATGGAATTACTCTTCCCTCTTATCGGGGAGATGCCATTAATGACATTGCTTTCACCCCAGAAGCAAGAAGACCAGATCCACAAAGATTAATAAGGGCTTACAAATCTTCAAACGCAACTTTGAACTTAATCAGATCTTTTTCACAAGATGGATCAGCTGATTTAAGAATGGTTCATGCTTGGAACAGAGATTTCGTAGCAAATTCAGATTCTGGTAAAAAGTATGATCAACTAGCAAAAGATATTGATCGAGCACTTGCTTTCATGCACGCCTGTGGTGCTGATCCGGTGGAATTTAGATCTGTTGAATTTTTTACTGCTCACGAAGCTTTACTACTTGATTACGAAAAAGCAATGTCTCGAACAGATTTTGTAACTGGAAGAAACTACGACACTTCTGCTCACTTCCTATGGATGGGAGAACGAACTCGTGAACCAAATGGGGCACATGCTGAATTCATGTCCACAATCCAAAATCCAATTGGTTGCAAAGTTGGTCCTAAAGCAGATCCTGCAGATGTTGTGAAAATGGTGCAAAAACTTGATCCTGATAAAACACCAGGCAGATTAACTTTAATTAGTCGCATGGGTGTGGGTAACGTGTTAGAAAAACTTCCACCCATTGTTGAAGCAGTAGAAAAATCAGGACATCCCGTAATTTGGGTTTGCGATCCGATGCATGGCAACACCAAAGAAGCAGCTTCTGGACATAAGACTCGTGAATTTAGTGATGTTTTGAGTGAAATTAAGGACTTCTTTAATGTTCATAGAAGTCTTGGCACCCATCCTGGTGGAATGCATATTGAGTTAACTGGGGATGATGTCACCGAATGTATTGGTGGAATTTCTGGTGTCATGGAAAAAGATTTACCGATGCGTTATGAAACAGCTTGTGATCCAAGATTAAATCGAGTGCAAGCTTTGGAATTAGCATTTCAAGTTTCAGAGATGCTTGCTAAATAACAATACTGAAGTAGGTTAAGAACAAGATGAAAAAAAGTACCCAAATAATTCTTGTCTCAGTTTTGGCACTAGTTGTGCTCAGTGTTATTGCCAGCACTACTTTGGCAAATTATCGGGCAAATCGAATTGAGGCCATACTTAATCCCCAACCAACTGCGACAGCAGATGAAGGGGTTGTGACCTTGGACAGAATGGTGGTAACCATTCTTAATGGCACTAACCGAACTGGTTTAGGGACAAGACTTGCTTCTCGTTTAGAAACTTTTGGTGTTTTCGTGACCAAGATAGATAACTACAAGACAAGAAATGTTGATACCAGTGAACTGTTGTATCGACCAGATGCCATCGAAGCAGCCACTAAATTAGCGCAAGTAGCCGGTATTCAAAAATTAACTCCATATCCTGCTTTCGAAGCAGATGAGTTTGCTACTATAATCACTGGCTATGACTTACCGGAACCATTTCCTGAACAAATTGAAGACACCACTACTCAGCCGTAAATGAAATTGTTAACACACGAAATTGCTACCCCTTGGGGCAAAATAGCAACTGTGGTGGATGTTACTGATGTTCCCACTGTTGTTGCTGCTGGATTTAAACCCATGTCTAAATTAATTAAGCAACTTCCTGATCAATTTAATGACCAAAAGTTTAAGAATGACAATAAATTAGCTGGTGTTACTGGTGTGGTTAAAGATTGGCTTGATGGTGATCTAAATGCTTTTGATGAATTGCAAGTAATGCAATTAGGTGGTGAATTCAGCCAAAGTTGTTGGAAGGCTTTACGTAAAGTCAAAGCTGGAAAAATAATCACTTACGCACAACTTGCCCATAAAGCAGGCAACCTCAACGCTGTTCGCGCAGCAGGATCTGCATGTGCCAAGAATTTAATTGCACCTTTTGTGCCATGTCACCGAGTAATTAAAACTGGTGGGACTATTGGGAACTATGCGTTTGGAGTGACACTAAAAGAAGCGTTATTAACACACGAAGGTTTCCACAACTTGCGCTAACACAGTTAGCCTTGTTAACCCAAGTGTTGTAGCCTCAACGGATGCTTACTTTTTCAGCACGCTTTGTTCGACCAGTTATATTGGCTGGTCTATTAGCGTTATTATCAACTAACTTGCAAACTGCTGCTCAAGCAACACCTGCCTCTCTGGCCATTGTTATGGAAGTTCCTGACTATCCGGGTAAACCCAAACTAAGCGCCGGTCAAGAAAACTCGAGTGTGAAAAAGGTTCAAGAAGCCTTAATTGTGCTTGGTTATGACATAACTTCAGCAAATGGAAAATACGGACCCTCAACGACCAAAGCGATCTCAGCTTTTTATAAAGACCTGGGTGACTCAGATGATGGCACCTCATTGGGAAAAATTGGTTGGACCAAAATATTTGAAGCACTAACCGAACAAAGAGCAACTGAAAAAATAGCTAATCAAGTTCCTGCTCAACCGGTGGCAGTTGATCCAGCTTTAGCTGCGATTATGGCCGAAAATGCCTCCCGAACGATTGAAAGAGGCAAAAAGACCAAAGTTGTTAAGTTGTCTAAGGCCAAAAAGAAAATTATTGCTCGATATGCCGGTGACTTAACTTTGTCTGAAGATGCCAGGCTTTATCGAGGTGCTCGCGAAATTATTCCTTTTGAAGTTTGGCGTACAAGTGCATTTGCTCGCTATATCTCCATGAAAGAGTCTCACCGTAACTGTAAAGCTGTTGGTCGAAGTGGCAAATACCGTGGACGTTGGCAAATGAGTCCCTCTTTTTGGAAAACTTATGGTGGAAAACAGTTTGCTGCTAAACCAGATCAAGCAAGTTGTCGTGATCAAGACCTAGTTGCCTACAACGGTTGGATAGTACGCGGATGGGCCCCTTGGGCTTATTAATAGGAATATTTTTGTGATCCGTTATTCCTATATTGGTGTGCTGGCATTTATTTTGTTTGGAACCGTTTGGTTGGAAATAGTTTTACAAGCAAGGGTGCTTCGTAAACTAAAACGATTAGTTTTGACACTAATTCCGGTAGTGGTGCTTTATGTTATCTGGGACTATTACGCAATTACTAATAATCATTGGTTCTTTGATGAAACCAAAACTTCAGGAATCATATTGTGGGGATTTTTGCCGTTGGAGGAATTACTTTTCTTCATAATTGTGCCAATTGCTGCACTTTTATCATTTGAGGCGGTTAGAACTGTCAAACAAGACCCAGCAGGTGATGAGCAATGACTTATATTCAAATTGGCATAATTTATTGCCTGGCTGCTGTTTTAACTGATTTGTATATCTTACGTACAAGAGTATTAAAGTTGAGAATGTTTTGGTTAAGTTATTTAATAATGCTATTTTTTCAATTTATCACTAATGGCATATTAACAAAGTTGTTAATCGTTAGATACAACGATTTTGCAATAATTGGGGGAGACTACACCACCAAAACCCCACCACTAATTGGTGATGGCAGATTATTTTACGCCCCAGTCGAAGATGTATTTTTTGGTTTTTCCTTGATCGTATTTTCTATTTCAATTTGGATTTGGTTAGGTAAAAAAAATATTCAAAGAAAGCCATATTCTGGTTCAATACCTAAATAGCGGCCTCAAGATAAATGATACGGAATCAGTAAATAAATTAGCTAACTTTAGCTATACCTTGCACGTGTCCTTGCCCAAATTCTTTTCTGGCTTTAACGCCTTGATACCAAGCAGGAATCGCAACTTTTAATCTTTGAGACGTTGAAACTTTGGCACGTTTCTTGAAAACTTCGTAATCAATTGCCTCAACAGCATCAACTATGCCGCAGTAAAGAATTCGAGCTGCCTCAATACAAGGCCTGGAAGAGGGATGAAGAAACTCTATGCCTGATCTAGATTTTTCTTCCAATTGTTTAACTCTTTGAATTTGAAACTTCAAAGCATCTTTCACATTCTTATCTGCAACTCTTCTTTGCAGATAGGCCCTATCAACACCAAATTTTGCTAGTTCTTCCATGGGAAGATAAATTCTTCCTCGAGTTAAGTCTTCTGAAACATCTCGAACAAAGTTTGCTAATTGAAAAGCTATTCCTAAGTCTTGGGCTCTTTCATAGGCAATCTGAGATGTTGGTTCCAGAATAGGAACCATTTGTAAACCAATAACTGCTGCTGATCCATAAACATATTCGTGGAGATCTTGAAACGTTTGATACTGAGTGACTGTTAAATCCATACGCATGGAATGAAGAAAAGCTTCAAACAATTCACTAGGAATCTCCCAGCGATTAACTGTGTCGACTACCGCTTTACAAATGGGATCATCTGATTTACCGCGTTTAAGGTCTCTCAGGAAATCATTGCCCCAATTAACTAACCAATCAGATTTTTCTTGGTCGGTTAAGGTGCTGGATAAATCATCCACTATTTCATCTGCGTAGCGAGCAAAACCATAAAGTGCATGAACATAAGGTCTTTTTCCGGGCGGCAGCAACAAGGTTGCTAAATAATATGTTTTTCCATGCTTAGAATTAAGTTTTCTGCATCTTTCATAAGATTCCTGCATCCCAACATCTGTGATACCCGAAGAAACAAGTTCACGTTTGGACACAATTAGTATTTTCTGTTTGATCTAGATTGGTAATTCTTATCCTTACCTAAAATTCTTTCAGCTGCTAAGCGACCGCTGATTAATACCATAGGCACACCAACACCAGGTTGAGTTCCAGATCCTGCAAAGACTACGTTTTCACCCCACATATTTCCTGGTCTAAACGGACCTGTTTGTAAGAAGGTATGTGCTGAAGCAAAGGGTGCACCATTTTTCATACCTTGTTGTTCCCATTCCAATGGGCCGGTAACACTTTCAACTTCAATATTTTCACCAAAACCTTCATAGCCACGTTCTTCTAAGACTCGAACCATTTCATCTCTATATCTAGGGGTTTCTTTAACCCAATCAATATTTGAATCAGTGTTTGGAGTTGGAAATAGAACGTAATAAATTTCTTTGCCCTTAGGAGCCAATGTTGGATCTGAAAGAGTTGAGTTAGTTACTAACAGACTTGGATCTTGCATAAATTGTTTCTTTTCAATTAAATCATCAAAAACACCTTTCCAGTCTTTACCGAAATGGATGTTGTGATGAGCAATTTTAGGATATTTCTTTTTGCTTCCTGCTAATAGAACCATTGCTGAAGGAGAATATTTTAGTCTTTTCACAGACCAAGGAACTTCTCCCAATAAGTTTTCATAAGCAACTGGAAGATCAGGGTTGAGAACGACTACATCTGCAGCGATTCTTTCCCCATTTTCTGTGATTACAGCTGTGGCACGATTACCACTTTTTTCAACCTTGGTAACTTCGGTGTTGTATTTAAATTCCACACCATGTTTTGTCGCTGCTGCCGCTAAAGCGCGAGGAATTGCATGCATGCCACCTTTAGGAAAGAAAACTCCGGCAACAGAATCCATGTAAGCAATAACGCCATAAATTGCTAAAGCTTGATAAGGAGATAGTCCTGCATACATTGCTTGGAAAGAATAAACTCTTTCAGTTCTGAAGTCTTTCAAATATTGTTGGGCTTTAGGTGCCATTTTTCTAAAGCCACCCAAGGCAATAAGTTTTGCCAAATTTGGGGTAAGAAGATTTAGGGGAGAGTCAATATTTCTATCAATAAAATCTTTCATCTCATATTGATAAAGTTTGGAAACGAAGTCAACGTATTTTAAGTAACCTTTGGCTTCATCAGCACCAATTACTTCTTCAATTTCTTGTGCCATTCTTTGCGGATTAGCGTGCACATCTAATTGAGAACCATCGTGATAATAAGCACGATAAAGGGGTGCAACTGGCTGTAAATCTAACCAGTCATGCATATTTTCACCAACACAGTCAAAGGCATCAGCAATTAAATCTGGCATTGTTAAAACAGATGGACCAGTATCAAAGTTGTAACCATCTTTAACCAATAAACCGTTTCGCCCACCTGGCACTGATTCTTTTTCAATAACTGTTACTTTTCTTCCCTTGCCAGCTAAACGAAGTGCAGTTGATAAACCTGCTAAACCTGCACCGACAATGACCACATGATCTGTTGGTCCTTTAACGGTGCGCATGCGACCGGGAATCAATCTGGTTGGTGAATAAGCCATGGTCATACTCTTCTAGAAGTTGCGGCAAGTGCCAACTCGGAAAACGCTGCTTTAGCCTGAACTGTGATATTTGCCTCAGCCAAAGCCTGCTGGGATTGGTCCAAAAGTGAGGAAATCATGGTTTCCACTTCAGTTAGTGCTCCTGTGGCAGTGACAATTTCTCTTAAACTGGCCACGCCTTGGTCATCTAAATCTTTACCAAAATGTTTATTCAATTCAACTTGTTGAGCAGCGTTGGCTTTTTGATAAGTCATTTCAATTAACACTGTTCTTTTTCCTTCTCTTAAATCATCTCCGGCTGGTTTGCCAGTTTCAACAGGATCACCAAACACCCCCAAAACGTCATCTCTTAATTGGAAAGCTTCACCAAGGGGAAGTCCATAATCTGTGTAAGTTTGCAAAATTTGTTTGTTTTCTGTGGCAAGTGATCCACCTAAATGAAGAGGTCTTTCTATTGTATATTTGGCTGATTTAAATCTGATTACATTTAAAGCATTTTCAATTGAACCGCCACCACGGGCTTGTTCAAAAATATCTAAATATTGTCCGGCCATTAATTCTGTTCTCATCAGATCATAAATCTTTTTCCCTCTCAACAAATCAGCCGTAGGTAAACCTGAATTCATTAACATTTCATCAGCCCAGGAAAGTAACAAATCACCTAATAAAATGGCACCACCACCACCAAATTGTTTTTTGTCACCTAACCAATTGGATTCTTGATGCATTGTTTCAAATCTTTTATGAATGGAAGGTTTGCCGCGTCTTGTGTCAGATGCATCCATCACATCATCATGGACAAGAGCGCAACCTTGCAAAAGCTCTAATGCAGTGGAGGCACAAATTATTTCTGAAGAGTCTTCACCACCTGCACCGATATAACCCCAATAACAAAAAGCCGCTCTCAATCTTTTTCCACCAGATAAAAATTCGTGTGCATAATCTGCTAACGGATCAAGGGATGGAGACACTTTATTTAGAATTGGTCTTTGTTGATTGATGAATTCATCTAGGCATTCTTGAACGCGTGGGCGTATTTCTAAAGCTTTCATGGGTGAAAAGAGATTAGCGGATTCTTCGAGATTTGATAACAGTTGCGATGTTGGCTATGAGACCAAGAGAGCCTAAGAATTGTTTAAAAGATGATCTGCCACCCAAAATTGCTACTGCTGGGAGAAGATAAGTGCCCAGAAAAGTTCCTGCTCTAACAGCAAAATCTTCATCAATTTCTGGTAACTCAATACTTGCCAGCTTGGATGCGACTCCGCTGCCATCAACCACAGCAACACTAAAACCGGTGGCTGTTAATTCTTTAACCCAAGCTCCGCCTTCAAATTTTTCATTGGCAACTCTAGTGTGACCAGCCATGGCACTATAAGCGTTTCTGTTAATAACCAAGAAACCAGCATCAATGTGTGTACCGTCATTTTCATTTAATGGAGTCGGTAAAGATAATAAGAAATTTGCGATAACCATAGGCTCTGTTTTATTTAAAATAGTTGGTTGTACCAAAAGTGCATCAAGATTGTTTTCTTGTAAACAATTAACACTTAAAGCAACGGCATCAGGTGTTAGTTTGATTCCTGGTTCAATAAATACTAAATATTCTCCTGTTGCTTTGAAAGCAATTCTTTGACATCCCCAAGCTTTGATGGTCCAAGAATCTGGTTTATCTGATTCATGACCCTTATCTTCAAGAGCTAAAACATCAAAATTAGTTAAACGTTGTTGATCTTTTGCCTCACGAAGAGAAGATGCGGCATCTTCAAAATGCACTGGAATAAGAATAGAAACTTCACTGTTAACAGTTGAAGCCACATTGTTTAATTCAATTTCTGCAACTTCAGGTTTGTTAAAAACTTTGTAAGCTGTATAAATTGCTGCAGCTGCGCCACCTAGAGCAAGTAAGAAGCCTAATCCGCTTGATTCTTTATCTTCATCACTCATTTAGTCGCCTTTTACTGTTTTGTAGATGAAAGCAATAATTATGTATGCCATCACAATAAGTGAAGTAATAAAGTAGCTTAAGTTTTCTACTAAAAATCTGGCACAATAAATTGTGAAAATAAATAACCAGGTAAATGTCAAAATTGGCATACGAGTTGAATAACGATCATTCTTAGAATTTTGACCACTTAGCACCATGATTATTAAAACAATCACGAAAGTTATCAATTGAAATTTGAGAGGGGACAAACCTAGTAAAACTGGTTTATCTACCCAAGTTAACCAACTGTGAAAACCTGCTTTCACAAATAAACCATCCAGGGCAACTAGTAATCCTGTGGTGGCTAATGCTGCTGTTAAGGGGGACATTGCAACTGCTCGAGAAATTCTTCGAGAAATAACTATGCCTAAATAAATTGTGGAACTCCACATCAGAGGAGTAATGAAAGGAACGTAAAGTAATTGAAAACCAAGTCGGTAGGTGTAGCTGACGTCTCCAAAGATGAACCCTGTTGCCGAATTAATAGCAAATACCGAAAAACTAATGCCTAAAGAAACCACCATGAAGGTGCCAGCCCAAGCCATGCCCCACCAAATAAATGCATGAGCAGTTGTGGCAATAAATATGAAAACAATAATAAAGAAAGTTAAAGAGTCTCTTCGATCAATTGGAAAAGTAGACCAGAGAGCAGAGCCAATAAGCCCTAAAGCAAAAAATATCCAAGGAATGGTTCTGAATCCAAAAGTGGGGCCACCAGTATCTCTGTGGGGACCACGATAAACACGAATACTCATACGTTTATTGTCCTTTAACCCTTTAAGGCCACATCGGTTGGTATTGCTCCACTTAGTCTTACAAGTTCCTCATAAGTGGTGGGGAATACAAAATGGGGATGACCTGCTGCTGCCCAAATTTCATCAAACTTCTTAAAGGTTTCATCAATTAAAATCTTCATCTTGGTGACATGACCAAGGGGTGGAACACCACCAATGGCATAACCGGTTACTTCCCGAGTCTTATCAGCATCAGCTTTACCAACATGGGCAACATCAAAAGCAAGTGCAACTTTGTTGGTATCAACTTTGTTTTCACCAGAGGTAAGTACTAAAACAGTTTCTCCATCTGCTTCAAACACTAAAGACTTAACAATCTGTCCGACTTGAACTCCTAAAGTGGCCGCTGCTTCATCAGCGGTGCGAGCTGTTTCTTTGGTTTGGATCACTTCACCTTTAACCCCAAGATCAGCTGCTGCTTTTCGAAACTTGGTGACTGATGGATGCTCGCTCTGGCTCATCCCGCAAGGCTACGCACTCACCCCTTAGTTGACCTTTGTCAGTGGAAGGTGATTAACTTAGTTTATTCGAACAGGTGTTCGGATAGTGAAGAAAAGGGCATTTTCCCCTGAATGACCCTTCTTCACTTTTGATTCAAATGGCGATTTACACCCCTTAATCGCCATTTGGCATCAAATGAAAAAACCCATCGTTTGACTCTTTCGCAGAAAACATGCGGGGAAGCTTTTTTCTCGAGAGAGTCAAACGTCCTAATTAAAAGTCGTCTTCCTCCGACTTAATTTAAAAAGAGGATAAGTCTATTTTGCAACAAAGTTTTACGCACTTAAATGTTTCTTCTGCTTACTCACTTCGCTATGGCACAGCTTTGCCTGAAAAAATAGTTGCCCAAGCTTCATTTCATAACTTTTCCAAAATTGCACTAACTGATCAAGACACCATGTCTGGGGCAATTAACTTTGTGCACCATTGCATGATTAATGGCATAACTCCCATAGTTGGAGTTGATTTTAATTTAGGTAAATCAAGAACCTTAGTACTTGCTCGCGGCAAAAACGGGTGGAGAGATCTATGTCGACTAGTAAGTAGTGCTCATCAAAAAGAACGAGGTAAACCCGTTTTAGATGTGTCTTTGTTATGGGAAAAGATGCAACAAGGAAACCTAGTAGCAATACTGGGAATTAATTCTGAAATTGGGCAAAGTGTGCTGAGAAACAGAATTGATTTAGCAAATAGTTTTTTACAAAACTGGTTAAGTCATGTTGATAGAAATGATTTAGTAATTGAAGTAACCGCTCACCCGAATTCTCATAAAGTCGTAGATCCCAAATACTCATTAAGCACAGCTAGTAAAATGGCTGCTTTTGCCAAAGACAATCGCCTAAGAGCAGTGCTTACCAATGCTGTGAGATATCTTGACTCAGAAGATGCAATTGTGGCTGAATTACTTGATTCAGTAGAAACTAAGAAACAAATGCGCTTTGAACAAGTAACAGGCTTTAGAGGTTCTGCTTACCTAAAATCTAGTGCTGATATGTCACAAGTTGCCTACAATATTGGAAAACATTTAAGTAGTCCTGAAACTGCTGTGTTGTTACTAAAGTTTACCCAACAAATAGCAGAAGAATGCAGTTTAGATCCTGTTAAAGATATTGGAATTGGTTCTATAAATGTTCCTGAAACTGATGTGGTTTTAGGCAAAAACAGTTTAGAGCCCATGAAAGTGTTAGTAGATAAATGTCAATCTGGTTTAACTAAATTAGGTTTTGGACATAAATCTGAATATCAAGAAAGATTAAGCCAAGAATTAGCTGTTGTTAGCCAATTAGGTTTCGCAGGATATTTCTTAACTGTAGGAGAAGTTGTTGATTTAACTAAACAAATGGGAATACGAGTTGCTGCTAGAGGATCAGGTGCGGGAAGTTTAGTTAATTTCACCTTAGGAATATCAGGTATTGATCCAGTTAAATATGGACTGCTAATGGAAAGGTTTTTATCTCCGTTAAGAAGTGCACTACCCGATATTGATATTGATGTGGAATCAGATCGAAGACTTGATATTTATGATGCAATTTATGAAAGATTTGGTAAAGACCGTGTGGTTTGTATTTCGATGCGGGAAACCTATCGCGTAAGACATGCAGTTAGAGATGTTGGTGCAGCACTTGGTTTACCGCCTGGAGAAATTGATGCTTTTGCAAAAACTTTCCCACGAGTAAGTGCCAGAAGAGCCAGAGAAGTTTTAAGTCAATTACCAGAGTTAAGAAAATCATCTTTTACTCGCTTAATGAGTGAAGGAAATCTTGATTTATATCTTGACTTAGTTGAAAAACTAGACGGCTTACCAAGGCATTTAGCAATGCATCCTTGCGGAGTTATTTTGTCTGATAAAACACTTTTAGATAGAACCCCAGTTGAATCAAGTGGGGCAAAGTTTCCCATGAGTCAATTTGATAAAGACGATGTGGAATTAATGGGTTTTCTTAAACTTGATGTTTTAGGTATCAGAATGCAATCTGCGATGGCTTATAGCTTGCAGGAAATAAAACGAGTAGAAAAAGTTGATATCAATCTTGATGAAATCTCTTTGGAGGATGAGAAGACTTTTGCGCTAATTCAATCAACTAAAACACTGGGTTGCTTTCAAATAGAGTCCCCAGGACAAAGAGAACTGATTGGTAAATTTGGTCCACAAAATTTTAATGATCTAATAATTGATATTTCTCTATTTAGACCAGGTCCAGTTAAATCTGACATGATCACACCTTTTCTAGAGGTAAGACAAGGCAAAAAAGCTCATCCCTTGTTACATGAAAAAATCGATCCGATTGTTCAAGAAACTAGCGGGGTAGTGGTTTTTCATGAACAAGTTATAAAACTAATTAGTGTCATGACTGGTTGCTCTTTAGCGCTGGGGGATGAAAAACGTCGCGCTATGGGTTCTTTTGAAGGCCAACTAGAAGTTGGAGAGTGGTTTATTAAAGCTGCCCGAAAACTTAAATATTCTCATGAGTTAATTAACCATATTTGGGAAATACTTAAAGCTTTTGCTTCCTTCGGGTTCTGCAAAGCCCATGCTGGTGCTTTCGCATTGCCTACTTATCAATCAGCATGGTTAAAAACTCATCACACCGCAGCATTCTTAGCTGGAGTATTAACCCATGATCCTGGGATGTATCCCAAAAGATTAATAGCAAATGATGCAAAAAACTTTGGCATAGCTTTACTTGGACTTGATGTTAATAAATCAGATCAGTGCTACCGAGTGGAAAAAAGTGGAGACAGATATGGCATCAGATTATCTTTGTTAGATGTGAGATCAATTAGTAATGCTGAAATCACAAGAATTGTAGAAAATAGACCCTTTGCGTCTTTAGCTGATTTTTGGCAAAGAGCACAAGTTTCTAAAAATGTCACCGAAAATATTATTTTGGCTGGCGGGTTTGATTCAATACTGCCCAGTCAACTAAATAGAAGAGATTTATTACTGCAACTATCCGACCTAGAACACAATTTAGGAGTAATTAGTAATCAGCTAATTTTAGATGTTGCTACTACACCTGAAAATGTTTCTTCAGGTTTACCTGATTTTACAAAGAGTGAAAACATTATTAATGAGTTACAAGTATTAGGTCTTGATGCCAGTAGTCATTTAGTTAATTCCTATATACCGTTTTTTAAAGATTTAGGAGTAACTCCTGCTAAATCATTAGTTTCTTTAACTGGGGGCAGAGAAGTATTAGTAGCAGGAGTAAAAGTCACTACTCAAACTCCACCGGTTCGAAGCGGCAAAAGAGTTATTTTTTTAACCATTGATGATCCCACTGGACCAAGTGATGCCGCTTTCTTTGAAGATGTGCAAAGTCATTACGCCTCAACTGTTTATGACTCAGTTCTACTTTTAGTAAGAGGGATTTTAAGAAGAACTGGACCTAGGGGAGTTTCAGTAAGAGCAACAGGTTGCTGGGATTTAGGTGAAATGTTTACCCTTTATCAGCAAAAAGGAATCAGTGAAGTTAAGAAAGTAATTGAGTTAAGCCCAGGACAAAAATCAAACCCTTACCGGGCAAAAGCAGGCGGCATGTCTGTGGGAAGAAGAACTTTGTTAACTAGTAAAAGCGAGATGATTGAACTATGACTCATCGCCAAATTCTAAAACTTCCCCATATAGAACTAACAGGTGATGATTCAGAAACAAACATTTTGCATGTGGATATGGATGCCTTCTTTGCTTCTGTGGAATTAAAAGATCGACCTGAATTAAGAGGTACTCCAGTAATTGTTGGTCACAGCGGAGGACGAGGAGTGGTTACTTCTGCCACTTATGAAGCCCGCAAATTTGGGATTCATGCCGCTATGTCAATGAGTGAAGCTTTAAGAAAATGTCCTGGGGCAACAGTGATTGAACCAAGTCATGAAAAATATGAAGAAGTCTCAAATCGTTTGCAAGATATTTATTACTCGATGACACCTTTAGTTGAACCATTAAGTGTTGATGAAGCTTTCTTAGATGTAACAGGTTCAAGAAAACTTTTAGGTACCCCTACTGAAATTGGGCATAAGTTAAGGGAAAAAGTTTTCCAAGCAGAAAACATCACTTGCTCAGTGGGGATTGCGCCCACAAAATTTATAGCCAAACTTGCTTCCACGAGAGCTAAACCTGATGGATTGATGGTGGTTTCACCTGAAGAGGTAATTGCTTTTTTGCATCCCTTACCAGTTGGTGCACTGTGGGGAGTGGGAGGAAAAACTGAAGAAGTATTAGCACGCTTAGGTTTATTTAAAGTTTCAGATATTGCAAATTTGCCTCTTAATACTTTAAGAAGAGCATTAGGTGATGGACTGGCAGAACATTTACATGAATTGTCTTGGGGTCGAGATGAAAGATCAGTTGAACCCTATGAGCCAGAAAAAAGTATTGGCAACGAAGAAACATTTTCAAAAGATTTAGATGAAGCAGCAGATATTTTAAGAGAAATTTTAAGACTAAGTGAAAAAGTTGCCACCAGATTAAGAGCAGCAGAACTTATGGGTCGAACCATTGTGTTAAAAGTTAGATTTGCCAACTTTTCCACCATCACCAGATCCAAAACCATCACCGATCCAATTGATGGGACCAAAGATATTTATGCCATCACTAAAACTCTCTTTGAAAACCTAAAACTTGATCGAGTCAGAGTCAGATTGGTCGGAGTAAGAGTAGAGAAGCTCGAAGAAGCAGAAAATGCCTCCCGACAGCTGCTGTTGGGGGAAAGTGAGAAGGGCTGGCGCGAAATTGATAAGGCCAGTGACAAGGCCAGTGCCCGATTTGGCGATGACGCCGTTAAGCCAGCACGACTCATCGATTAAGACCCACACTCCAATGTGCCTGCGCAGAGTAAAAGTCGTATTCTGGAAAGTAGGAAATACTCCTTACACAACACAGGGCGGGGCATAACCAAACGTGGCACTTTCAGACCGTGAACAAAAGTTGTTAGAACAAATGGAAAAAGCCCTTTATGCCGAAGACCCAAAATTTGCCTCCACCCTTCGCCGTTCCGGTTTTACTATCGCTCCCGGTGAGCGCCGCAACGTTATTTTTGGGCTTGTGGCCCTTGTTTCTGGATTAGTTTTAGTTTTTGGTTCAGTGGTTTCCAAAACGGTGATCGTGGGAATACCAGGATTCTTATTAGTGTTAACAGGATTTGTATTTATTGCTCGTGGTCTGCAAGAGCCCGTTGGTGCAGCTACCCCAACTCCTACCAAGGTTCGAAATAGAACCAAGAATTCTAAATTGATGTCAAGATTTGAAGAACGCTGGCAACAACGCCGCGATGGTGGAATCTAGTTTTTCTTTTTCTTTACTACTGAAATAACTGCAAAAATAATACCCAAAACAAAAGTTAAATAACTAAACGGAATCAAGAAAAAGGGTTCCTGTAAAGTTCCATTTGCATCAACTTCTGATCCAATTAAATTAAAAGCCAACATAAATATAATTGTTAAAGAAATAAATAAATAAGCAAGTTTTCTTGATAATTGTTTCAACGTATTATTTTCTAGACTTTACTTTCTTCTTTGTTCTAGGTGCTTTTTCAACTACAAACCAGGTTTTCCAAATAGCCAAAACTGTTGCGTAAGCAGGCAAACTTAGCAATAATCCTTTAGTTAATAGGGAAGGTTCTTGTAATGGTTCGGTGTAATTAAGAGACATCACAGTAATTGCTAGTAAGTAAACAATCGAAATCGTGATTGAAAATGGTCTCAAAACTGTAACTCTTACCGGGTGTGGAAATTTGATATTTGTTAATTGCAATGCACAAAGAATTAAAGAAATGACAACTACCCAAGTTGGTGGAGTTTTTAGAAGCAGGAAACTGATAACTACCAAATTCCACATGCAAGGAAAACCAACAAACCAGGAGTCATCTGTTTTATGATCGGTTCTAGCCCACCAAATAGCACAAGTTAAAAGAATTGCTCCAGCTACAAAAGTTTCATATTGAGCAGGCATCATGTTCATATTTAATAAAAACATCACAGGAATAATTACGTAAGTAAAATAATCAACGATTTCATCTAAAACCACACCACTTAGCCACGGGGCATGAATAACTACATCAAGTTTTCTTGCTATTGGTCCATCAATGCCATCAAGTATTTGACAAACGATTAACCAAATTAAAGAATCTCGAACTCTGCCATCAATGATTGCTTGTAGGGCCAACATTCCAAAGACTGCGCCACTGGCAGTAAATACGTGAAGCGCATATCCAGCATTTCGCTTAGCTTTTTTACGAGTTGTGGCCATCGCTTCATCCTAGGTGCCAGAAGAACACCCTCCGGTGGGGAATCACGCATAGAGCCTTGGGGAGATGGGGGAGTGAATATGAGTTATTTGGGGGCTGGGGGTTGAATTTGGAGGGAAAGGGAGTAATGTGGGCGTGACACCTGTAAGGGGTGTTTTGGCGACTCGGCCAGAGGCTGATCGAGCGTTAGGGGATCTAGAAACAAAGGGGAGGCCTCATGTTTTTGGGCACTCATGCCCCACGGCTAGACGACAAAGGTCGATTAGTGCTGCCCGCAAAATTTCGGGATGGTTTCTCAAACGACGTGGTCTTAACTAAAGGTCAAGATCTCTCAGTTGTGATGTGGCCAGCTAGTGAATTTCAAATTTATGCTCAACGTTTACGTGAAGCATCTCGTAATGATGCGCGCGTTAGAAGTTATTTAAGAGTTTTCTTTTCATCTGCTTTTGATGACCAAATAGATAAACAAGGTCGCATTACTTTGCCAACACCATTAAGAGAATATGCCCGACTTGAACGTGACGTAATCGTGGTTGGTGCTGATACCACTGTTGAAATTTGGGATCCAAAAGCTTGGGAAACATATTTGGCTGAAGCTGAACCAAAGTTTGCCTCAACTGCTGAAGAGGTGGTGCCAGGGATTTTTTAGAAGCTAAAAGAGTTAAACGAAAATATTTTTTCGTTTCGCTTGAGGCCTCTCTCTGCAAATTATTGTCCGCCGACTTTCTTCCCCGAAGCCGGAAGCAATGTTTGCAGAGGGGGACCTCGGTGAAACGCAAAGCCGAAATGTTAAGGGGAAGGGGAAACAGTAAATGGCTGAAAAGTCTTTGCAAGAACAACACATACCTGTGATGCGCGATCGTGTTATCGAAATGTTTGCCCCTGCACTAAATGTTGCAAACCCTCTCTTAATTGATGGCACTCTTGGTTTAGCTGGTCACACAGAATCATTATTAAAAGAATTCCCCAGTTTAAAAATTATTGGTATTGATAGAGATCCAATTGCAATCGAAAGAGCCAAACAAAGACTAGGCGAACTTGCCAGTCGCGTTGAATTTGTTAATGAAACATACGACCAAATTGAAAAAGTGTTAGCTGGCAGAAAAGTTAATGCAGTTTTATTGGATTTAGGGGTTTCTTCGATTCAATTAGATGAAACTAATCGTGGCTTTTCTTACTCTCATGATGCTCCACTTGATATGAGAATGAATGCCAATGATTCATTAACAGCTGCAGATATTTTAAATTCATATGATGTGAAAGATTTGACTTATATTTTAGGTACCTATGGTGAAGAAAAGTTTGCTAAACGAATTGCTCAAGAATTGGTTAAAAGAAGAAGCAATAAAGCCTGGACTACCACTTTTGAATTAGTAGAACTTATAAAAGATGTAATTCCTGCACCAGCTCGAAGAACTGGCGGAAACCCAGCTAAAAGAACTTTCCAAGCATTAAGAATTGCTGTCAATAACGAATTACAAATTTTAGAAAAAGCTATCCCTCAAGCTATGGCAGCTTTAATGGTTGGTGGAAGAATTCTGGTTTTGTCTTACCATTCCCTAGAAGATCGAATTGTTAAGAACGCCTTCAAGGAACAATCTTCAGTTATCGATGCACTTCCTGGTTTACCAATACTGCTATCTAAGAAAAAAGCCCCATTTGAATTAGTTAACAGAAAAGCCGAACAAGCATGTGATGCCGAAATTGTGTCTAACCCCCGATCCACTTCGGTTCGATTAAGAGTTGCGCAAAGAGTGGAGGTGGCAGCATGAGTGTTGCTCCAATATCACTTAGTAACCCTCAGGTAATACCGAAACAAATTGCTGCTGTTGGATTCGGATTAATTGTTTCAGGAATTGTACTTTTAGGAATGTTGGGCGGATTATTCGTCAACACTTTGTTGTCGCAAGGACAATATGAGATTCAAGAATTACAGAACAAATCAATTGTCTTAGCTGATGAGCACGAAATGTTGGCACAAAATGTGTCACGCATGGAATCACCAGAAATTCTTAAAATGCGTGCGATTGAAATTGGCATGATTCCAAATCCGGGTTCTGCATTCATTGATTTAAGAGATGGTCGACTAATTGGTGCAGGGGTCGACCCGGTCCTTAATCAACCAGATCCAAATGTTGTTACCCAAATGAGCACACCATGAATCCAAACGAAGTAATCAAACTTAAAACTAGTCCGCGCAGAATGCGCGGAGCTTTAGCTTTCTGTTTAATTGTTTTATCAATTTTTGGGTTAAGACTTTTCCAATTACAAGCACTAGATGCACCAAGATTGGCTGCAGCTGCTGCTGAAAAAAGAACGAGAACATTAATTCTGCCAGCACAACGTGGTGAAATAACTGATCGAAATGGCGCTCCACTAGCAATTACTGTGGATGCCAGAGACATCACAGTTGATCAAACAATGGTTACTGATCCCGTTGCCACCGCAAATGCTATCTCTCAAGTAACCGGTGCAGATATTACTACTTTAATTCCTGAATTAACTGGGGAGAGAAGATTCAATTATGTTTTGAAAAAAATCACTCCAGAACAATGGAACAAATTAAAGCAATTAAAACTACCAGGAATTTTTAGTGAGAAAACAACAAAAAGAATTTATCCATCTAACACCCTTGCTGCTAGCACAATTGGTTTTGTAGGTGGGGAGGGAAAAGGTTTAGCTGGTTTGGAATATGGATTTGAAAGTGAATTAGCTGGTTCTCAAGGTGAAGTCACAGTTGAAATAAGTGCAGGAGGTAGACCACTTCCTTCAGGTATTGCTTCAGAGAAAAAATCTGTTCCAGGAATGGGAATACGTTTAACAATAGATAGAGATTTGCAATTTGTTGCCGAACAATCTTTGGCTGCCAGAGTGCAGTTTGCACAAGCAGATAGCGGCACACTTGTAGCAATTTCACCTAAAACCGGAAAGATTTTAGCGCTAGCAACTTATCCAACTTTTGATGCCAATTATCCCAGTGAAGCTCAACCAGGGGTAACGGTGAATCACGCCTTAGTTGATGCATATGAACCAGGTTCAACAGCAAAAGTAATGACGATGGCAGGATTGTTAAACGAAGGTGTAGCAAGCCCTACAACTCCTTTTACTATCCCTCCGGTGTTGAAACGAAATGGTAAAACTTTTCACGATAGTGAGCCGCATCCAACTTTGAAATTAACAATGACTGGTGTGCTTGCAAAATCGAGCAACATTGGAACAATTCAAGCAGCCGAATTAATAGGGGCAGAAAAATTTAATGATTACTTAACCAAATTTGGGGTGGGACAAGAAACAGGAATGCAATTTCCAGGTGAATCAAAGGGACGATTACCTAAGTTAGAAAAATGGTCTGGCACAAGTTTTCCTACGTTTGCTTTTGGTCAGGGCTATATGGTTTCCGCAGTTCAAATTGCCAGTATGTATGCAACTATTGCAAATGATGGGGTGAGAATGAATCCATCTATTATTGAAGGCTACGTAATGCCTAATGGTGAATACCAAACTTCTGCACCTACTACCAGAACTGAAGTTATGTCTGTTGCTGCGGCAAAAACTTTAAGGGAAATGATGGAAACAGTTGTTTCAGATGAAGGTACTGCTCCATTGGCAGAAATTCCTGGTTATCGAGTTGCCGGAAAAACTGGTACAGCTGAAGTTGTGGATCCGATTTGTAAATGTTATTCCAATGACGTGATTGCCTCATTTATTGGAATGGCGCCAGCAGAAAATCCAGAAATTGTTGTGGCAGTGGCAATTCATAAACCACGAAATGGTCGTTGGGGAGGATCGTTGGCAGGTCCTGTTTTCAAGGAAGTTGCACAATATTCCCTAAAGCAACTAAATATTCCTCCTTCTAATGGAAAGCCCACGGGCTATCCTGTGGAGTGGTGATTTAAATGAAGTTTGCCCGCCCCAGAGTCAAGCCTGTGTCGTTAGGTGAACTTGCCCAAAAATTTAAAATTGAAACAAATAATTCTGATTTAAAAATAACGGGAATAACTCTCAATACAAAAAGTGTTGAACCAGGAGATCTATTTGTTGCTTTACCTGGAGAAAATAGTCATGGTGCAAATTTTGTTGCAGAAGCAAAATCAAATGGCGCAGTAGCTGTTTTAACAGACAAACAAGGATCAAAAGCACTTGGTGAAACTGATTTCCCAGTCATCAGTATTGAAAACCCTCGCCACCAGCTAGGTGAAATATCTTCCTTTGTTTTTGGTAATCCTTCTAAATCTTTGAAGATTTTTGGTATCACTGGCACTAACGGAAAAACCACCTCTGCTTGGTTAATGCGTTCTGGTTTAGAAAAATGTGGCATTCCAACTTCGCTATTAGGAACAGCAGGAATAACTATTGCGGGTACCAACTTACCTAGCACTAGAACTACTCCTGAAGCACCAGAATTACAAGCGTTGTTTGCTTTAGCTTTAGAAAAAGGTTCAAAAGCAATTTCAATGGAAGTTTCTTCCCATGCACTTGTTTTAGAAAGAATCAATGGCACAAAATTTGTTTGTACTGGGTTTACAAATTTGAGTCAAGACCATCTTGATTTTCATAAGAATATGGATAGTTACTTTGAATCTAAAGCAAAACTCTTCACTAAAGAATTCTCTAACAAAGCTGTAATAACAGAAGTAGATATTTGGGGTAAGAAACTAATAGATAACGTGGAAATTCCTGCGGTAACACTGGGCGGTGGTGTTCAAAACGACTGGCGAGTCAATGACATCACCGCAGCTCTAGGACATGTTTATTTCGAATTAATTGATCCTAGGAAAAAATCTCACAAAGTTACTTTAGGTTTTGCAGGTGCATTCAATGCCTATAATGCAGCTTTAGTAATTGCTATGGCAGATCAAATTGGTATTGATACAAGAGATTTTATTAATGGAATCAAAGACACCCAAATACCTGGCAGAATGCAACCAATAGTTATTCCTGGTGCCGCACTAGGAATTGTTGATTACGCTCACACTCCAGCAGCAATAAACAATGTTTTGGTTGCACTCAAGAATCAAACTCAAGGCCAGTTAATTGTGGTACTTGGGGCGGGAGGAAATAGGGATGCTGAGAAGCGACCTTTTATGGGATCAGCCGGTGAAAAGTTTGCAGATAAATTAATTATCACCGATGACAATCCTAGAGATGAAAATCCAGCAGAAATTAGAAACTCTATTTTAACTGGAATTAGCGATAAAGCTAAAACTTTAGATATTGCCAACAGAGCAGAAGCAATCAAAGAAGCTGTGAAACTTTCTTCCCCATATGACACAATCGCCGTTCTGGGCAAAGGTCACGAAACTTCCCAAGAAATAGCAGGACAGATTAATGATTTTGATGACGCCAAACATTTATTAGAAGCATTACAAGAAAAGTTTGGTAAATAAACATGATTTCAATGAATCTCAAAGAAATATCTGCAGCAATAGCAGCTGAAGTAAAATTTGCAGATCTAGAAACAATAGTAACTGGAAAAGTTGTTATTGATTCGAGGAAAGTTTTGCCAGGTGACTTATTCGTTGCAATAAAGGGTGAAAATGTCGATGGTCATGATTTTGCTGCGCAAGCCATTAAGCAGGGAGCAGTGGCGGTAATTTCGGGTAAAGAAATACCTGGTGTAGCGAGTTTGATTGTCACACAAGGAAATAGTAATTCTAAGGAAGTTGATCAGCCCACTGTTATTGCTCTGGGAAAACTTGCCAAATATCTTTTACAAAGATTACCAAATCTGTGGAAAATAGCAGTAACAGGTTCCTCTGGGAAAACGACAACAAAAGACTTGCTAGCTGAATTAGGCAAACTTATTGGACCAACAGTTGCTCCCATTGGTAGTTACAATAATGAAATTGGTTTACCACAAACTGTTCTAGAATGTGACGAAAATACCAAGGTCTTAATTCTAGAAATGGGCGCAAGGCAAGTTGGAAATATCAAACACTTATGTGAGATAGCAAAACCAGATACTTCTATAATCTTAAATATTGGAACTGCTCATGCTGAAATTTTTACTTCACCGGAAATAATATTTCAGGCAAAAAGTGAAATTATTGACTGTTTAACATCTACTGATGTTGCAATCCTAAATCATGAAGATTCACGGTTTGCGCAATTTAAAACTAAAGCAAAAGTTATTAGTTTTGGGTTAACAGGATCAAATGTCAGTGCCAGTAATGTTATCTTAAATGAAAATGCTCAAGCTCAATATGAATTGGGATATGAAGGTAAAACCAGTCTGGTAAATTTGAAGTTAATTGGGGCTCACCAAGTTTCAAACTCATTAGCAGCAGCTGCAGCATTCCTACAAAAAGGTATTGCCATTGAGGATATTTCAAAAGTGCTCTCAAATGCGACCCCGAAGAGTAAATGGCGTTTACAAATCGAAAAGAGCAAAAATAACGTCACGGTAATTAACGATGTTTACAATGCAAATCCTGAATCTACTAAATCAGCGATTAAAACTCTGAAACAAATAGGGGAAGACAAGAATACTTTTGCTATTTTAGGTGAAATGCGGGAACTGGGAAATCTTTCTAAACAATTGCATGAAGAAGTTGCAGCACTAATTCAAAAACTAGAAATCAAAAATACCCTTATTATCGGAAATGGCGCAAAACCAATTTATGATTATCTTTTAACCCATGAATATTCAGGAAAATTACTGTTCGTTGAAAGCGTCGACAGTGCCTTGGTTAAAGCCAAAGAAATCATCCAAACAAACGATGTTGTGTTAGTAAAGGCATCTAGATCTGTCGGACTCGAGCGAGTCGCAAATGCAATAGTTCAAGATTTCAGCGACAATTTAACTAACAATAGTAATCAGGAGGTCGGCTTGTGAGGCTGATCATCATTGCTGGTGTTTTTTCCATGATGTTTTCACTTTTTGCCACACCACTATTAATTAAATTCTTACGACGAAGAGGTCGTTCTCAAGCAATAAGAATTTCTGATGGCAACATTAATTACCCAGAACATCAAGCAAAAGTGGGAACACCATCAATGGGTGGACTAGCAATTCTTGGTGGAACATTGTTTGGATATGGCATGGCGCATTTCATCTTATGGAGACCACCAACACTTTCAGCAATTATGGCACTGGCATTAATGTTTGGTTTAGCAGCCGTTGGCTTTGCTGATGATTACTTAAAAGTTTATAAACAAAACAGTCGCGGCATCCGAGCTAGAACAAAGTTGCTTGGTCAAGCTTTTGTTGCTTTTGCGTTTGGTTATGCATCCCTTAATTATCCTGACGAATTAGGTAGAACTCCAGGATCAACTGCTTTGTCATTTGTGAGAGACACCAACATTGTTTTACCAGCAATACTTTTTGTGTTATTGGTCTGGTTTTTAGTGACAGCGGCAACAAATGCTGTTAACTTAACTGACGGTTTAGACGGGTTGGCTGCGGGAGCAGCAGTGTTGACACTTGGTTCATACATTCTTATTGGAGTTTTTCAATTCAACCAAAATTGTTCTTTTGACAGAAATGCAACTTGTTATGACGTAAGAGACCCACTTGATTTAGCTGTGTTTGCAGCAGCCGTTGCTGGAGCATGCATTGGTTTTCTGTGGTGGAACACATCTCCTGCCCAAATTTTTATGGGTGACACCGGTTCATTAGCAATCGGCGGGGCAATTGCAGGTTTAGCAATTATGACTAGAACTCAATTACTAATGGCGTTCTTAGCAGGTTTGTTTGTGTTGGTAACAGTTTCAGTAATTCTCCAAGTTAGTTCTTATAAGCTCACCGGTCGAAGAGTTTTTAAGATGGCGCCGCTGCATCACCATTTTGAAATGTTGGGATGGCCAGAAATACAAATCGTGGTTCGATTTTGGGTTATACATGGTGCTTTAGTTGCCGGAGGATTGGCCTTGTTTTACGCAAGTTGGGTAAGGGCATGATCGATTGGTCACGACACCATAGACAAAGTGACTGGACCAAAGTAAATGCTTGTGTGGTTGGTTTAGGAGTTGCAGGTTTTGCCGCTGCAGATGCCTTAATTGAAGTGGGCGCTCAGGTAACTGTTATTGATAACGGTAACGGTGAAAAGCAAAAAGAACATGGCACAGTTTTAGAAATACTGGGTGCCAAAATTTATTTAGATTACAAGGGTGAAATCCCTAACAACACAAACTTATTAGTACTATCCCCAGGAGTAAGACCAAGTGCAGAAATAATAAATGAAGCCCAACAAAAAAATATAGAAATTTGGGGAGAATTTGAACTTGCCTGGAGATTGAGAACTCTTGATTTCCCTGCTCCATGGTTATGCATTACCGGCACAAACGGCAAAACCACAACATCGATGATGTTGTCTTCAATTTTGACTACAGCCGGATTAAGAGCTCCAGCTGTAGGAAACATAGGTGACTCACTTGTTAGTGCGGTGATGGATCCAATTCCGGCAGATGTATTAGCAATTGAAGTAGGAGCACCGCAATTACCTTTTGTTAAATCAATGTCACCACATTCTGCAGTGGTGTTAAACATGGCACCGGATCACATTGATTTTTTTAATGGATATGAAAATTATGCTAAGACTAAAGCTAAAGTTTATTCCCAAGTTCAAAAGTCTGCTATCTATAACGTGCAAGATGTTGTCACGGAAAAAATGGTGGAAGATGCAGATGTGGTCGAGGGAGCCAGAGCAATTGGTTTTACTTTAGGTTTACCTGGATTGTCAATGATTGGTGTGGTGGAAGATTTTATTGTTGATCGTGCTTTTCTTGAAGAAAGACAAACACATGCTCAGGAACTTTGTGCAGTCGATGACATACAACCAAACGCTCCACACAACATTGCTAATGCATTGGCAGCAGCAGCACTAGCTCGTTCCTACGGGGTGGAAGCAGCTCATGTTCGAGATGGTTTGCGAAGTTTTGTCCCCGCACCGCATCGAATTGCCACGGTGGGCCAATTTAACGGTGTTACCTACATTGATGATTCCAAAGCCACAAATTGTCATGCTGCGCAAATGTCTTTAAAAGCTTATGAAAACGTGATTTGGATTGCTGGTGGACAAGCCAAAGGCCAAGATTTTGCGGAACTTATTAAACAAAATAGTAAAAACATGAAAGCTGCAGTGTTACTCGGTGAAGATAAAGAATTAATTGCTAAAACGTTAAAAATGATTGCACCAAATATTCCGGTAAAAATAATTGAAAGAACAGATGATGCAGCGATGCTAGATGTGGTAATTGCTGCTAGCGAGTTTGCACAAAGTGGAGATACAGTTTTATTGGCACCGGGTTGTGCTTCTTGGGACATGTTTAAGGACTACCGGGCACGCGGTAACGCATTTGCTGAAGCCGTTATTAAAACACAAGGAAGTAAATAATGGTTACGCAAAGTGGTGTTAGAAATCCGATTCCAGTACGAGAACCAGATCTTTCAGGTAAACTTTATTACGCTTTAGTGATTGCCACTTTTGGTTTACTTTTTATAGGTATGGTTATGATTTTGTCAGCATCAACAACTGTTTCATATAAACAATTCAATAATCAGTACATAATTTTCTTAAGACAGTTAATGTTCGCCGCAATCGGTGTAGTTTTGATGATGGCAATTTCACGATTACCAAAGGTTTTCTTTTTGAAGTGGTCGGTAGTGGCTTTGGTGATTTCAATTGTGTTGCTGATTTTGGTACTAATTCCAAGTATTGGTATTTCGGTAGCAGGGCAAAGAAACTGGATTAGTTTGTGGGGGCCTTTTAGATTACAACCCAGTGAAGTTGCGAAATTGACTTTAATTGTGTGGGGATCAGCAGTACTAAGTAAACAGATTCGATCCAAAACAACGACATGGCAAAATTTATTAATTCCAGTATTCCCAGTGGGATTAATTATTACGGTATTAGTTATTTTTGAAGGAGATCTTGGCACAACTTTAATTATTGGCCCAATTTTATTATCCTTATTTTATGCAGTCGGTGCACCAATGAAATTATTCACTTGGTCAGCTATGGCTGGGTTATTGGCAATCTTGTATCTGTCGATTCAAGAAACCTATAGAATCCAAAGATTTTTGTCATGGATTAGTCCCACAGTTGAGAATCAAGATGCAGGTTGGCAGGTGACTCATGGAAAATATGCATTAGCTTCTGGTGGTTGGACTGGCATTGGCTTAGGAGCAAGTAGAGAAAAGTGGGGCTGGTTGCCGGCTGCTCACACTGATTTTATTTTTGCGGTAGTTGGTGAAGAAATCGGTTTAGTGGGCACAATTATTGTTTTGATTTTTATTGGCACCATCGCTTATGTGGCGCTAACTTTAGCCAGAGAAACAAACGATCGTTTTACTAAATTGATTGCAACATCAGTCATGGCTTGGATTGTGGTGCAATCAATAATTAATATTGGTGCAGTTTTGGGATTGCTTCCAGTAACAGGTGTGCCCTTACCACTGGTTTCTTATGGTGGTTCTTCCTTGATATTTACCTTGGCTGCAATTGGGGTATTAATGGCAGTTTTAAGAGCTGAACCGACTGTGAAAGCTGACTTGAAAAAGAAAAAATCATCAAGAGTGAACAAATGACAGTCATCGCCCTTGCTGCAGGTGGAACGGCAGGTCACATTGAACCAGCAATAGCTTGTGCTAAAGCCATTAAGAACTTAAACAATTTGGTAGAAGTTTTTATTGTGGGAACAGATAAAGGTTTGGAAAGAAATCTTGTTCCACAAAGGGGTTTAGAACTTTCTTTAATTCCAGCTACTCCCTTGCCCAGGAATTTTAGTCTTACCATGATCACATTGCCTTTTAGAATGTTAGCTGCCCAAAGAATTGCTCAAAAATTACTGGTAGATAGAAAAGTTGATTGTGTGATTGGTTTTGGGGCCTATGTTTCCTTACCTGTGTATCTTGCTGCCCGAAAACTTAAAATCCCAATTGTTATTCATGAAGGGAACAAAAAAGCCGGCTTGGCTAATCGCATCGGCAGTAGATTTGCCGCCCAGGTTTTTCAAATGTTTCCAGATTCAATTAAGGGTGCCCAAACTGTAGGTATGCCACTTCGCGCAGAGATTTCAAATTTAGATAAAATATTGATGCGAACAACAGCTAGACAGAATTTCAATTTAGATGAAAATAAACAAACTTTACTGGTTTTTGGTGGATCTCAAGGTGCATCCTCAATAAATAGAGTTTTAGTTGATTGTCTTCCAGAATTTGAGAAACTTAACATACAAGTACTGCACGCCATTGGAAATAAAAACACAATTAATCAGAGCACGCAACGATTTGGTTTTTATTATGCAGTTTCCTACATTGATAAAATGGAATTGGCTTATGCTGCCGCAGATTTGGTAATTTCCAGAGCAGGTGCCATGACTATTGCTGAACAAACCGTTTTAGCTATGCCAGCAATTTATGTTCCCTTTGCGGCAGGCAATGGGGAACAAACCAAAAATGTGGCACAACTTGTTAAAGATGGGGGAGGAATACTTATCCCTGATGCCGAATTGACAGCAGCATTGTTGGTGCAACGAGTAAGCGAACTGATACAAAACCCCAGCAAATTGCAAGAATTGTCACAGGCCGCCAGTGGTCATGGGTTGCGCGATGCTGACAAGAAAGTTGCTCAAAGCGCGTTAGCCTTAGCAAATGCACATAAATAGAGTCAGTAAATGACATTGAACAAAGAAATTTCCGATTTAGGAAAAGTTCACATTTTAGGTTTAGGTGGTGCAGGCATGTCTGGCATTGCCAGACTGCTGTGTGCACAGGGAGTGGAAGTTAGTGGCACGGATGCAAAAGAATCAAGAAGACTTGAAGCTTTAAGAAAAATTGGGGTGAAAGTATTTGTGGGACATTCTCCACAAAACTTAACCGATTGCCAAACAGTTATTCATTCCACAGCTATAAAAGAAAATAACCCTGAATTAGAAGCAGCCAGAGAAAAGAATTTAAAAGTATTAAGAAGAGCAGATGCTCTAGGAGTGCTCACCAGACAATTTGAAACTATTGCTGTCTCAGGCACTCACGGCAAAACCACCACTACCTCAATGGTCACCGTTGCCTTACAAGCTTGTGGAGAGGATCCTTCCTTTGCAATTGGTAGTGAGCTTTCCGAAACTGGTTCAAATGCGCACCTAGGTGAAGGAAACACTTTTGTGGTCGAAGCTGATGAATCAGATGGATCATTTCTATTTCTATCACCAAAAGTTGCGGTGGTCACAAATGTTGAAGCAGATCACCTAGATCATTGGAAAACTTTTGAAAACATAGAAAATGCATTTGTGGAGTTTTGTGAATTAACTAAAACTAGAGACGGTTTTACAGTTATCTGCTTGGATGACCAAGGCGGTAAAAATTTGGTAGAGAAAGTAAAAATAAAAGGTGTAAAAGTTATCACTTATGGAACAAACCAGTTAAGTGATTTACAAATTACAAACTTAAAACTGGGTCTTCCTGGACCAAGTTTTGAAGTCGTATATCTTGGCCAGAACCTAGGCAAGATTCAATTGAAAGTGTTGGGTTTACATAATGCTCTCAACGCTGCTGCAGCTCTTTGCGTTGGGTTAGGTTTAGGAAAAAATTTTGCAAGTTTGAGAAATGGTATTTCCAAATTCACCGGTACAAAAAGAAGATTTGAATATAAAGGAAGTGCAGATGGGATCAGAGTTTATGACGATTACGCCCATCACCCAACAGAAATTGAGGCAACACTAAAAGCTGCCCGAGAAGTTGTTCAAGGGGGAAGTGTTGTGGTCGCTTTTCAGGCGCACCATTATTACCGCACTGCGCTATTTAATAAAGAATTCGGTGCAGCACTTGGATTAGCAGATCAAGTAGTGGTGTTAGAAGTTTTTGCACCTGGGGAAGAGGCAATCCCTGGAGCAAGTGGTCAAACAATGGCATCACTTGTGCCACTGCCACCAGATCAAGTTATTTTCGAACCTTCCTGGTCAAAAGTTGCTCAACAACTAGTTAACAGAGCAAAGCCAAATGACATCATTATGACTTTAGGAGCTGGCGATATTGGACTACTAGCACCAGAGGTTCTTACTCTTTTAGAAGCCCGACAGAAATCGTGATTAGAAAGAAACCTCGTCGAAGAATTATTTTTGTCCTAATTTTACTTTCAGCACTGGCTTCAACATTTTTTTATATTGGTTGGTACTCAAATTTATTAATTGTTAAAACTATTGAAGTCAGGGGAGCCAAAGAAGTACCAGTTCAAGTCATCACTAAAACAGCCAATGTGAATTTGAATACCCAATTGTTTCGTGTGCCGATAGCCAGTGTGGCTGAAAGACTCAGCACGATCTCTCAAATAGGCAGAGCCGATGTGAGAAGAGGATGGCCTTCTACGTTGGTTATTGAAATTAGTGAAAGATCCCCAGTTGCGCTAACCGATATGACGGCAGGCAGATTCTTAGTTGATCAATCCGGTTTCCCATATCTACCAGCACCAGTTGCTGCCAATTTTCCATTAATAAGTGGACCAGATGACAAATCTCGGGCCGCCAGCATTTTAGTTTGGCAAAGTTTTCCTGACTGGTTAAAAGCCGAGATCACAATCACTAATGCAGAAAACCCAAACTCGATTTGGTTAATGATGACTAGTGGCAGAAAAGTTTTATGGGGCAGTGTTGATAAATCTCAAGATAAGAGTGCTGTGTTAAAAGTTTTAAGAAGAATGGCAGGTTCAACATACGATGTTTCCATACCTGAATTTCCGGTAGTCAAACCTTAATCAAAAAGGAATATCTTCATCGTTTTCGCTAACTTCAGCTAACGATGCAGAAAGACCTAAAGCTTTAGCAACCCGATCATCGTTACTTAGTAACGGGATCGAAGAATTCTCAATAATTTCACCAGTTTTAAGATCAACTTGTAGTCCACCGATGTCTGCTTTTACTTGTTCAGCATTGGCAAATTCGCACCACTGGCTTACTTTGCACCAATTACAAGGTGGATTAGCAGAAGGTGCAAAAAGTGTGTCACTAGCCCAGGTATCTACTTGCTCAGCTAATTGTGACCATGCTGCAAGTTTAACTTTTTCATCATCACAATCCCAGGTGATGATTTTACATTCATCACTGGATATGAGTTCTAATTCAACTCGTTTATTTTTGAAATTACCAATTTTTGCCAAAACATCTTTGGGTAAAGCATTTTCAACCATCAATCTTATTGCTAATGGCAATTGTGGATAAATGTTGAAATAGATATCATTTTCTAAATCTTTGATACTGGAAACTGTTTTCATTTCTCGCCACACCAAATCTTCACCATTTTTATAAATAAGATCAGGTCTTGTGCTGACTGAAATATCTGCATCAGTATCAAGGGCCTCCACCGCTATTTCAGTGGCAACTTGAGAATCACTATTTATAGGACAAGTTAATTGATGCTGAGCAAGAAACGGTAACGCAACATTTGCTTCATCTTGATTCCAACTCAGCTCTGTAGCTATTACTCCTAGTGTTGTTGGCGTTGGCAGCTCAGTTTTTTCACAAGCTTTTGATCTTTTGTGTGCTTGCTCTAACCAAGCATGAACCAGCAAACCTCTTTGTTGAGCTGAGTTTTGAGTTTCCGGTTTGGTTCTTAAGCCAAGTTCATCTTGCAAAAAATACTGTCGCGGACATCTTCGATAAGTATGAAACTTTGAAGGTGAATAAGCCTTAGGCCAAGGAGCAAAAGCAGTAATACCTAATAACCCTGGTCTATTAGGTAAAGTTTCACACATCGTGTTAGCTCTGCAGCTTCTACAATTTGGTCCAGACTTTTGTGTGCCTCCTTTAACGCGTTCAATAATTGTAGGCAAAGATTTTGTAAACATTTGACGAGCATCTTCCACACTTGTTGTTAAAACAATTGCTTGACTGGCATCAAGGCAACCAATTTCTCTGATTCGGACATCTTGAGCTGGTGCTAAAACTTTATAAATTGGATCTCGTGGAGAACTCCAACTTGGTTCACTGTGTGGAACACCGTCGGCCAGAATTCGGGCTATCACTCCTGCTCTAACAGGATTAAGAGTTGTTAAACCAGCTCTAGAAAATTTAAGAGCCCTAAATTCTCTAACTTTTCCATCATGGGAAGTTAAATAAATTCCCCAGGCAAACCATTCTGTATGTGAATCTTCGCTGTCATCAAATGCTTGAATCACTTCCAAGTCAGTGAAATCAATATTGTGTGCCATATCTTCAACGCGAGCTTTTTCCCAAGCAGTCAAATACCCAAGTAATGCATCAATAGCCCATAACTTATGAGACTTTTCAACTTGGCCACGGGATTTACTAATCGCTTCAGTAATTGCACTTTCAGCGATCTCATCTTTGTCTTCAAATTCGTGAATCACTTTTTCGTTACTAATACTGGACAAAAGTGCATCTCTAACAATTCCTAATGGAAAAGATTCAAACGGGGGATAGCGAAGTTGTAAGTATCCTTCCCCAATTTTTGCGGCAGGTCTTGATTTAAGTGAAATAAAATCATGGCAAGCTCTGTTGTTTTCTGCACCGACTTGCGAAGCAGAAATTCTTAAGAAACCTGCTGTGGTTACCGGAAAACCAGGTAGCCAGTCTTGCGGAATTTGAGTGGTCATAATTCTGGTTCTCCGAAGGGCAACATTTCCATTCCAGCATTTGGATTACTTGCTTTACTGCGGACTCTTTTTTCGACGTTTAAAGTTGCTAACAAACTTTCAGATTCAGAGGTCCCAGGCATAGGGGCTTTGGAGGTTTTTGCTGGACAAGCTTTTATGAAGGCACAAGATTTGCAAGGGTTACCAGGATTTGCCATCCAAGTTTGTTTTTCTAAAGAAGAATCCATTTTTCTTCTGGTGGTAACTAAATGTTGAACAGCTCGATCAAGTGCAGATTTATAGGTAGGTCTTCTAACTCGATCTCTGCCAGGTAAATAGATGAGTTCTACTTCTCCAACATCTAAACCGTTTTCTTTCAAACCAGCTGCATAAAGCATCACTTGGCGTAGTGAATCAGTTAAATATTGTGGAGCTGGTCTTTTGGATGTTTTGTAGTCGGTAATGCGCACCACACCATCTCGAGTCATTCGATCTAGTCGCCCATAAAGTTTCACAGATTCAAAAATGGCGGTCACTGGTCGTTCTAGATCTTCCAGATCAATATTTAGTTGGGTAGGATCTTCCAAGTCAAAATATCCCTTGAGTGACTCAGCACTTTTATCCTTAAGTGTTACTAAATCTTCCTCTTTTAACCAAGACTTGTTGTGATCAATAACAACTTCACCTGTATCGCGTAATAAATTCCAGGCCACTTCTTTGGTTCTATTTTCTGCTTTAATCTTTAAAAAATTCTCTAAAACATCATGAACAAGTGTGCCAATTATTTGAGGCAAACCTGCAGGTTCACGCCATCCCGCAACTGATGAGAACCAGTAGGCCAAAGAGCATCTATCAAAACTTGATAGTTGACTGGGCGAGACATGCTTTGGTAGTTGATTACCAATATCAGCTACTTGTACGGCAACCAGTTTTTCTTCTGACATTGCTCTATTTTTCGAATGTGTAGAAAACTTTCATCTACATCGACTTAACAGCGGAAACAACCTTGGACAATGAATCTTTAGCATCACCAAATAATAATGTTGTTTTGTCGTTGAAAAGTAATTCGTTTTCCACACCTGCAAAACCTGGGCGCATGGAACGCTTCATAAATACAACTTGTTCAGCTTGATCGGCATTAAGAATTGGCATCCCAAAAATTGGGGAAGTCTTGTCTGTTCTGGCAGCAGGATTTACTACGTCATTTGCTCCCACCACCACAGCTACAGTGGCACTGGCAAATTCGGAATTAATTTCATCCATTTCTTTTAATTGCTCATAAGGAACATCAGCTTCGGCAAGTAAAACGTTCATATGCCCAGGCATGCGCCCTGCCACTGGATGAATTGCGTATTCAACTTCTACACCTTTAGAGATTAATAAATCAACTAATTCTCTTAAAGATTGTTGCGCTTGAGCAACCGCTAAACCATAACCTGGAACAATAATCACTTTTGATGCATAAGCAAGCATGATGGCAATGTCGGTTGGTCCAGCACTTTTAACTGGTCTATCAACTGCAGAAGTTGCTGCAGTAGTTGCTCTGGCAGTGAAGGCACCAAACAAAGTTGCAGTTAAAGGTCTGCCCATAGCTTTAGCCATAAGTTGGGTTAATAACGTTCCGGACGCTCCAACTAAAGTACCGGCAACTAATAACAAGACGTTATCTAATACGTAACCACTTGCAGCTACAGATAAACCGGTAAACGCATTTAACAAACTGATCACAATTGGAACATCTGCACCACCCACGGGAAGTACAAACAAAATTCCCATAACTAAAGACAAACCAACCAATGTCCACAAGGCCCAATTTTCTGGGCTAATTAATAAGTAAACAGACATTACTAAAGTTGCGATTGCTGTACCTATTGTTATGAAACGACCAAAAGGTAATACAACTGGTCTGGAAGTCATTAATTCTTGCAATTTTAAAAATGTAACTATAGATCCGGTAAAAGAGATTGAACCGATGACGACTGTGAAAACTGTGGCAAACAAAGCAACAAATCCATCTGTTGTTCCAGATTTTAAGAATTCAATTGAGGAAACAGCCATAGCTGCTCCGCCGCCCACACCGTTAAACAATGCCACCATTTGGGGCATCTGTGTCATTTGAACTCTTTTAGCTGCTACATAACCAACAATTGTTCCGATTGCCACGGCTATTAAAATTAATGTTAAATGTTTTAAATTACTTTCAGAAAAGAAAACAATAGCTACAGCTGCAATCGCCCCAACAGCACCAATTCTATTTCCAAGACGTGCAGTTTTTGGTGAGGACAAAGCTTTTAGTGCCAAAATGAAAGCAAGTGCTGCACCTAGATTTGCTAACTGTGACCAGGCTGGTGTCATTTCTTCTCACCAACTTTGTTTGATTTCTTTGATTTAAATAACTCAAGCATGCGATCAGTTACTACAAAACCACCGACCATATTAATAGTTGCCAAAACAATTGCAAATAAACCAAGAACTAATTCCAAATTATTATCGGCATGACCTGTGACGATGATTGCCCCAACCAGAATTACACCGTGAATTGCGTTAGCTCCAGACATCAAAGGAGTGTGCAAGATTGTGGAAACTTTGGAAACAACTTCAAAACCAACAAAAATGCTAAAGATAAATATTGTTAAAAATGCAATTTCGATACTCATCTAATTATCCCTGTCCTAACTCAGTTTTAACAAAATCATTAGTGATCTCACCATTGATTACTAAAGCGCTACCAGATACAACTTCATCGTCTTTGTCAATAACAAGTGATCCGTCTTTGACAATGAAGGAAAGTAATGAGATGACATTTCCTGCAAAAAGAAATGATGCATCAGGTGCCATGGAAGAAGCGATATTTTGTCCGCCCCAGATTTTTACTCCGTTGACTTCAACAATTTGTCCAGGAACAGATCCTTCAACGTTGCCACCATTTTCGGCTGCCATGTCTGCGATTACTGATCCATATTTCATACCTTTAAGCATTGCTGCGGTAACTAGTCTTGGTGCTGGTCTTCCGGGAACTGCTGCAGTCGTCACTAGAACATCTGCTGCTGTGATGTAAGGAGTTAAAAGTTCTTGTTGAAGTTTGGTACGTTCTTGATCCATTTCTTTGGCATAACCGCCACTTCCTTCCACAACTGGTAATGCTAATTCGATGAATGTGGCGCCAACAGATTTAACTTCATCTTTACTTGCAGCTCTAACGTCATAACCTGAAACTATTGCACCAAGTTTTTTAGCGGTTGCCATTACTTGTAATCCGGCAACACCTGCACCAATAACTAAAACTTTCGAAGGTCGAATTGTTCCTGAAGCTGTCATAACCAAGGGAAACATTTTTGGCAACAATGAAGCAGCTGTAACCATGGTGTGATAGCCAGCAACGGTGGCCTGAGAAGTTAAAGCATCAGCACTTTGTGCTCGAGAAATTCTTGGAACAAAGTCAAATGATAATAAAGTTGCGTGAGCTTTAGCAATGGCTGCAATGTTCTCTTTGTCCCTTTTTGCTTGGGCGAAAGATAAACAAACTGCACCTGATTTAAGTGATGAAGCAAGTGACACAGGAAGTATTCCAACTGATGCAACTACATCTGCGTTTTTGATTGCAGCGGATATGTCAGTGACGATCTTTGCGCCAGCTTCTTGATAATTCTCGTTAGTAAATAGTGCTGTTAAACCAGCATTGCTTTCAACTGATACTTCAAATCCAAGTTTTACTAATTTGGCAATAGTCACAGGCGCAGCTGCAACCCTTTTTTCACCCGCACTGGTTTCCTTAGGCACGACTAATTGCATGAAATTTATTTCCCCTTGAATGTCGTTCCTAGTTTGATATTCCAACTCTATTGACTACTGAGAAAGAATTTGTGAGGTGCTTATATATGGGCAACACGCCGAGTCGCGTGCTTGGCTAAGTCCCATATGAAGTCTAAATTCTCATTGCTTAACACACGCAACAACTTTTAGCCTCAAGTTGAGGTTAAGAGTTGTACCAGGGGGTTATTTAAGTGGTTGCACCACAAAATTACTTGGCCATTATCAAAGTTGTTGGTATTGGTGGCGGTGGCGTTAATGCTGTTAATCGAATGATTGAAGCCGGCGTAAAAGGCGTTGAATTTGTGGCAATAAATACAGACGCGCAAGCTCTCTTGATGAGTGATGCTGACGTCAAATTAGATATTGGTCGTGAACTAACTCGTGGGCTAGGAGCTGGAGCTGATCCCTCAGTTGGTCGACAAGCTGCAGAAGATCACATTGAAGAATTAAGAGATGTTTTAAAAGGCTCTGACATGGTTTTCATTACGGCTGGTGAAGGTGGCGGAACTGGAACAGGTGGCGCACCTGTGGTGGCAAAAGTTGCTAAAGAAATGGGCGCATTAACTATTGGCATTGTCACAAAACCTTTCAATTTCGAAGGTAAGAGACGTATCAACCAAGCTGAATCGGGTGTGGACGCTTTAAGAAATGAAGTTGATACTTTAATTGTTATTCCAAATGATCGTTTGCTTTCAATTTCTGACAGAAACATTTCAGTAATTGATGCATTTAGACAAGCAGATCATGTTCTACTCCAAGGAGTAAGTGGAATTACCGATTTAATTACCACACCAGGTTTAATAAATCTTGACTTTGCTGATGTGCGAAGTGTGATGGCCGGTGCCGGAACAGCTTTGATGGGAATTGGTTCTGCTCGTGGCGAAAATAGGGCTGCAATTGCTGCAAATAACGCGATTGCTTCTCCTCTATTGGAAGCAGATATTCAAGGAGCAAAGGGAGTATTGCTTTCTATAGCCGGTGACTCAGATTTAGGTTTGTTTGAAATCAATGAAGCAGCCCGTTTGGTGCAAAGCGTTGCAGCTGTTGATGCCAACATAATTTTTGGTGCAGTAATCGATGACACTTTGGGTGATGAAGTACGAGTGACAGTAATTGCAGCAGGATTTGTGGATAAAGATTTAGCATCAGCTCGAAGAAGTACTATGCATGCAGTTGTAGATGGTGAACCAGAAATTCCCTCATTTGTGGCTAGAACAAGAGAACCAGCAGTTACCCAACCTGCAGTCGGTTCAACTTTTAAGGCAAGCACTGCATCTACTCCTAGAAGAGTTGTTTTTGATGACACCTTGAATGATGATCTTGATGTCCCGGATTTCTTAAAGTAGCTAACATATGTCGGTTCCCGCACCGATTTCATCTGGCAAGACAGGCAAAGCAAACTGGAGTTTCTTTGGTCGTCAGGGTGGAGTCAGTAAAAAACCTTTTGATTCTTTAAATGTGGCAGATCATGTTAAAGACAAAGAAGAAAATGTTTTCAAAAACAGAGAAATTCTTGCTGAGAATTTAGCTATGCCTTTGGTTTATATTCAAGCAACACATTCCCCAAATGTGGTTAATGTGCAATCAGAATTTCCAGAAGTTCATGTTGATACAGATGCCTTAGTAACCAGGGAAACAAATCTGGGTTTAGTAATAATGTCTGCTGATTGTGCGCCTATTGTTTTAGTTGATCCAATTGCTCACGTAGTTGGCGTAGTTCACGCTGGTTGGCAAGGAATGCTAGTTGGGGTAGTGGCAAATGCGGTTGAAGGAATGTTTGATTTAGGAGCTGAACCAGAAAATTTGAAAGCAATTATTGGACCAACAATAAGTGCCCAAAACTTTTTAGCCACTCAAGAAAGATTTGATGAAGTAAAAGACATTGTGCCAACTGCTGCGGTGAAACTTGCTAACGGTCAGTTAGCAGTTGATATTAGAAAAGGGGTGAAGCATCAACTTGCTCAATACCAAATTAAAACCACAGATCTAAATATTTGTACCTTTGATACTCCTGAACTGTTTTCTTTTCGCAGAGATCCTGAGACAGGAAGAAATGCTACTGTTGTTTGGTTAAGTCAATGAGTGATCGATTAGCAGGTATTAAAGATAATTTAGAAAAATTACAATCCAGAATTGACAAAGCCTGTCAAGAGGCAAAAAGAAGTAGCACCGAAATAACTTTGATTGCTGTCACGAAAACTTATCCAGCTGATGATGTGGATTTACTTAAACAACTTGGCATTGATGATGTGGGTGAAAATAAAGATCAAGAAGCATCTTTAAAAAGAACGCAAGTGCAAGCAGATTTCAATTGGCATTTCATTGGGCAGTTGCAATCCAATAAAGCCAAGTCTGTAGTTAGTTATGCGCATTTGATTCATTCGGTTGATCGACCATCCTTGGCAAAAGAAATTCAAAAAAGTGCTCAAGGTGTTGAAAAAAAACAAGCAGTTTTAATACAACTTGATTTAGATCAATCTGGACCTGACCCATCCAGAGGTGGGTTGTGGCCCACTGAATTGATGGCTTTAGCTCAACAAATCACAGATTCATCTCATCTGGAATTGAAAGGATTAATGAGCGTGGCACCACTTGGGGAGAACCCGGCAGATGCTTTTGCGAGATTAGCTGTGATCAGGACTGATTTCTTAAAGGCTTACCCGCAAGCATCAATTTTGTCGGCTGGCATGAGTGATGACCTAGAAGCGGCTATTTTGCATGGGGCGACACACCTTCGAATTGGGTCTGCCTTACTCGGTGAAAGGCCAAAAATCGGGTAAATTTATCTTTAGTCACAGGCGTAACTACAGCAACTTAAGAGTGCCTACGTGACATAGAGATATTTGACCAGGAGGAAGATATGCCAAAAGGCTTTCGCAAAATGGCTGTCTATTTAGGTCTAGTTGAAGATAATCAACACTATTTGAATGATGAAATTGAAGAATTTTATGAAGAGCAAGCACCAGCTGTTCCAAGTTGGTCTCCCACTCCAAGAACTTTTTCCACTAGTGGTTCCACAGCTTTAGCTGAAAGACCCGAAGTAAGAATGAGCCCACAGGCACGACCTGTTATGGCCGAAGCAGTTAGCAGAATCACCACACTTCACCCCCGCGCATTTAATGATGCACGAAGAATCGGCGAAGAATATCGCGATGGCACACCAGTCATCATCAACTTGTCTGAAATGGAACCTTCTGATCAAAAACGAATTCTGGACTTTGCTTCAGGATTAGCTTTTGCGTTAAGAGGAACTATCGAAAGAGTGACTAGCTCAGTTTTCTTAATTTCGCCAGCAAATGTAGATCTTGGGGCAGAAGCTCGTCAACAAGTCGCCCAAGATGGTTTCTTTAATCAAGTTTAATTAAGATAAATCAATATGGGTTCCCTAATTGCTCAACTACTTCAGTTATATCTGTTAGTGATGATCGGACGTTTAGTCTTTGATTATGTGCAAATGTTTGCTCGTTCCTGGAGACCAACAGGATTTGTTTTAGTCCTAGTTGAAACTATTTATTCCTTAACCGATCCTCCTTTGAACTTTTTCCGACGTTTCATCCCACCGGTACGGATAGGTTCTGTTTCATTGGACTTGTCTTTTCTGGTTGTTATCATCCTGATTCAAGTAGCCATGGGCATATTTTCCTCCCTGTAACCAACGCAATTTGAGGTCCTCAGGGTAGATTAGGCCTCGTTACTAAATTTTGGAGTAAAAATGGCTTTAACCCCTGAAGAAGTATCAAGTGTGGTTTTTGACACCACCCGTTGGCGCACTGGTTATGACATTAAACAAGTTGATGCATTTTTAGTAAAAATTGTGGAAGAAATAGCTTTTTTACAAAACGAAGTGGAAATGGCTAAAAGAGGTACAACTCTTTCTTCTTCTCAAAGTGTTGACACCAAATCACCCGTTGAAGTTTTAACTTTGGCCCAGCAAGCATTAACTGCAGCTACCAACGAAGCAGAAAGACTAGTAAGAGAAGCAAGAGCTAGAGCAGCATCAATTTCATCCAGTGTTGAATCAGAAAAAGCTGAAATTTCTGCACAAATAAAAAGACTTGAAGCAATAGAAGTGGAATACCGTACTCGTTTAAGAGGCTGGTTATCTGGACTACTTACTGATTTAGGTCCTCAGTTACATGAGTCAATTGATAGCACTGGACCAGTTAAAGTAATAACTGAAACACCACAAAACGATTAAAAGCAGTTAAGCTTTTTCAATCCAAATTTCTAGATTCAAATCTTCATCTTTAGTGGTCGGATCATTCGTTGCCTTTTCTGCCGCAAAGCTTAACGCTAAGACTTCACTTTTAATAACTGCCATATTTTCACTAATTGAACTCCCGACTTGTTCATCGGTGGTGTGATATTTCAAGTTGATTCGATCTGAAACGTCTAAGCCCGAAGTTTTTCGGGCTTCTTGAATCATTCTGATTACTTCGCGAGAAATTCCTAAACTTCTTAATTCAGGAGAGATTTCCAAATCAAGTGCAATTGTTTCACCATCTTGGCTTACTACAGACCAACCTTCTCGGGGGGTTTCAGTGATGATCACATCTTCTGTCGTGATTTCAAATTCCTGATCTTCAAGTTTGATTACTGCTTTGTTGTTGGTTCTTAACTGTTTAACTAAAGATGGGGCATCTGCTTTAGTTATTTCTTTAGCAATAGCGGGGGTTTCTTGGGAGTATCTGGCACCAAGAGTTCGAAAGTTAGCCTTAAGTGCAACGTTAACCAAATCACCAGTTTCACCTAGTGATTGTAAATCTAAAATATTTAATTCTTCAGCAAGTTGGTCTCTTAAAACTTGGGGAACTTTATCCCAGTTTTTAGCAGCAACTAGTGCACGTGAAAGTGGTTGACGATTCTTAATTTTACCTTCAGCGCGAGCAGCTCTGCCCAGTTCAACTAAGCGTCTAATTAGTCCCATGTTTTCAATCAGATCAGTTCTGATTTCAGATTTATTTGCCTTAGGCCAATTAGCTAAATGAACTGATTGCAATGAAGTATCCGTGGTGGTTTTAAACATGTCTTGCCACACACGTTCTGTAATGAAAGGCACAAAGGGTGCCATGATCAAAGTTATGGTTCTTAATGCTTCGTGGAGAGTGGCTAGTGCAACCGGGTCGCCATCCCAAAATCTTCTTCTATTTCTTCTGACATACCAATTTGACATGTCATCCACCACATCGGCAAGTACTCGTCCAGCTTTTTGAGTGTCAAAGTTTTCTAAGGCATTAGTCACTTGCAAAACTGCATCATCAACCAAACTTAATAACCACTGATCAATTTCTGGTCTATCTTTTCTAGCTAATACTTTGTCACCAGGTTTATACGCAGATAAACGAGTGTAAAGAGAAAGAAATGATGCAGTGTTCCAATAAGTAAGTAAAACTTTTCTGGTTACTTCTTGAATTGCAGCATGACCAACTCGCCTCGACTGCCACGGAGATCCTGAGGCCAACATGAACCAGCGCACAGAATCTGCACCGTGTTCATCCATTAAAGCTATTGGTTCCAAAACATTTCCTAGATGCTTACTCATCTTGCGACCTTTTTCATCCAAGATGTGACCAAGTGTGACAACGTTTTTGTATGAACTTTGATCAAAAACTAAAGTGCCAATAGCCATCAAAGTGTAGAACCAACCTCTGGTCTGATCAATTGCTTCGCAAATAAAATCAGCAGGATAACTTTTCTTAAACAGTTCACTATTTTTCTGCGGGTAACTAAGTTGAGCAAAAGGCATAGCACCTGAGTCATACCAACAATCAATTACTTCAGGAACCCTCTGGGCAATTTTTTTACATTCCGGGCATGGAATTGTGATGTCATCAACAAAGGGACGATGAGGATCAGTGTTAGTTACATCTTGACCAGAGAGTTCACTTAATTCTTTTAATGACCCAACAGCTGTTTGGTGTTTATCTTCGCAAATCCAAATAGGAAGGGGAGTGCCCCAATATCTATTTCTTGATAAAGCCCAATCAATATTGTTGTTTAACCAGTCGCCGTAGCGACCATGTTTTATGGTGTTGGGAAACCAATTGGTTTTTTCATTTTCTCTAAGTAGCGCATCTTTAATTTGGGTAGTTCTGATGTACCAAGAAGGTTGGGCGTAATACATCAAAGGAGTGTGGCAACGCCAACAATGCGGATATTGATGTTCGTAAGCTAAGTCTTTAAATAAAATGCCACGTTTCTTTAAATCTTTGACGATATCTTTGTCAGCTTTCTTAAAGAATTGTCCTGCCACCAGTGGAGTATGAGGTGCGAAGTGCCCATCTGCCTGAACTGGATTTACAACTGGTAATCCATATTTTCTACAAACTTGTAAGTCTTCTGCTCCAAACGCAGGTGATTGGTGCACAATTCCGGTGCCATCTTCAGTTGTTACATAATCTGCCAAAACCACACTATGAAGGGCTGCGGGGGCATCGTCTTCGAAAAGTGTTTTTCCAAATGGTGGTTGGTAGTGAATACCTTCTAAATCTTTACCCTTAACAGTTTCCTTGACTTTAATTTCATCACCCAACAAAGCTACTAATGCTTCAGCGATCACAAAATGTTCATCTGCTAATTCAACAATTAAGTAATCAATTTTGGGACCAACAGCAGCTGCAGTGTTACTAATTGTTGTCCAGGGAGTTGTGGTCCACACCAGTAATGAAAGGTTTTTATATTTCTGAAAAAGATCCCCATCAAGGACAGGAAATTTCAAATACACAGATTGGTCAGTGATGGTTTCATAACCCAGTGCCAACTCATGATCTGAGAGACCGGTGCCACATCGTGGGCAATAAGGGCTGACTCGGTAATCAGAAACCAGTAAACCTTTTTTATGAATCTCTTTTAATGACCACCAAACTGATTCAACATAACTTGGATTCATAGTCCAATATGCTTTATCAAAATCCACCCAATAGCCCATGCGTGAAGTCATGGTGGTGAAATCGTTCACATTTCGTAAAACTGATTCGCGACACTTGGCATTGAATTCAGCAACCCCATATTTTTCAATATCGGTTTTGCCGGTGAAACCTAATTCTTTTTCGACTGCTAATTCAATTGGTAAACCGTGACAATCCCAACCTGCATATCTTGGAACGTAATAACCTTGCATGGCTTTGAATCTGGGAAAAACATCTTTGAAAACTCTTGCCTCAACGTGGTGAGCTCCAGGTTTACCATTTGCAGTTGGGGGACCTTCATAAAAGATCCAACTATTATTTTCATCTCTTTGGTTTAGGGATTTATGAAAAATCTCCTCGGACTCCCACATGTCCAATACTTCGCGTTCCATCTCAGGAAGGTTGATGCGATTGGGTACCTCGCGATACACGTTTTGGACACCTTCCTAACTTTTAATAAACGAGAAATAAGAAAAAAGTGGGCTCTCGTAGTTTAGGAGAACCCTGATACGCGTAGTGTTCGCTAGGTGAAGAGTCGCACATATTTGCAAGAATTAATGCTGAGAATGGCACTAGGCGTAATCGTTCTAGATTTAATAACCAAAGACTTAGCTGTGCGGTTTCTGGAAAATTCGTCAAACATTGTGCTGATTCCAGCTATTTTTGGCCAGAGTGCTGGCCCTGTGCTGCAACTAACCTTCGTCAGAAACTCAGGGGCAGCCTTTAGTTTAGGTTCCAATACCACCTGGGTATTTACGCTGTTGGCCTTTGTGATTTCGTTCTATATATATAGAACAGGACGAAAAGTAGTCAGATTAAGTTGGGCTATTTGCTTAGGGGCAATGCTGGGCGGGGCAGTAGGTAATTTAATTGATCGTTTATTTAGATCACCTGGGGTCTTTCGTGGAGCAGTGGTGGATTTCATCCAGATTCCCTATTGGGCCATCTTTAATATTGCTGACATGGGTGTGAGTATTTCTGCAGTAATTATTGCTGCCATGACTTTATTTGGAAAAGATCCTTATCAAAAGAGTTCAAAAAAATGAGTGAATATTTGTTAGAAGTTGAAGAATCTCAAGAGGGCTTAAGAATTGATGCCCTGCTTTCTTCCAGTTTCGATCTATCTCGCACAAAAGTTGCCTCAGATATTGATGCTGGTTCTGTTTTAGTTAATGGCAAAATAGCTTTAAAGTCTCACCGTGTTGCAACTGGTGACAAAATTGTTTATAACCCAATTATTAAAACAGCGATTAATCCAGCTGATCAGGTAATAACAATTCCTATCTTGTTTGCTGATGAAGATATTGTCGTAATTGATAAACCAGTTGGTGTTGCAGTTCACGCCAGTCCTGGTTGGGAAGGTCCAACTGTCACAGCATCTTTGAGCGCACTTGGTCACACAATTTCTACAAGTGGTGCACCAGAAAGACAAGGTATTGTGCATCGCCTAGATGTTGGAACAAGTGGTGTGATGGTTGTGGCAAAAAGTGAATTAGCCTACGAAAGTTTGAAAGATCAATTTAGAGATAGAACAGTGAAAAAGATTTATCACGCACTAGTACAAGGTCATCCTGATCCTTCCAAAGGAACAATTGATGCCCCAATTGATAGGCATCCGCAAGAAAATTACAAATACGCGGTAGTAAATGGTGGAAAAGACAGTGTGACTCATTATGAAACCATGGAAGCTTTTGCTGGTGCATCACTTTTAAAGATTGAGTTAGAAACAGGCAGAACACATCAAATCAGAGTTCATATGGCAGCCATTAAGCATCCCTGTGTTGGGGATTCAATGTATGGAGCAGATCCCAAGCTGGCCGCAAAACTTGAATTGCTGCGCCAGTGGTTACATGCCTCTGAGTTAACACTTCGTCACCCAAAAACTGGGGTAGATATGACTTTTAACTCCACTTATCCTCAAGACTTAACATTAAGTCTTACCCGCATCGCCGAGGCGTATAAGTAAAATTGTCAGCAGTAAGA
>Ga0187844_10000168_pt1 | contig 48763 bp, 41 predicted proteins | sample SpaLakP09_SKY_50_FD_134517 | JGI IMG/M metagenome (GOLD analysis project Ga0187844, IMG submission 134517) | Oligotrophic lake water microbial communities from Sparkling Lake, Wisconsin, USA - SP09_SKY_50 | ecosystem: Environmental > Aquatic > Freshwater > Lake | place: USA: Sparkling Lake...
AACAGGACCGTGAAAAGACTCTGCGCCGATGATAGTGCTGCAACCAGTGTGAAAGTAGGTTATCGTCAGGCTAGTTATTAGAAAAGCCCGCTCAGTTTGTACTGAGCGGGCTTTTTGCTTTTCTGCAACTGAAGAAAATAATCGTTTGTCGATTGCCACGTATGTACGGTAGCATTCCTCTCTTTACCTTTTCGCAAAACGCATGAACGGCAAGCGCACCAGATCTTTTCGGCTCGCGGCATGGATGGTGTCGTTTGCGTGCATTACCGTGGCGATCACGGCGTTTTTGCAACTGAGTCTCGTCGATCATTTCGCCATTCGTCACGCTTCCGAAGAAGCGGGATTGCGCCTTGAGCAGTTGTCCTGGCAAATGCGCGATTCGCTCGACCGCACGCTTGACCAGACGGTGCGCGACGTCTCCCTGTTGTCGACCCTGTCGGAAACCCATACGAGCAACGACCCGACCAGAGTCCGGCAATTGCTCGAGAATTTCCAGCGTCAGTTCCCCGACTACGCGTGGATCGGCATTGCGAAGCCGGACGGCCGGGTGCTGGCCGCAACCGGCGGCCTGCTAGAGAATCGCGACGTGATGGCGCGTCCGTGGTTCCACGCGGGGCAGCAGGCCGTGATCGCAGACGACTATCACCCCGCCGTCATGCTTGGCAGCCTGTTGCCGCGCGCAACGGACCCATGGCGTTTCGTCGACGTGGCCGGCCCGATCCGCGACGCCGACGGCACCTTGCGCGGCGTGCTGGCCATCCACCTGAGCTGGAAGTGGGCGCGTACGCTGGCCAGCGGGTTGCTGACGCCCGCGCTGCGCGGCTACGGCGCCGAGATCATCGTTGTCCGCCGCGACGGCATCGTGCTCCTCGGACCGGAAGCGATGCTGGAAAAACCGATCGCGACGGAGAGCCTGCGCCGCGCGTTCGAAGGCAGGACGGGTGCCGTCAGGGAGCGCTGGCCCGACGGCCACACGTACCTGACGGGTTACAGCCAGACGGGGCGTGGCCGCGATCGCACGGGCCTGCGCTGGGCCGTGCTCGTGCGCCAGACGGAATCCGCGGCGCTGGCGTCCGCCCATGAATTTGAACGACGGACGTTGTGGCTGTGCCTTGGACTGGGCGTCGTCCTCGCGGCCGTGGCGGCCCTGCTGGCGCGGCGTCTCGTCGCGCCGCTCAAGATCCTCAGCGGCGCCATCGAAGATCTCGCACACGCACCCGCGCACGCGACGGCGGACCGGATCCCGCAAGTGAACAGTTTCCACGAGGCGCGCGTGCTGTCGGATGCGATGCGCCACCTCGTTGCCAGCGAGAGCACGCACCGCGCCGCGCTCGAGCACATGAATGCCCAACTCGAAGACACGGTCGCCGCGCGCACGGCCGAGTTGCGGGAGATGTTGATGCGCGACGTGCTGACCGGCCTGCCGAACCGCCGTGCGCTGATGCAGGCGTTGCCGGAAGCGCTGGCGCGTGCGGCGCGTGTGGAGCGTCCGTGTGCCGTGCTGTTCATCGACATGGATGGCTTCAAGCAGGTCAACGATACGCGGGGCCACGAAGAGGGCGACGATTTACTGCGCCAGTTCGGCATGCGCTTGTTGAATGGCATCCGCGAGACCGACGTGGCGGCGCGGCTGGCCGGGGACGAATTCGTCGTCGTGCTGGAACTGTTGACCGATGCGCGCGACGCCGAGAACAAGGCGCATGTCCTGCTCGACCAGCTGGCCCGTCCGTACAAGCTGGCCGGCGGCGCCGTGCAGGTGGGCGCGAGCATCGGCGTGGCCCTGCAGTTGCCGCATGAACTGCAGGACCCTGTCCGCCTGCTGGCACGCGCCGACCAGGCGATGTATGACGCCAAGCGCAAGGGCAAGGGCCGCGTGGCGCTGGTGGCGTAGCCGCTCGAGCGGGAAGCGTCCTGAAGCGTCCTAAGTGAGCGGGGTGTCAGACGCCCCAGAGCACGTCGGTCTGCTGGTCGCGCGACGCGCGCAGCATTTCCAGCAGCGGGAAGGCCCGGGTCGAGAAACTCACGGCCTCGATCGGCTCGTGTTCCATGTCTTCATCGCCTTGATGGGCCTTGACGTCCTGTTCCATCTCGTCCGTGGCCTGGTGCTTCCGGCTTTCTTCGATCTCGTTTTCCAGCAGTTTGACGGCTTGCGTCGCTTCCTCGGCGGTGATGACACCGCGCTCACTGTCCTTGTTCAGAAGGTCCAGGATCCGCTTGGCGTGGTCCTGGTACATCATGACGTTCGGGTAAGCCTTGGATTTAAATGTGAGTAACATAGTTGTCTCATTCTATTGTTAGTAACCCAACGATATCACGAGTCGCGTCCCGCGGTCAGTGGGCTACCTCTCACACCGGGCGCCGCCGCAGCATCCGGGCGAGCAGCAGCACGAGCAATCCCGCCGTCAGCGCCGCCGCCGCGGCCGGCAGCATCCAGCCCGCGCCTTCCGTGGCGAGCGCGACCAGCAGCCAGCCGAGCCCACCCCAGCAGAGACTGCTGACCAGTTCCAGCATCGTACACAGGAAATTTTCCTTGCCGCGTGTCTTGAAATCGCTGCGCGGGGCGGGCCGTCCGGTCCATTGCACGATCAGGCCGGCGCTCAGCACGGCCGCGCTGACCGTGAACGCGACGAGCAGGCCCATCAGCGGCGTGCGCACGACGAGCCACAGCAGCGGCAGCGCGACGAGCAGCAGGGCCGGCATCGTGGCGGCGGCCAGCTTGGCCAGCTGCAGCGTGCGGCGTGGCGCCGGCGCGGACAGCAGCAGGTCGGGCGCATCCTCGGCCGAGATCACGATCCATGCGAGACTGCCCGTCAACGAACTGCACAGCAGCGTGAGGCCGGCGCCCAGCGCGGGACCGGCCGAATCGCCGCGCATGACCAGGAACAGCAGCGGCACCAGATAGATCAGCTGCAGCAGCACTTGCGCGATCAGGTGCGGGTCGCGCGCGATCAGGCGCCATTCCTTGATGACGACCGTGTCGAACAGGCTGCCGCGGAAACGGAAGCGCAGCGCGCCGGCGGGACGGGCACGCGCGCGGCCCATGCCGGCCGCCTGCTGCAGGCCGTGCACGAAGAAGCGGTGCGTGCGGGCCACGGTCAGCGCGAACGCGAGCCCCGCCAGCAGGACGGCGCCCACCAGCGGCAGCGGCGCACCGAGGACGGCGCGGCCCGGCAGCCACAACATGCTGTCCGGACCGAACAGCGACTGGTGCGTCATCATCTCCATGATGCGCGGCCCGACGTTGCCGTCATGGCGCGTGAAGTTGGAAAACTGCGACAGCAGGAAGATCAGCGCGCCCGCGATGGCGCCCAGCACCTGCGCCACCACGCGCGTGCGGCGCGCACCCAGCACGCGCACGAGGGCCAGCGTCAGCAGCATGCCGGCGCAGGCCATCAGCGTCGCGCAGGAGATGATCGTCACGTACAGCCCGAGCCAGCCCGGATGTCCGAGCACCAGCGCGACGTTGGCGAACGGGCCGGCCAGATACACGTAGGGGAGGGCGGTGACGGCCGCGATGCCGAGCAGGCGCACGGCGAAGATGCTGCGCGAGGGCAGGGGAGACGACAGCAGCAGGTCGAGGTCGCCGCGTTCGAACAGCGCCAGCACGCAGGCCCGCAAGCTGCTCGACAGCATGAACGTCGAACACGCGATCACCACCAGGCTGATGGGGATGGCCAGCAGCGGGTCGCCCCTGCCGCCGGGCCCCAGTGCACGCAACAGCGCGAATGCGACAAGGTGCATCCCGACGAATCCGACCGTGAAGACGGCGATGCTGCCCCAGCCCGGACGGCGCTTGCCGCCCTTGTTGATGGCCGCGCCGAACCAGGCCAGGCGCAGTTCGTGGCCCAGCAGCCAGCGGATGCTTCCGGGCGCGGCACTCACCCTGGCTGCCCTTCGGTCAGGTGCAGGAACACGTCTTCCAGGCTGCCGCCCTGCGTACGCTCGCGCAGTTCGGCGAGCGTGCCTTCCGCGATCAGCCGGCCCGCGCGGATGATGCCGATGCGCTGCGCGAGGCGTTCCGCCACTTCGAGGATGTGTGTCGTCAGGATCACCGTGCCGCCTTGCTCGACGTGCGACACGAGCAGGTCCTTGACTTGGCGCGCCGCGGCCGCATCGAGGCCGGTCAGCGGTTCGTCCAGGATCAGGAGCTCGGGCTCGTGGATCAGCGCACCGGCCAGCGCCAGCTTCTGCTTCATCCCGCGCGAAAACCCTTCCGTCAGTTCGTGCGCGTGCTTCGTGAGGTCGAGCCAGTCGAGCAGGCGGCGTGCGCGCGGTTCGGCGTCTTGCGCGCTGATACCCCACAGGCCGGCGACGAATTCCAGGTATTCCGTCGGCTTCAGTTTCCCGTACAGCAGCGGGTCGTCCGGCAGATAGGCCATGCCGCGCTTGGCGCCGGCGGGATCGCGCGCGAGGTCGATGCCGAGCACTTCGACGTCGCCCGCATCCGGCGCCAGCAGGCCGGTCACCATGCGCAAGGTCGTCGTCTTGCCGGCGCCGTTGGGGCCCAGCAGCGCATACAGTTCCCCGCGCCGCACCGTCAGGTCGAGTCCGTCGACGGCGGGACGGCCGAAGGATTTGCGCAGGCCGGACAGGCGCAGGGCAGGGGATTCGGCACGCATGTCAGGGCAGTTTGAAAGAGGTGAGAAATTGTTCGACCTGTTCGGCGGGCAGCGCATCCGCGCGGCCGATCGCGATCACCTGGTAGAAGCGTTTGCCGCGCGACTCGAAATGGCCGGCGAGGTGCATCGGCGCGCCATTGTGAGTGCCGCTGGCCTCGACGTCGCGCGTGGCGCGGCCGTTGTTGTCGACCGTCGTGTCCTGGCGTGTCACGGTGGCGCCGATGTTGCGCACCAGCGCGACCTGCATCGCTTCGAGCGCGGCCTGGGCGCGCGCCGCGTCCGGCGCTTCGGCCGCGCCGACGGCGAAGGTCGCCCCGTCCACCTCGGCCGCCGTCATCGTCATCGCGACCTGCATGCCGTCCAGGTCGATGGTGCGCGTGAACGTCGCCGGTTTCGCCGGGAACATGACGCGGTAAGGCGCGTCCGGGCTCGCATAGTCGCGCCAGTTGTACTTGGGAGAGCAGCCTGAAAGAAGCAGGCACAGCGCGGCCGCGGAGGCCGCGAAGAGTCGTCTTGTCATGACGACATGGTAACAGGGCCGGCCGGTTCAGGCGACGGGGATCGGGTTCTCCGCAATGTGCGTATTGAACTCGGTGACCAGCTTGTGCTCGTCCGGCCCCGCGTTGTTGCGCAGCGGGACGGCGATCTCCACCAGCGCTTCTTCGCGATCCGTCGCCAGCGCCTGCATGGTCTGGGCGATGAAGGCGTCCAGCGGCATGGCGCGCGGGTCGTCGCCTTTGTGGATCAGGTCGGTGTTGACCCACGGCGGCGCGATTTCCTGCACCGTGACGGCCGTGGCGCGCAGCATGAAGCGCAGCGACAGCGTGTACGAGTGCAGCGCGGCCTTGGTGGCCGAGTACACGGCGTTCGTCGCGATCGGCACATAGGCCAGCACCGACGTGTTGTTGACGATCGTCGCGCGCGGCTGCCTCTTGAGGTGGCCGACGAGGGCGGACGTCATGCGGACCGGGCCGAGCAGGTTCGTCTCGATGGTCGACACGGCCGCAGCGTCGTCGATGGCGCCGGACGGATCGTCGAACGGCATGATGCCGGCGTTATTGACGAGGACGTTCAGCGCCGGATATTCGGCGATCAGGGTCGCGGCGGCGCGTTCGATGCTGGCCGGATCGGCGATGTCCAGCTCGATGGCGCGCATGCCCGGGTTGGCGCGCGTGACTTCGTCCAGCAGGGCCTTGCGGCGGACGCCGATGATGACCTGGTTGCCCAGTTGATGGAAAGCTTCCGCCAGGCCGCGCCCGATGCCCGAGGTGCCGCCGGTAATGAAGATGGTATTGTTCGTCAATTGCACAGTGATTTCTCCGTTTTATCTGTCAGGGATATGGAAGATGTTGTCTTCTGGGATCTATGTTGGCGCAAACATGTCTGACCTGAACGACGAATAACCCTCGAATTCGGACAATGTGTGTGTATGCACATATATTCGGAATCCTATCTACTTTGTCAGTTGTTTTTGGCCGGGGCGTCGCAGTTGTCGTATGATTACCATCATGCACTGCAGCAGTCGCTGTGGCGCCGGTCAAACCGGCGAACCTGATCATCACTGAGGACAACATGAAACGCAGAATCGGACTCTTGCTGCCACCCGGCTTCCAGGTCCTGGATCTCATGGCGACGACGGTCTACGAACTGGCCAATACCTTGCTGGAAGAATCCATGTACGAGGTCACGATGCTGTCCGAGCACGGCGGCGCGATGACCAGTTCCTCGGGCATCAGCGTGCTCACGGAAGCCGTCACGCGCTACGACTACGACACCTTGCTGGTGGCGGGGCAGATGTCGCCGCGGCGTCCGTCGTCGCCGGGTTTCGTCGAGATCCTGCGCCAGGCCGGCGTGCAGTCGCGCCGCGTGGGCAGCATTTGCACGGGCGCCTTCCTGCTGGCCGAAGCGGGTCTGCTGGACGGCAAGCGCGCCACCACCCACTGGTCGCTGGCGCGCGACCTGCAGCGCATGTACCCGAAGGTGCGCGTCGAGGAAGACCGCATCTTCATCAACGAGGGCAAGGTGTGGTCGTCGGCGGGCATGACGGCCTGCGTCGACCTGTGCCTGGCCCTCGTCGAGACCGACCACGGCATTGAACTGTCGCGCAACATCGCGCGCAAGCTGGTCGTCTACCACCGCCGCAGCGGCGGCCAGTCGCAGTTCTCCGCGCTGCTGGAACTGGAGCCGAAGTCCGATCGCATCCAGCAGGCGCTGTCGTACGCCAAGCGCCACCTGCGCAAGCCGCTGTCCGTGGACGAGCTGGCCGAAGCGGCCAACCTGAGCACGCGCCAGTTCAGCCGCACGTTCCGCATCGAGACGGGCCAATCTCCGGCCCGCGCGATCGAGGTGCTGCGCGTGGAGGCGGCGCGCGCCATGATCGAGGGGAGCAACCATTCGATCGACGTCGTCGCGCGCGAGACGGGTTTTTCCGATCCCGAGCGCATGCGCCGCGCTTTCCTGCGCGCCTTCGGCCAGCCGCCCCAGGCCATCAAGCGCGCGGCGCGCGAACAGCAGACCACGGGTCTTAGCTGATCCTTCAGCTGATCCTTCAGCTGATCCTTCGACAGGGATTCGATGGCCTGAATCGAGGGCGATTGGTCCCACGCGTCGACCTCCGTTCTGAAAAGATGCCTGCATCAGGCAACCAGAACGGAGTCGACGATGTCCACCGAGCCCACCTCCCTGCCCAAAGGCCTTTTATATACGCTGGCGCTGGGCACCTTCGCCATCGGTACCGAAAGCTTCATGATCGCGGGCCTGCTGCCGCGCATCGCGTCCGACCTGGCCGTGACCGTGACGCAGGCCGGCCTGCTCGTGACGGCCTTCGCACTGACCTATGCCGTCGGCGGGCCGCTGCTCGCCATCTTCACGAGCGGCTGGCCGCGCCGTACCGTGCTGGTCGGCGGCATGGCCGCTTTTGCCCTCGGCAATGCGCTCGCGTTCGCCAGCCATGACTACCTCGGCCTGCTCGTCGCCCGCATGCTGCTGGCGCTGACGGCTGGCTTGTACACCCCCAGCGCCAATGCCCTCGCCAGCGCCATCGCGCCGCCGGCGCAACGGGGCCGCGCGCTGGCCATCGTCAGCGGCGGTCTCACGATCGCGATCGTGGCCGGGGTCCCCCTCGGGACGCTGCTCGGCACTCGTCTCGGCTGGCGCGCGACGTTCGGCGCCGTCGCGCTGCTGTCCGCGGTCGCCGCCGTCGCGCTGGCCATCGGCCTGCCGAAGTCGCTCGGTGCCGGCACGCCGCCCGTCAGCCTGGAGGCGAGACTCGACGCCGCCCGCCTGCCGGGCGTGCTGCCGACGCTCGTCGTGACGCTGCTATGGGGGACCGGCACCTATGCCGTGCTGACCTACCTGGCGCCGTACCTGAAGCTCGTGGCCGACATGCCGGCCGAGGGAATGAGCGGCGTGCTGCTGCTGTGGGGCGTGGCGGCCGCCGTCGGCCTCGCGCTGGGCGGACGGGCGACGGACCGTTTCGGTTCCTTCAACGTGGTCGTGCCCGCGCTGCTGCTGCTGGCCGCATCGTTCTACTACCTTGCCGTGATGGCCGGCTTCGGCCACTGGCCGCTCCGGCTGCTGCTGCCTGGCGTCGTGCTGTGGGGCCTGGCCACGTGGGGCTTTTATCCGGCCCAGCAGAACAGCCTCGTCAACCGCAGCGGCGTGGCGCTGGCGCCCGTCGTGCTGTCGCTGAACGCATCGTTCCAGTACGCCGGCTTCTCGCTGGGCGCGCTGGCCGGCGGGTTCACGGTGGCCCATGCGTCGCCAGGTGGCGTGGGCTGGGTCGGCGGCAGTGTCGAGGTGCTGGCCTTGCTGCTCGTGCTCGTCATCGAGCGGCGCAGGGCGGCGCGCAGCCTAGTGGTCGTGTAAGCCGCGCCGGTACTGGATCGCCTCGGCCACGTGCTGGGCATTCACCGTATCGACGCCGGCGAGATCGGCGATCGTGCGCGCCACCTTCAGCACGCGGTGATAGGCGCGCGCCGACCAGTGCAGGTGCTGCATGGCGTCGCCCAGCAGCCGTTCAGCGGCGGTGTCGAGATGGCAGTGCCGGTCGATCTCGCGCGTCGTCAGCTTCCGGTTGGCCTTGCCCTGGCGCGACAACTGGCGCGCGTGCGCCTGCGCGACGCGCGCGGCGATGGCGGCGCTGGGCTCGCCGTCGGCCAGTTGCGCCATCGTGTCCGGCGTCATGGCCGCCACCGGCACCTGGATGTCGATGCGGTCGAGGAGAGGGCCGGAGATGCGGTCCTGGTAGCGTTGCACCGCGTCCGGTGTGCAGCGGCACTTGCTGGAAGGGTGGCCGAGCCAGCCGCACGGGCAGGGATTCATCGCCGCGATCAATTGAAAACTGGCGGGAAAGTCGGCCTGGCGCGCGGCGCGCGAGATCGTGATGGCGCCCGTTTCCAGCGGCTCGCGCAGCACTTCCAGCACCTTGCGATCGAACTCCGGCAACTCGTCGAGGAACAATACGCCGTGGTGGGCCAGCGATATCTCTCCTGGACGCGGGCCCTGGCCGCCGCCGACGAGGGCCACGCCGGAACTCGTGTGATGCGGATTGCGGAACGGACGCTTGCGCCAGCGCTCGATGGCGAAGCTGCCCGCGAGCGACTGGATCGCAGCCGTCTCCAGCGCCTCCTCCTCGCGCAGCGGCGGCAGCAGGCCGGGGAAGCGGGAGGCGAGCATGCTCTTGCCGGCGCCCGGCGCCCGGCGGCCCGACCAGCAGGACGGAATGCAGGCCCGCGGCGGCCACCTCGAGCGCGCGCTTGACCTGCTGCTGGCCCTTGACGTCGGCGAAGTCCGGGTACACGGGAAGATCGGCGGAGGGCACCGGACGGTAGCGCGCGAGCCGGGCTTCGTCGGCCGTCGCTGCGAAGTGCGCGCACACCTCCAGCAGCGAGCGGGCAGGGTAGATGGCGGCGTCCGTCACGAGGGCCGCCTCGTCCGCGTTCGCCCACGGCAGCACGAAGGCGCGCGCGGGCGCATCGTCGTGGGCGTGTTGGCGCAGCATCGCGAAACTCATCGCGAGCGCGCCGCGCACGGGACGCAATTCTCCCGACAGCGACAGCTCGCCGGCGAATTCGTAGCCGTCCAGCGCGCCGGCCGGGATCTGGTCCGACGCGGCGAGGATGCCCAGCGCGATCGGCAAATCGAAGCGGCCCGATTCCTTGGGCAGCTCGGCCGGCGCGAGGTTGATGGTGATGCGCCGGCTCGGGACCTCGAAGCCCGAGTTCTGCAGCGCGGCGCGCACGCGGTCTTTCGATTCGCGCACCTCGGCGTCCGCCAATCCCACGATATTCATGGCCGGCAAACCGTTGGCCAGATGGACTTCGACGCTGACGGCAGGGGCTTCCATGCCGGCCAGGGCGCGGCTTCTGAGGACGGCGAGGCTCAAGCGGACTCCTTCGACGGTGGGCGAGGCCTCATCTTAGGCAAGCGGAGCCGATGCCTGTTGAGAGGGGACAGGCGTACGTATCGAACTTTTTTGAGTCGGGTCTGGTAATGTAGCGGGCTCCGCCTTCTCCTATCTACGCATGCCCCGACTGATACTGACCCTGCTCGCCCTCGCGGTCCTGTTCTGCCTGTTGTGCGGACCCGTGACGTGGGTCGCGCTGCGCCTGTGGAAGCGTGGGGATCTCGAAGCGTTCCGGCCGCTGCGGGCCGTGTGGATCGCGCAGGTAGCGCTGGCCAGCGCGCTGGTCTTTGCGGCTGACAGTGTCGGGCTGGCCAATCCGATGGGCGCCGTCGTCGCGATCGTGCTTGCGGTCAGCCTCGGCGGCGCCGCGCTGTATGGCCTGTGGCGGATGCTCGCGCGGGCCGGCGCCCACTGACGTTCACCACAACTGGCCGGACAGCCCGGCCATGACGGCTCGATGCGCGGTCAGCTGGACGCCGTTCACGTGGCGCATGAGTGGTTGCTGGACAAAGCCATAGACCTGCAGCTTGCCGTTGATGGCATAGGACAGCCCGGGGCTCAGGAACAGATAGCGGCCGCCGCTGTCCGCCGGCTCCGCCTCGCTGCCGCTGTCCGCGGCCTTGTGCACGAAATTCAGTTGCACCAGCGCGCCGAATCCCTGGCCGAACCCCTTGCGGATACCGGCGTCGGCGCTGAACTGGGCGCCGGGCTTGTAGCCGGCGCGGCTGTCGAGGGCATGCTGGTACTGGGCCTGCGCGAACCACGCGGTATCGCTGGCGTTGCGGCGCTGGTGGTGATACGCGCCGACGATCAGGTCGGTCGTCCCGGTGCCGGGCTGGAGACTGCGCTCGGCCCGGTCGTCGTGGTCATTGGCGACCGTGAACTTTCCGGTAGGCAGTTTCAGGCCGAACGTCACGCCGCTGTCGCTGGGATTCAGCAGGTCGCCACCGGACGCGACCTGATGGCGGCCCACGACACGAACGTCGCCCAGTTCCGTGAACGACCAGGATTCGCCGATCCGTTCGCCATGATGGTTGTGGACGTGCCGGTGATCGCGTTCGCCGACCGGTGCGCTCACGGTCACGCCCCAGCCGTTGCCGAAGCCGCGGCTCCAGGTGGCGACGAGATTGCGGTTCACGGTAGCGACTTCGTCGTGGTGGTGCGGGATCTGGCCGACGGCGATCCTGTCGCCGCCCGCCACGGGTTCGTCCTGGTGGATGTATTCGTAGTGCACGTCGAATGCCGACCCGGGCGCAAGGAGTGCGTTTTGCGTGGTCCAGTTCGTGTTCACGGTGCAGAAAGCGGCCCCGCAGCTGGCGGAGGCGAGGGCAGGAAACAGGGCGGCGAGGGCGGCGGCCAGGTGCAGGCGGGTGGACTTCATGTTTTTCCTCATCAATGTCAGTTCGTCTTGTGCTGGAGAAAGCATAGATGCGGACCTCATCGATTTCGTATGAACCAGATTAAGGTTCAGGGAATTGACATATCGATCGCTTATGACGAGTACATTTCTGTATCGTTTTAGAAATGCTTGATCTGGTTCATCCAGGGATTCAAAAGGCGACGCGTATATTTTTTCCCAGCAAGTCCAAAACAATGATCGAGGTGAAAAAATGAAACGCAAGACGATGCCGGTGCTGATCGCCGCCCTTGTGCTGGGGATGACCTTCCTGGCGCCCGCCCATGCCCAGCATGAGCATCTCCATCCCACGGCCGTGCAGAACGTCGCGGATGTCACGTTCACCCTGCGTACCGATATCGCCGACGGCAAGCTCGTCTTCATGGGCGATGCCGGCAAGCTCGCAGGCAAGGCCAATCCCACGCTGAACGTGCCCGTCGGGGCCGTCGTGCAGATCAATCTCGTCAACGGCGACGGCGCCACGCACGACCTGACCGTGGCCGATTTCGGCGTCAAGTCGAACCAGCTCAACGACAAGGGCGCCAGCACGGCCATCGTGTTCCGCGCCACGAAGAAGGGGGTATTCGACTATATCTGCTCGTTGCCGGGCCACGTGCAGGCCGGCATGATCGGCAAGATCGTCGTGGGCGACGCCGCGGCCGACACCGCGCCCAAGGCCGCGGACATCTCGCGCGATCCGCACGACCTTCCGCCGCCGATCGGCAAGCGCGCCCCGCAGCACCTGAAGGTCTCGCTCGAGACGACGGAAGTGACGGGCCAGCTGACGGACGGCGCCACCTACAAATACTGGACCTTCAACGGCAAGGTGCCGGGGCCGTTCATCCGGGTGCGCGTCGGCGATACCGTGGACGTCGACCTGTCCAACGCGAAGGACAGCCACATGATCCACTCGGTCGACTTCCACGCGGTCACGGGGCCGGGCGGCGGCGCGGCCGTCACGCAGGCCGCGCCGGGCAGCACGAAGGCCTTCACGTTCAAGGCGCTGAATCCCGGGCTGTACGTGTACCACTGCGCCACGCCGATGGTCGCCCAGCATATTTCAAACGGCATGTATGGCCTGATTCTCGTTGAGCCGGAAGGCGGATTGCCCAAGGTGGACCGCGAGTTCTATGTGATGCAGGGCGAGCTGTACACTGCGCAACGCCACGGCTCGACCGGCGAGAACGAGTTTTCGCTGGAAAAACTGCTGAATGAGCAGCCCGAGCACCTGATGTTCAACGGGAATCACAACGCCTTGACCAAGACGCACCGGATGGAAGCGAAGGTCGGCGAAACCGTGCGCATCTACTTCGGCGTCGGTGGACCGAACTTCACGTCCAGTTTCCATGTCATCGGCGAGATCTTCGACCGCGTCTACAACCTGGGCGATCTGGTGTCGCCGCCGCTGCGCAGCGTGCAGACGACGACCGTGGCACCGGGCGGCGCCACCGTGGTGGAATTCAAGGTCGACATACCCGGACGCTATGTCCTGGTCGACCATGCCCTGTCGCGGATGGAAAAGGGACTGGCGGGCTTCCTGTATGTGACGGGCGATCCGAACCCGGCCGTGTTCCAAACCACCAGCAAGCCGGACGCGCCTTCGGGACATTGACCGTCTGATCATCAACGCGGCCGCGCCGCACTGGTTTCGACCGGTGCGGCCGTGTCATTTACGGTCGTGGTCAGGCCTTGGCGTCCGCCGCGGCCAGCTTCGTTTCCAGTTCCGCCACCCGCACTTCCAGCGCCTCCAGCTTGGCGCGCGTCTTGGCCAGCACTTGCGCCTGGATGTCGAATTCTTCGCGCGTCACGAGGTCCAGCTTCGAAAAGCCCTGGGTCATCATCGCCTTCACGTTGCGCTCGATGTCCTTGGCAGGCGAGTTTTCGAACGCCTCGTTGATCTTGCCCTGCAAATCATTGAAAAAATTGTTCATTTCACACTAGTCCTTGAGTCGGTATCCCGCACCACGACGGTGCGTACATACCTGATTTGGTGCGTGCACCGTCGCGGCGCACGCGTCCTGGTCCCGTTTGTTTTTTGAAACGAAAAAACTGGGGGCGGAAGGGGTGAAAAACAAGCGGGAACCCGCCCGACATGGGGTGGCACACATCCTGCTAATCAACCATTAACCATAACGAGGTCGCAATCCCGGATTGTAAACCCCAACCGAAGAATATGTTCAACTACAAGGGAGTGTCGTATGAAGCGTCGTAACAGCAACTGGTCCCACGTCGCGGTACTGGCAGCAAGCCTGTGGAGCCTGAATATCGGGCTGGCCGGCGCCGAAGAGCAGAAGCCGGACAATGAAGTGAGTTTCAACGCGGCGCTCACCAGCGATTACCGTTACCGCGGCATTTCCCAGTCCCGTCTGGACCCCGCACTGCAGGGCGGCGCCGACTACACGCACAACCCGACCGGCCTGTACGCGGGCACCTGGCTGTCCACCATCAAGTGGACCAAGGACCTGGGCGGCAGCGGGGACATCGAGTGGGATCTGTACGGCGGCAAGCGCGGCAACCTCACGAGCGACATCACCTATGACGTGGGCGGCCTGTACTACTTCTACCCGAGCAACGGCCTGCATCCGAATGCGAACACGTTCGAACTGTACGGCCAGCTCGGCTACGGCCCGGCCTACGTCAAGTACTCGCATTCGCTGACGAACCTGTTCGGCACGGCCGACAGCAAGGGCAGCGGCTACCTGGACATCGGCGCCAACGTCGACGTCGGCAGCGGCTTCACGCTGAACTTGCACGCCGGCCGCCAGAACGTGCGCCACAACGGTTCGTTCTCCTACACCGACTACAAGGTCGGCGTCACGAAGGACCTGGGCATCTGCTCCGTGGCCCTGTCCTGGATCAAGGCCGACACCAGTGCGTACCTGAGCCCGTCCGCGGAAAACCTGGGCAAGTCCGCGGCCCTGCTCACTGTTTCAAAAACTTTCTGAAGAGGCAATCACATGAAAATGATCACCGCCATCATCAAACCCTTCAAGCTCGACGAGGTGCGTGAAGCCCTCTCGGAAATCAATGTCCAGGGTATCACCGTGACCGAAGTGAAGGGCTTCGGTCGCCAGAAGGGTCATACCGAGCTCTATCGCGGTGCGGAATATGTCGTCGATTTCCTGCCGAAGACCAAGATCGAGGCAGCGGTCGACGATGCCATCGTCGACCAGGTAATCGACACCATCCAGAGCGCCGCCCGCACCGGCAAGATCGGTGACGGCAAAATTTTCGTCTCCAACCTGGAGCAGGTAGTCCGTATCCGTACCGGCGAGACCGGCAACGAAGCGCTGTAAGGGGAATCCGATGATCCACACCATCACGAAACTGATCGCAGGCGTATCCGTTGCCGTGGCGCTGGCTGCAGCCGCCCCGGCCATGGCCCAGGATGCCGCGAAGCCCGCAGCCGAGGCTGCAGCACCCGCGGCCAGCGCTCCCGCCGCCAGCGCACCGGCCGCCGAAGCGCCGGCCGCACCCGCTGCCGCAGCAGCAGCCGCACCGGCACCCGCCGCCGCACCGGCCGCCGCGCCGACCCCGCAGAAGGGCGACACCGCCTGGATGATGGTCGCCACCTTACTGGTGATCATGATGACGATCCCGGGCCTGGCCCTGTTCTACGGCGGCCTGGTCCGTTCGAAGAACATGCTCTCCGTGCTGCTGCAGGTCTTCATGATCTTCGCGGTCATCATCGTCCTGTGGTGCCTGTACGGCTACTCGCTGGCGTTCACCGAGAACACCGCGTTCATCGGCGGCTTCGATCGCTTGTTCCTGAAGGGGATCTGGGATCCGGTCAAGGCATCGTTCTCGACCGCGGCCACGTTCAGCAAGGGCGTCGTCATTCCTGAATTCGTCTACGTGGCGTTCCAGGGCACGTTCGCGGCCATCACCTGCGGCCTGATCGTCGGCGCGTTCGCCGAGCGCGTCCGCTTCTCCGCCGTGCTGCTGTTCGTCGTGCTGTGGTTCACGTTCGGTTACCTGCCGGTCGCCCACATGGTCTGGTTCTGGACCGGTCCGGATGCGATCACCGCCGCGACCGCCGACGCCGAAGGCCTCAAGGCCGGCTGGCTGTTCCAGAAGGGCGCCCTCGACTTCGCGGGCGGCACCGTGGTCCACATCAATGCCGCTGTCGCCGGCCTCGTCGGTGCGATCCTGATCGGCAAGCGCGTCGGTTACGGCCGCGAATCGATGGCCCCGCACTCGCTGACGATGACCATGATCGGCGCCTCGCTGCTGTGGGTGGGCTGGTTCGGTTTCAACGCCGGTTCGGCCCTGGAAGCGGGCGACGTCGCTGCGCTGGCTTTCGTCAACACCCTGCTGGCCACCGCCGCCGCCACCGTGTCGTGGGTCTTCGGCGAGTGGATCACGAAGGGCAAGCCGTCGATGCTGGGCGGTGCCTCCGGTGCCGTCGCCGGCCTCGTCGCCATCACCCCGGCCTGCGGCTTCGTCGGCCCGATGGGCGGCCTGGTCATCGGTCTCGTTGCCGGCATCGTCTGCCTGTGGGGCGTGAACGGCCTGAAGCGCATGATCGGCGCCGACGACTCGCTGGACGTGTTCGGCGTCCACGGCGTGGGCGGTATCCTGGGCGCGCTGCTGACCGGCGTGTTCGCGGCACCGCAACTGGGCGGCCAGGGCATCTTCGACTACGTCGCCAACAAGATGTCCGCCGACCCGTACTCGATCGGCCACCAGGTCCTCGTGCAGGCGGAAGCCGTCGGTACCACCATCGTGTGGTCGGCCGTCGTCTCGTTCATCGCCTACAAGATCGTCGACGTCGTCGTCGGCCTGCGTGTCCCGGAGGACGAGGAACGCGAAGGCCTGGACATCACGAGCCACGGCGAGCAGGCTTACCACTCCTGATTGTCAGGATGGCAATATGCGAAAGCGCCCTCCGGGGCGCTTTTTTATTTCCTATTAGAATAAAGATCTTTAAAAAACGTCCGAACGCCCCCATCTCGGCTTACCATATCGCCAAGAAGCCCGAAGGACGTCATTTTTATGGTTCCCCACCTCGCCACCGCCGTGACCGGTCCCCTGCTGGACCTGGAAAAGAAGATCCTCGAAGCCACGCCCGCGATCGAACGCTGGTTCCGCCTCGAGTGGCAGGAGCATACGCCGCCGTTCTACTGCTCGGTGGACCTGCGCAATGCCGGTTACAAGCTGGCGCCGGTGGACACGAACCTCTTCCCGGGCGGCTTCAACAACCTGTCGACGGAGATGCTGCCGCTGACGGTGCAGGCCGCCATGGCCGCGATCGACAAGTATTGCCCGGATGCCCGCAACCTGCTGCTGATCCCGGAAAGCCATACGCGCAATCCGTACTACCTGCAGAACGTGCAGCGCCTGATGCAGATCTTCCGCCAGACGGGCCTGCACGTGCGCCTGGGCTCGCTGTCGCCCGAGGTGACGGAGCCGACGCCGCTCGCCCTGCCGGACGGGAACATGCTGGTCGTGGAACCGCTCGTGCGCTCGCCCAACGGCCGCCGCGTGGGCCTGGCCGACTTTGACCCGTGCACGATCCTGCTGAACAACGACCTGTCCGCCGGCATCCCGAGCATCCTGGAAAACGTCCACGAACAGTCGCTGTTGCCGCCGCTGCACGCCGGCTGGGCCGTGCGCCGCAAGAGCAACCACTTCAAGGCGTTCGACGAGGTCGCCAAGAAGTTCGGCAAGCTGATCGACATCGACCCGTGGCTCGTGAACCCGCTGCACAGCAAATGCGGCGAGGTCGATTTCCAGGAAGACGTCGGCATGGAATGCCTGGCCGATAACGTGTCCGCGCTGCTGTCGAAGATCAAGAAGAAGTACAAGGAATACGGGATGAAGGACCAGAAGCCCTTCGTCATCGTCAAGCCGGATGCCGGCACGTACGGCATGGGCATCATGACCGTCAAGGATGCGAGCGAGGTCAAGGACCTGAACCGCAAGCAGCGCAACAAGATGTCGGTCATCAAGGATGGCGTCACCGTCACCGACGTGATGATCCAGGAAGGCGTGCCGACATTCGAGTCGATCAACGACGCGGTGGCGGAGCCGGTCGTGTACATGATCGACCGCTACGTCGTCGGCGGCTTCTACCGCGTGCACGCGGAGCGGGGCGTCGACCAGAACCTGAACGCGCCGGGCTCGCAATACGTGCCGCTCGCGTTCGCGCAGCAGCACGCCGTGCCGGACCTGAAGGCCAAGCCGGGGACGGCCGCGCCGAACCGTTTCTATGTGTACGGCGTCGTGGCGCGGTTGGCGTTGCTGGCGGCGTCGCTGGAGCTGGAGCGCACGGATCCGGATCCGGAAATTTACTGATACCTTTATTGTCGGCATTACGTAGGGTGGACACCCCTGTGCCCACCCTACAAATCCATCCGGTCCGTCTCCGGCTTGCGCGCCATGTAGATGAAGTGCGAGCGCAGCGGCGGCAGCAGCGTCGCCAGCGCTTCCGGGATCAGCCAGGGCAGGGCGGCCAGGGTGCGGCCCAGCGGTGGCGCGAGCACCAGCGTGCGGTAGTGGCGGCTTGCGGCGGGCCAGAAGCGCAGCAGTTCGACGTCCGTCACCTTGCGCACGTGGGCGCTGCGCGCGATGCCGCGGCGAAAGTCGAAGATCATCGTCCAGCCGCCCGGACGCAGCACGCGCCACATCTCGGCGGCCAGGCCACGCCGCAGATCCTCGTCCAGGATCGCCGAAAACACGCCATGCGCACTCACGAGGTCCATGCTCGCGTCCGGAAAGACGTCGAGCTGGCCCAGGTGCCAGCGCACGCCGGGCGCCGTGCGGCTGCGCGCCTGTTCCAGCCGGTCGGGCTGGAGCTCCGTGCCGGCGAGGTGGGACGGCGTCGCGCCCCAGTCGATCAGCTGGCGCAGGAAGCCGCCGCTGCCGCAGCCGACGTCGAGCGCGCGCACGGCGGACAGGTCGCGCCCCACCGTCAGCGGCAACAGGTCGGCCAGCACGCGCGTGTGCGCCGCCGCCTGGCGGACGATGTCGGGCCGGTGCCACGCGTGTTTCGCCAGCGCGGCGCCGCCATGCCGTTGGCGATAGACCTGATTGATGCGTTCCTGCTCGGCTTGGTCGCTCATCGTGTCCTCCTCGGTCGCATCTTCCCAAGTGGTCCGGCGGCACGTTTGACGGTTCGCAAATGCAGATTGAATAGATGACTTTTTGCCAACAGGAAGATGCCCCGATAACTCGTCCGCCGGCCGCGGCCGCCTTTCCGCGAACATCCGCGTTTCCGGCTAAAATCGTGGCATTGCCTCCATTGGGACCATCATGAAAATCGCTTTTCTCGCCGATCCGCTGTCCGGCTTCAAAATCTACAAGGACTCGACGTTCGCGATGATGCGCGAAGCGGCGCGGCGCGGCCATCGGATCTATGCCTTCGAACAGCGCCACCTGGTCCTGGAAGAGGGCGTCGTGACGGCCGAGGCCACCGAGATCCGGCTGACCGGCGACCCGGACGACTGGTACAGCGAAGGCGACACCGAGTCCGTGCCCCTGTCGGCGTTCGACGCCGTCATCCAGCGCAAGGACCCGCCGTTCGACATGGAATACGTGTACGGCACGTATCTGCTGGAACATGCCGAGCGCCAGGGCGCGCGCGTGTTCAACAAACCCGCGGCGATCCGCGATCACAACGAGAAACTGTCCATCGCCCAGTTCAGCGAGTTCACGTCGCCCACGCTCGTGTCGTCGTCCGGCACGCGCCTGCGCGCCTTCCACGCCGAACACGGCGACGTGATCTTCAAGCCGCTGGACGGCATGGGCGGCGCCGGCATCTTCCGCGTCAAGGACGACGGGCTGAACCTCGGTTCCATCATCGAGACGCTGACCGACAACGGCGCGCGCACGATCATGGCGCAGAAATACATTCCCGCCATCGTCAAGGGCGACAAGCGCGTGCTGGTCATCGACGGCAAGCCGGTCCCGTTTTCGCTGGCGCGCATTCCGCAGGCCGGCGAGGTGCGCGGCAACCTGGCGGCCGGCGGCACGGGTGTCGCGCAGCCGTTGACCGAACGCGACCGCGAGATCGCGGAAAGTCTCGGCCCGATTCTGGCGGCGCGTGGCCTGTTGCTGGTAGGATTGGACGTGATCGGCGATTTCCTGACCGAGGTGAATGTCACCAGCCCCACCTGTTTCCAGGAGATCACCGACCAGACCGGTTTCGACGTCGCGGCGATGTTCATCGACGCCGTCGAAAAACGGGTAACAGGAAATTAAGACATGGTAGGCATCCTGCTGATGACCCACGCGCCGCTGGGTCAGGCATTCATCGCCGCGGTCGCGCACGTGTTCCGCGGTCCCACCGAGCGCTTCGAAGCGATCGACGTGACGGCGGACCAGGACACGAGCGAGATCAACGCACTGGCCAAGAGCGCGATCCAGCGCCTGGACGAAGGCGATGGCGTGCTGGTCATCACCGACATCAAGGGCGGCACGCCGTCCAACTGCTGCAACACGCTGGCCGAGGCCGGGCGCGTGGAAGTCATCGCGGGCATCAGCCTGCCGATGCTGCTGCGCGCGATCACGTACCGGCGCGACACGCTGGACGTGGTGGTCGAAATGGCACTGGCCGGTGCGCAGAACGGCGCCGTCCGGGTCGACAACCGCATCCGGGTCGGGACCTGACCGGACCGATGAACGAGAGAAACGACAATTAAAACATGATTCAACAGGAACTCGAGATCATCAACAAGCTGGGCCTTCACGCCCGCGCATCCGCCAAATTCACCCAGCTGGCCGCCAAGTTCCAGAGCGATGTCTGGCTCACCCGCAACGGCCGCCGCATCAACGCCAAGTCGATCATGGGCGTCATGATGCTGGCCGCCGGCAAGGGCGCCAAGGTGACGCTGGAAGCGGACGGAGCCGACGAACAGGAATGCATCGCCGCGCTTACCGGCCTCATCAACGATAAATTCGGCGAAGGCGAGTAATGCCGGACAGCAGCCGAGCTGGCCGTCACCCGGGACCCTCCATGGCATCGTTCACACTGCACGGCATTCCGGTCTCGCGCGGGATCTCGATCGGTCGTGCGCACCTGCTCACGCCGGCCGCGCTCGACGTCAAGCACTACCTCGTGCCGGAAGAGCAGGTCGAGGCGGAAGTGAAGCGCTTGCAGGATGCGATCGCCGAAGTGCACCGCAACCTGCAGGAACTGTGGACCGAGCTGCCGAAGGACGCCCCGACGGAACTGGGCGCGTTCATCGACGTGCACGTGCTGATCCTGTCCGACCCGATGATCTCGGAGGCACCGCTCGACATCATCCGTAGTCGCCACTACAACGCGGAATGGGCACTCGTCACGCAGATCGACGAGCTCTCGGCGCAGTTCGACGAGATCGAGGACGAGTACCTGCGCGAGCGCAAGCAGGACATCCAGCAGGTGGCCGAGCGCGTGCTGAAAGTCCTGATGGGGACTGCGCTGCCGGCCCAGCCGCCGGTCGGCGATGACCATTTCCAGCCGCAGATGATCGTCGTCGCGCACGACATCTCGCCGGCCGACATGCTCGCGTTCCGCGACCGCTCGTTCGTCGGCTTCGTCACGGACGTGGGCGGGCAGAACTCGCACACGGCGATCGTCGCGCGCAGCCTGGACATCCCGGCCGCCGTCGGCATGAGCCAGGCGTCGCGCCTGATCGAGCAGGATGACTGGGTGATCGTCGACGGCGATGCCGGCGTCGTCATCTGCAACCCGAGCGCGCTCGTGATGGAGCAATACCGCGCGCGCCAGGCCAACTTGATGAAGGCGCGCAAGCGCCTCCTCAAGCTCAAGAAAACGCCGGCCGTTACGAAGGACGGCACGCCGATCACGCTGCTCGCGAACATCGAGCTGCCGGACGATTGCGGCCCCGCGCTGGAAGCGGGCGCCGTCGGCGTGGGCCTGTTCCGCTCCGAATTCCTGTTCATGGGCCGTGGCGCGCAGGGTCTGAAAGTGCCGGACGAGGACGAGCAGTTCGAGCAGTACCGCAAGGCCGTGCTGGCGATGAAGGGCCGGCCGGTCACGATCCGCACCCTCGACGTGGGCGCGGACAAGCCGCTCGACCAGACCGAACACACGGCGCTGAATCCGGCGCTGGGCCTGCGCGCGATCCGCTACTGCCTCGCCGAGCCGCAGATGTTCCTCGCGCAGCTGCGCGCGATCCTGCGCGCCTCGGCATTCGGCAAGGTGCGCATCCTGATCCCGATGCTGGCGCATGCGTTCGAGATCGACCAGACGCTCAGCATGATCGAACAGGCCAAGGCCCAGCTGCGCGAGCAGAACATCAAGTACGACGAGGCGGTGGAAGTCGGCGCCATGATCGAGATCCCGGCCGCCGCGCTGGCGCTGCCGATGTTCGTCAAGCGCCTGGACTTCCTGTCCATCGGCACCAACGACCTGATTCAATACACGCTGGCGATCGACCGCGTCGACTACGAGGTGGCGCACCTGTACAATCCGCTGCACCCGGCGGTATTGAACCTGATCGCGATGACGATCGAGGCCGGGCACAAGGCCGGCATCGACGTGGCCGTGTGCGGCGAGATGGCGGGCGACGTCAAGCTCACGCGCCTGCTGCTGGGCATGGGCCTGCGCGAGTTCTCGATGCATCCGGCCCAGCTGCTGGCTGTCAAGCAGGAAATCCTGTCCAGCGACCTGACGCGGCTCGTGCCGCGCACGAAGCGCATCCTGCGCGCGATGGAACCGGCGGCCATCGCCGACGCCGTGGAGCAGCTGCAGTCCGTCTAGTTACAACTTAAGAGTCTTCATGGGATCGATCGGAATTGTCTCCCCCCAGGCGATGCACTTCGCCGAACCGCTACGCCTGCAAAGCGGCGCGGCGCTCAACGATTACACGTTGATGTATGAAACGTACGGCACGCTGAATGCCGACAAATCGAACGCGGTGCTGATCTGCCACGCGCTGAACGCGTCGCACCACGTCGCCGGCCATTATGCCGACCAGCCGAAGAGCGCCGGCTGGTGGGACAACATGGTGGGACCGGGCAAGCCGGTCGACACCGACCGCTTCTTCGTCATCGGCATCAACAACCTCGGCTCCTGCTTCGGTTCCACGGGGCCGATGCACACGAATCCGGCCACCGGCAAGCCGTACGGCGCGGCGTTCCCCGTCGTCACGGTGGAAGACTGGGTCGCGGCGCAGGCGCTGCTGGCCGACCGCCTCGGCATCGAACGCTTCGCCGCCGTGATGGGCGGTTCGCTGGGCGGCATGCAGGCCCTCGCGTGGAGCATCATGTTCCCCGAGCGCCTGCGCCACTGCATCGTGATCGCGTCCACGCCGAAGCTCTCCGCGCAGAACATCGCGTTCAACGACGTGGCGCGCCAGGCCATCCTCACCGATCCGGACTACCGCGGCGGCGATTTCTACGAGCACGGCGTCGTGCCGAAGAACGGCCTGAAGGTGGCGCGCATGGTCGGCCACATCACGTACCTGTCGAACGACGACATGGCCGAGAAATTCGGCCGCAAGCTGCGCAACGCGGCCGAGGGCAACGACTACAAATTCGACTTCGGCATCGACTTCGAGATCGAATCGTACCTGCGCTACCAGGGAGATAAATTCTCGGAATACTTCGATGCCAACACGTACCTCCTGATCACCAAGGCGCTCGACTATTTCGACCCCGCGCGCGAGCACGGCGGCAACCTCGCCAAGGCGCTGGAAAACACGCAGGCGCAATACCTGGTCGCATCGTTCACGACCGACTGGCGCTTTTCGCCGGAGCGCAGCCGCGAGATCGTGGAAGCGCTGCTGGTCAACCGCCGCAAGGTGACCTATGCCGAGATCGACGCGCCGCACGGCCACGACGCCTTCCTGCTCGAGGACGTGCGCTACATGAACATCGTCCGTGCCTACTTCCAGCGCATCGCGGCAGAGAAGGAGGCGGCATGAAATTCGAAGACCTGAGCACCTTGCGTCCCGACCTCGCGTTCATCGCACACTGGGTGGGCGACCGCGCGCACGTGCTGGACGTTGGCTGCGGCGACGGCGCCATGCTGCGCTACCTGGAACAGGCCAAGCGCTGCACGGGCTACGGCGTGGAGATCGCCGACGACAAGGTCCTGGAAAGCACGCAGCGCGGCATCAGCGTGATCCAGCACGACATGGAGCAGGGCCTCGACCTGTTCGCGGACGACGCGTTCGACATGGTCCTGTGCCTGTCGTCGCTGCAGATGATGCAGCATGTGGAAGCGCGCCTGCGCGACATCGTCCGGGTAGGCAAGGAAGCGATCGTGTCGTTCCCGAACTTCGCGTACTGGCCGCACCGCGCCGCGCTGCTGAAAGGGCGCATGCCGGTGTCGCGCACCCTGCCGTACCAGTGGTTCGACACGCCCAACCTGCGCTATGCGACGATCTACGACTTCAAGGAGCTGGCCGAGAAGTGCGGCCTGGAAGTGCTGGAATACGTCGCGTTGGCCGAGGGCAAGCCGGTATCGTTCCTGCCGAATCTGCGCGGCAGCCTGGCCGTGTTCCGCCTGCGCAAGCGGGATCTCGTGAGCAAGGCTTGACCTGACGCTGCCCACTGATGCGTATCGTGTTGTACGTACGGACGCGGCGGGGGCATCATGTGGCCAGAACCCAGCAGGAGAACTCCATGAATCGACTTTTCAAGCATAGTGCGGCCGTACTGCTTGCCCTCTCCGCGGCCACGCACGGCGCGTACGCCGCGCGCGCCCAGGACGACCGCCCGAACCAGGACCAGGTCGTGCAGGACGGCATCGCCGTCAAGCCGCTCAGCCGCAACCGCATCGGGAGCGTGTGGCGCGACATCGCCGCCCCCGAGGAAGCCATCAACCAGCAGTCGGCCCAGCAATACGTGGCGCTGATGAGCAAGGCGAAGCAGGAAGGCGCGCTCGTGCCGGAATCCGACCCGCGCGTGCAGCGCCTGCGCGCCATCGCGAAACGCATCATCCCGAACACGGCGCGCTGGAATCCGGCTGCCCAGCAGTGGAAGTGGCAGGTCAACCTGTTGCAGTCCGGCGACGTGAACGCGTTCTGCATGCCGGGCGGGCGCATCGCGTTCTACACGGGCATCATCGACAAGCTGCGTCTCACGGACGACGAGATCGCGGCCGTGATGGGCCACGAGATCGCGCACGCGCTGCGCGAGCACGGGCGCGACCGCCAGAGCAAGGCGACGGCGACGGGCCTTGCGAGCCAGCTGGGCGGCGCCGCGCTGTCGGCCTGGCTCGGCGTGGACGTGCGCGGCGCGACCAATGCGGCCGGCCAGCTGCTCGTGCTGAAATTCTCGCGCGACGAGGAACGCGAGGCCGACCTCGTGGGCCTGGACATCGCCGCGCGCTCCGGCTACGACCCGCGCGCCGGCATCGCCCTGTGGAACAAGATGGCGGCGCTGAACGAGAGCGGCGCGCCGATCGAGCTGCTGTCCACGCACCCGGGCGGCGGCGAGCGCATCGAGCAGATCGAGAACCACATGAACGTGCTGCTGCCGCTGTACGCGCGCAGCAAGGGCACGTCCGTCGACCGGTTGCCGCCGTACCGCAGCAACGTCGCACAACGGTAAAGGCCAGATGGCACGTTTCGTCAGGAAGGGCCACCAGGCCGCGGCCAACGCCGTCGTGCCGCTGCCGGTGCGGGACGGCGTGGCACCCAGCTATTTGTGGATCACGGAAACCCGGACCGGCGGCATGCTGGCCTTCCTCGAGGAGCGCTTTCCCGCCATCGCCGGCCCGTCCTGGGCCGAGCGCCTCGCGCGCGGCGACGTCGTCGACGCGGAGGGCGCCCGTCTGGCGGCCGACAGCCACGTGCGCCAGGGCATGCGCATCTGGTACTACCGCGAGCTGGAACACGAGACGCCGATTCCGTTCGAAGAAAGCGTCATCTTCCAGGACGAGCACCTGCTCGTCGCCGACAAGCCGCACTTCCTGCCGATGATCCCGACGGGACGCTTCCTGCGCGAGACCCTGCTCGTGCGGCTGAAGCAGAAGTTCGACCTGCCGCACCTGACGCCCATCCACCGCCTCGACCGCGAGACGGCCGGCGTCGTCATCTTCTCGCACAATCTCGCCACGCGGGGCACGTACCAGTCGATGTTCCAGAAGCGCAGCATCCGCAAGGTGTACGAAGCGCTCGCGCCCGTGCTGCAGGGGCGCGAGTTTCCGTTCACCTACCGCAGCCGCATGGTCGACGGCGACAAGTTCTTCGTGATGCGGGAAGAGGAGGGCGAGCCGAATTCCGAGACGTTCGTCGAGCTGCTGGAAACGCGCGGCGACGTGGCGCGCTACCGCCTGCATCCGCACACGGGCCGCAAGCACCAGCTGCGCCTGCACATGGCGTCGCTGGGCGTGCCGATCCTGAACGATGCCTTCTATCCTGTCGCGCTGCCGTGCAAGGGCGACGATTTCTCCGCGCCGCTGCAATTGCTGGCGCGGTCCATCGCGTTCGAGGATCCGCTCACGGGCGAAGCACGCCGCTTCGACAGCCGGCGCGTGCTGGACTGGCCCGCTGCCTGATCCCCCGTCAGGCCACCCCCACGCCGAACGTCGGGCTGCCGATGATGGCGATGTTGCCTGCGATGTCCTCGACCGCGCCGCTGTCCACGAGGTGATACACGCCGCTCAGCGTGTTCAGGTTGAGTTCCAGCGTGTTCTTCACGCCTTGTGCGTCGGTCGTGACGTCCCAGTTGGTCAGCACGTTCCACGCATGGTGCGATTTGCTGTTGTTCGAGCTGTCCAGCACGTCGAGCGTGCCGTTCGGCGCGAGCGCGATCTGTTCGCTGAACGTCAGGCTGTGCCAGTTGTTGCCGGATTTCGCGAACGACTGCTGATCGGTGATGGTCGGTGCGGTCGTATCGATCGTGATCGCCAGCCCCGTGGACGGGTCGCTGCGGTTGCCGCCCGCGTCGACCTGGCGCACGGTCAGCGTGTGTGCGCCGTCAGCGAGCGCCTTGTCATCGGCGAGCGTGAACGTCCAGGTGCGGTCGGTGCCGACGTCGGCCTTGCCCAGCAGGGTCGTGCCATCGTAGACCTCCATCTGGCCGCCGCTTTCCTTCGCCGTGCCGGTCAGCGTGGGCGTGTTGTCCTTCGTGATGCCGTCGGTGGACGACACACCGGTGTCGCTGTCGGCCGCCAGCACCGGCTGGTACGGGATGTCCGGTTCGATGTAATCGATCCGGAACGTGAACGGGACAGAAAATTCGGGTAGCGTCTCGTGGCCGCTGACGTCCTTCAGTTGCAGCTCGATCGTGTGTTCGCCGGTCGCGAGCTTCCAGGTTGGCATGAAATTCCATATGCCGTCGCTGCCGGCCGAGGTGGAACCCAGTTTCGTGCTGCCGTCCCACACCGTGACCTGCATGCCGGCAGCCACGGTACCGGTGAGCATTGGCATCCCGTGGTTCGTGAGGTTGTCGTTGGTGAACGTCCCGTTGTCCTCGCCCGCGGCCAGCCCCGCTGCCGCGTTCGCGACCGTCAACGTCAGCGCCGGCGACAGCGGGCTCCCGTTGTCCGCATTGTCGTACTGGATGGCCTGCAGCTTGTACGTGCCGTTATCGTGAAGCCAGACGTTATCGATCTTCCAGTGGCCGCTGCCGTCCGCCAGGCCGGTTCCGACAAGACTGTCGCCCACGTACAAGTGGATCGTGGCGCCGGCCTCGGCGCCGCTGCCGGTGATGGTGGGGGCCGCGAGGCTCGTGATGTCGTCGCCGATGGTGCCCGTGTCGGACGCGGCGGCCAGCTGCGGCGCGGGCAGCATGCCCGGAGCGTGGCCGTCGACGGCGATGTCGCTGCCATAACCGCTGGCGACCGTCAGGGAACCGAAGGTGATGTGCGCCGCATCCAGCAGGTTGCCGGCTGTGTCGGCGAAATGGCCGGCCAGGTCGGTCTTGCTCACGATGTCCAGCTTGGCAACGTCCCCGTCGCCGGCCGCCACGGTGTAGTCGAAGATCGCGTTGCGATGATCGTCGCTGAAGCCCTGGAACGTGGCCTGGGCACCGTTATTGAGGTGCAGGACCGGTGTGCCGCTGCCGGCCACGTTGACCGGTTCGCTGAACGTCACGCTGATCTCGACCGATGCGCCGATGCCGATGTCGTCGTCGCTGTCGCTCGTGCTGGCGGATACGCCCGTGGCCTGCGGCGCCGTCACGTCGACATAGGTGCCGGTCGTGTCGAAGCCGAAGCTGTGCTCCCACACCTGGTTGCCGGCCAGGTCCGTCAGCGCGTTCGGCAGCGAGACGGTATAGTGTTTGCCCGACACGAGGTGCAGTACGTCGGCGCCGAACGTGAGGGTCTTGTGGTCGCTCGAGAAGGTGCCGGCGGTCAGGTCGACATAGCTGGAGGTGCCGTCGCTGGTGGACAAGGTCAGATTTCCGTACCGGCCTTCCCAGGCCGTCCGGTAGACGGCTTTGTCGAACGTGAGGACGAGGTCGTTCGCGATGTCGAATGGCGCGCTGCCGTTGGGCGAACCGGTCAGGTGCGGATACGTCGAGTCGATCGTGAACTGTTTCGACACCGTGGCGCTGGCGTGGCCGGCATCGTCGACGATGCTCGCAGTGTACGTGTGCGTGCCGGCGTCCAGGTAGGCTTCGCCGTAGTGATACCAGTACGTCCGGCTGCCGACTGGCGTGTCGAACTGCATGTCGTACGTTTCGATTTCCCTGCCGTCCAGCGTAACCTTCACGTGCTGGGAGCCGGTCAGCGTGCCAATGAAATAGCCTGCCACGGATTCGTTGGCGCTGCTCATGATGCCGTCGTCGTTGTACACGCCCTGGTCGGCCTCGAGCACGATCCCGGACACGTAAGCCCCCACCGTCGTGTCATACGTGTAGTTGCCCGAAACGGCCGTGCCGCCGCCCGCGTTGCCGAGCGTGTCGTGGATACCGGCCAGGTTCAGGCTGACGGCATTGGTATTGGCGACGATGCCCGCATCGTTCGTGGCCAGCGTGGCATACCACGTCCGGTAATCGGCCGAGTGGGACAGGTTCGCGAGCGTGGCGTGCGGCGTGGTGAAGGCAGAGGCGTCGAGCGTCGTCACGGCCGCCGAGAAGCTGACCGTGACGCCGACGCCCGCGCCCGCGACGAGCGTGCCGCCGTCCAGGTCGATGGTCGCCGTCAGCGGGGCCGTGTTCACGTCGTAGTGCGACAGCGACGTGGCGCTGCCGCTGCCCGCGTTGCCGGCCGCGTCCTTCACCTGGCTCAGGTCGACGCTGAGCGCGTTGCCGGTCCAGGTGCCGCTGCCGTCGGCGCCCAGGGTGCCGCTCCACGTCCTGCCGCCGTCCTTGCTCGTGAGGTTGTTCACCGTTGCGTGCGGCGCCTGCAGCGCGGCCGCCGTCAGGCCGCTCACGCTTTCCGAGAACGTGATCGTGAAGCCGACGTTGTGCGTGGAACCGATGGTCGTGTCGTCGAACAGGATGTCGGTCACGGCGGGCGGTATCGTGTCGACCGGGAGGGGGACGTCGGCCGTGATGCTGCCGCTGCCCGCGTTGCCGGCGGCGTCGTGGATCCGCGCGAGATCGAGGGTAACGGGATGGCTGCCGTCGGCCAGCGGCACCAGCGTCGCGGTCCACGTCTGGAAATCGGCACCATGCTGCAGGTTGGTCAGCGTCGCGTTCGGCGCCTGCAGGGCGGCCGTCGTCAGGTCCGTCACGGCTTCGGTGAAGCGGATCGTCACGTCGGTCCCGGCCACCGTCATCGTGGCGCCCGGCGCCTGCGTGTCGACGGCATACGCCGCGCTGGCGAACGCGCCGCTGCCCGCGTTGCCGGCCAGGTCCTTCACCCGGGTCAGGTCGATGCCGATGGCGTCGCCGGTCCAGGTGCCGCTGCCGTCGGCGGAAAGCGTCGCCGTCCAGGTCTTGCCGCCGTCGGTCGTCGCGACGTTCGTCACGCGCGCATGCGGCGTGTCGAGCGCGGCGAGCGGCAGGTCCTGCACGGCTTCGTCGAACGTGAACGTGGCGTGGAGCGTCGTGCTCCCGCCCAGCGTGGTGCCGTCCAGGGCGATGGCGACGGCGCGCGGTCCCTGCGTGTCGATGGCGTAGTTGCCCGACGCCGCGACGCCGCCGCCGGCATTACCCGCGGCGTCGTGCACCTGCGCGAGGTCGAGGCGGACGGCATTCGCCGCATCGGTGACGCCGGCCTGCGGGATGAGCGTCGCGGTCCACGTCAGGTAATCGGCGGAGTGCTGCAGGTTGCCGAGCGCCGCGTTGGGCGCCTGCAGCGCTGCCGTCGTCAGGTCCGTCACCGCTTCGCTGAAATGCACCGTCAGGCCGAGGGTGCCGCCTGCATTCACGGCGGCGCCGTCCAGTGCGAGCGTGGCGGTGGGGCCTTGCGTGTCGACGGTGTAGATGGCGCTCTTGACGGTGCCGCTGCCGGTATTGCCGGCGAGGTCCGCCACCTTGGTGAGGTCGACGGTGACGGCGTTGCCGGTCCAGGTGCCGGTGCCGTTGGCGCTCAAGGTCGCGGTCCAGGTCTTGCCGTCGTCGCCTCGCACGAGGTTGGACACGGTTGCATGCGGCGCGGCGATTGCGTCCGTCGTCAGGTTCTGCACGCCTTCCGCGAACGTGAACGTGGCGTGGACGGTCTTGCCGGCGGCGAGCACGGCGCCGTCGAGGGCGATCGAGACGGCGTTCGGTCCCTGCGTGTCGACCTTGTAGGCCGCCGACACCGCGCTGCCGCTGCCCGCGTTGCCGGCCAGGTCCTTCACCTGGCCCAGGTCGACGGCGAGCACGTTGCCTTCCGCGCTCGTGGCAGCAAGGCCGCTCAGCGTGGCGACCCAGGTCGTGCCGCCGTCCGTCGTGTGCAGGTTCGAGACTGTCGCGTGCCCGGCGCTCAGTGCGGCGGGCGCGAGGCCCGTGACGGCTTCGGAAAACGTGATGGTCGCGACGGCATCCTTGCCGCCGCCGAGCAGTGCATGGTCGAGCGCGATGGTGGCCGTGGGCGCCTGCGTGTCGACAGCGTAGCTGGCCAGGTTGCTCGTGCCGCTGCCGTGGTTGCCGGCCGCGTCGAGCACCTTGCTCATGTCCAGGCTCAGCACGTTGCTTGCTGCCGTCGTGGCGTCCGCCGGCGCCGTCAGCGTGGCATGCCACGTGATGCCGCCGTCGCTCGTCGTGAGGTTCGAGATGCCCGCGTGCGGTGCGGCCAGCGCATCCGCCGGCAGGCTCGCGACGGCCTCGGAAAACTTCAGCGTGACCGCGATGCTGCCGCCCGCCTTCAGGACACCGCCGTCCGTGTCGGCCGCGACGAGCGCCGGACCATGCGTGTCCGGCGCGGCAGGCGTCGTGAACGTCAGCTGCGACGTGGAATGCACGCCGCCGAACGCCAGGTGGCCGCTCGACTGCAGCGCGTCCGCACCCATCACCACGCTGTACGTGTGACCGGGCAGCAGGCCGCCGACGTCCAGCTTGACGTGCGACCCTTCGATGACGAGGCTGGCGGCGGACACCATGTGGGTATCGGTCGCGCCGACTACCCGCAGCGTGGGCTCGCCCGTCGCGCGGTCGATCACGGTCTGCACGGCGCCGTCCGTGATGATGATCGTGCCGGCGCCGGTGGCCATCGCCGTGTTGAAATCCAGCGCGATGCTCATGTCGCCGGCCGTGCCGGTGGGCGTGGCGCTCAGCAGGATCGGCGGGACGGACGGGGAGGGTACGGTGGTCTGGGTGGGCATGATCGTTCGCGGTCAGTGTGACCTCGCGGAAAAGATTCCACAAGGAAAGTATAGGGAACGATCATATCAACAAACCCACTGGGAAAGTGGGTAAGTTGATGTTTTTACGACATATTCAGGCGGGATTCCCCCTTGCCTGGGGGAATTATTACAGGTGGTAATCGATGATCAGCGGCGCATGGTCCGAAAACCGCTCGTCCTTGTAGATCGACACGGCGTGCGCCCTTGTGGCGATGCCCGGGGTGGCGACGTGGTAGTCGATGCGCCACCCGACGTTCTTCGCCCACGCCTGTCCGCGGTTGCTCCACCACGTGTATTGCTCGGGGCGCTGGTCGATGCCGCGGTGGACGTCCACAAGGCCCAGTTCGTCGAAGATGCGGGTCATCCATGCGCGCTCTTCCGGCAGGAAGCCCGAATTCTTCCGGTTGCCCTTCCAGTTCTTGAGGTCGATTTCCTTGTGCGCAATGTTCCAGTCGCCGCAGATGACGATCTCGCGGCCTTCGGCCTTGAGCTCCTGCAAATGTGGCAGGAACACTTCCATGAAGCGGAACTTGGCTTCCTGGCGCTCCGGCGACGAGGAGCCGGACGGGCAGTACACGGAGATGACGGTCAGGTTGCCCACGTCGGCGCGGGTGTAGCGGCCTTCGTTGTCGAACTCGATGCAGCCGAAGCCCGTCCTGACGGCATCCGGCTTCGTGCGGCTGTAGACGCCCGTGCCCGAATAACCCTTCTTTTCGGCATAGTGGAAATGGCCGTGGTAGCCGTGCGGCGCGAGGAATTCCTCGGTCATGTCGGCCTGCTGGGCCTTCAGTTCCTGGACGCAGATGAAATCGGCGTCCTGGGTGGCCATCCAGTTGAAGAAACCCTTCTTGTGGGCGGAGCGGATGCCGTTCAGGTTGGCAGAGATAATTCGTGGCATGGAGGTAAACAAAAGTGCGGTGGGCCAAGGGCGACAGTGTAGCGCTTTTTGACTTGCATAAACACATACATTCTGGACATATAAACGTTAAATCCAATGCTTGACATGTTAAACTTATGGATTGTGCCCGACGTCCGGGCACGCCTACCCTGCACAAGGAGTTGAGGTGCTGATCCGATCCGATGATCTGCTGTCGGGCAAGTACGGCAAGCGTGGACATTTCGTGCGGTTCTACGACGAGGGCGACGTCATGCTGGACGAGGTCGCGGCATTCCTCGGACAAGCCATCCGTGCGGCCGGCAAGGGCATCGTGATCGCCACCCAGGACCACGTCGACGTGCTGCGCCGGCGTCTCGGCACCGCGGCCGTGCAAGTCGCGTGGATGGACGCCGACGCCATGCTGGACCGGTTCATGGTCGACGGCTGGCCCGACCCGGCGCGTTTCGAGGCCGCGGTGGGCAGCGCGATGGCCGCGGCCTGCGCCGGCGGCACCACCGTCCATGCGTTCGGCGAAATGGTGGCGCTCCTGTGCGCGCGCGGCCGCCACGAGGCGGCGCTGCAACTCGAGGCGCTGTGGAACGACCTGGCACGGCGCCACGACTTTTCGCTGTTCTGCGCCTATCCCTGGACCGCGTTCCCGACGCCCGACCTGGCGCAGGCATTCCGCCGCGTGTGCGCCGAACACGATCACGCCTGCGCCGACACGGCGCTCGCCCTGCCGGCCGAGGGCGATGCCGACATCGGCCGCATCCGGCTCGAGCAGGAAGTGCGGGCGCTGCGCGCGGAGGTGCGCCGGTACAAGGACAATGAACAGGTGCTGCGCCGGAGTGAGCGCGAACTCGCGGACTTCGTCGAGAACGCGGTCGAAGGCCTGCACCGCGTCGGGGCCGACGGCACCATCCTGTGGGCCAACCGCGCGGAGCTGCAAATGCTCGGCTACGGCTGGGAGGAATACGTCGGCCACAACATCGCCGAATTCCACGTCGACGGTCCGGTCATCGACGACATCCTTACCCGCCTGACGTGCGGCGACACGCTGTACGACTATCCGGCCCGGCTGCGCTGCAAGGACGGTTCGATCCGGCACGTGCTGATCCACTCGAACGGCAGCTTCGAAGACGGCAAGCTGCGCTTCACGCGCTGCTTCACGCGCGATGCGACGGAACGGCGCGAGCGCGACATCGCGCTCCGGCAGCGCGACCGCATGCTGCTCGACGCCCCGGTGGCGGCGGCCCTCCTGACGGGGCCCGACTTCGTGTTCCGCCTGGCCAACCGCAGCTACCGCGAACTGGTGGGCCGCGACGGCATCGAAGGACAGCCGCTGCTGCACGCGTTTCCCGAACTGCGCGGCAGCGAAATCCATCACCTGCTCGAACAGGTCCACGCCACCGGCCGCGCGGCCCGCGTGGAAGAGTTGAGCGTCAACGGACGCTTCCTCAAGTTCAGCGTCGAGCCGCTTGCCGCGAAGGAGGGGGAAGAGCGGAGCGGGGAGCGGGGCATGATCGTGGTGGCTGTCGACGTCACCGAGCACGTGCGCACCCGCCAGGAGATCGAGCACGCCCACGCCGAGCGCGCCGAACTGCTGGCCGAACTGACGGCCGCCAGCCGCGCCAAGGACGAATTCCTCGCCATGCTGGGCCACGAGCTGCGCAATCCGCTGTCGCCGATCGTCAGCGCGCTGAAGCTGATCCGCATGCGCGGCGAGACCGGCTTCGCGCGCGAGCGCGAGATCATCGAACGCCAGGTGCAGCACCTCGTGCGGCTGGTGGACGACCTGCTGGACATTTCGCGCGTCACGCGCGGCAAGGTGGAGCTGCAGTGCGAAAGAGTCGACCTCGCGCAGCCGCTGGGCAAGGCCATCGAGATGGCCCGGCCGCTGCTGGAACAGCGCCGCCACCGGCTCGACATCGACATCGAACCGGACCTCGCCTGGGAGGGCGATCCGATGCGCCTGGCCCAGGTGGTGTCGAACCTGCTGACGAATGCGGCACGCTACACGCCGCCCGGCGGCCATGTCGTGCTGCGTGCGCATGGCGTGGACGGCGACCGCGTGCGCCTCGCGGTCAGCGACACCGGCATCGGCATGAGCCCCGAGCTGCGCGCCCAGGTGTTCGACCTGTTCTTCCAGGGGAAGCGCGACATCGACCGCGCCGAGGGCGGCCTGGGCATCGGGCTCGCGCTCGTCAGGAACATCGTCGTGCAGCATGGCGGCGCCGTGGAAGCGCACAGCGCGGGACCGGGCCACGGCAGCGAATTCGTCGTGCTGCTGCCGCGGCGCACCGCGGCCGCCTGCGCGGTGCCGGACGCGACGCCGTCGCAGGGCGCGCCGGCGGCGGTCCGGCGCCGCATCATGCTCGTGGACGACAACGTCGACGGCGCGGACACGCTCGCGCGCCTGCTGGCCGCGCACGGCCATGACGTGCGGGTGTTCCACGAACCGGTGGCCGCACTGGCCGCCGTGCCGGCTTTCCTGCCCGACCTGGCCGTGCTGGACATCGGCCTGCCGGTCCTCGACGGCTACGAGGTGGCGCGCCGCCTGCGCGCGCTGCTGGACGGCCACCCGTGCCGGCTCGTCGCCCTGACCGGCTACGGCCTGCCGGCGGACCGCGAACAAAGTGCCCGGGCCGGGTTCGATACGCACCTCGTCAAGCCGGTGAATCCCGATCTCGTGGTGCGGCTGGCTGCGGGCACCGACGGCAACGCGTTGATTTAAGTCAAACACCACTCCGACCTGTCCGGATGTTGTCGTTTCGCTCGCTAAAATGGCAAACTTGAAACGTTTCCCTGCGCGACGTCAACGCCCTCCGGACAACGTGCCGGCCCCGCTTCTTCCACCCAACAGGGACCCATGCTGATCAAGACCGACGACCTGTTGTCCGGCAAACACGGCAAGACAGGCCATTTCGTGCGCTTCTACGACGACAGCGACACGCTGCTGGACGAAGTCGCATCGTTCGTCGAGCGGGCGTTGCGCGCGCGGGGCCGGGGCATCGTCATTGCCACCGGTGCGCACACCGATGCATTGCGCGGGCGCCTCGACGAGCTGGCGCGCGCGGAAGGGCGTTCCGCACTGCCGTCGCGCGACGTCACGTGGCTCGACGCCGAAATGATCCTGACGCGCCTGATGGTCGGCGGCTGGCCCGACCGCGCGCGTTTCGAGTACGAGGTCGGCCGCGTCGTGGCCGAAGCCTGTGCCGGCGACGCGTCCGTGCACGCCTTCGGCGAGATGGTGGCGCTGCTGTGCGCGCGCGGCCGCTACGACGCGGCCCTGCACCTGGAGCGGCTGTGGAACGAGCTGGCCCGCAAGCTCGATTTTTCGCTGTTCTGCGCGTATCCCTGGACCCTGTTTCCGTCGACCGACGCGGCGCACGTGTTCCGCCAAGTCTGTGCGGCGCACGACCACGCCTGCGCCGACGTCGCCGCGCCGCTGCCGTCCGGGCAAGCCGTCGACATCAACCTGGTCCGGCTCGAGCAGAAAGTGCAGGCGCTGCACGCCGAGGCGGCGCGGCGGCGCGAGGCGGAGCGCGACCTGCGGCGGCGCGAGCGCGAGTTCGCCGACTTCGTCGAGAACGCGGCCGAAGGGCTGCACCAGGTCGGCGCCGACGGCACGATCCTGTGGGCCAACAAGGCCGAGCTGCAGATGCTCGGCTACCGCTGGGAAGAATACGTCGGGCACCATTTTGCCCGGTTCCATGTGGACGCAACCTGCGCCGCCGACATGCTGGCACGGCTCACGGCCGGCGAGACGATCATGGACCAGCCGGCGCGCCTGCGCTGCAAGGATGGCTCGATCCGGCACGTCGTCATCCGTTCGAACGCCTGTTTCGAGGACGGCAGCTTGCGCTACACCCGCTGCTTCACGCGCGACACCACCGACCAGGTCCGCATGCAGGCCGAACTGGCGGCCGCCGGCCGTGCCGAGGATGCGTTCCTCGCCATGGTCGGCCGGGCGCTGCGGGCCCCGCGTTCGGAACGGCGGCTGCACCGCCTGGCGCGGATGGTGGAACACCGGCTTCGCGGGCGGGGGCGGGGCGGATTACAATACCGGTTTTCACAGTTCGAGGGTCGTGTCGTGGACAATCTGCGCCAACAGTTCATTGCGTTTTCAGTCGAAGCCGAAGTCTTGAAGTTCGGCCAGTTCATCACCAAGGCGGGCCGCCAGTCGCCGTACTTCTTCAACGCGGGCCTGTTCCACGACGGCGCCACGCTCGGCAAGCTGGCCGATTTCTACGCCCAGACCCTGCTCGATTCCGGCCTCGAATTCGACATGCTGTTCGGCCCGGCCTACAAAGGCATTACGCTGGCCTCCGCGACCGCCGTGGCGCTGGCCGCGAAAGGCCGCAACACGTCGTTCGCCTACAACCGCAAGGAAGCCAAGGACCACGGCGAAGGCGGCACGATCGTGGGCGCCAAGCTGGCCGGCCGTGTCGTCATCATCGACGACGTGATCTCGGCGGGAACGTCCGTGCGCGAATCCGTGGCGATGATCCGCGCCGCCGGCGCCGAACCGGCCGCCGTGCTGATCGCGCTCGACCGCATGGAACGGGGCGGCAAGGACGGCGTGCTGTCGCCGCTGTCGGCCGTGCAGGAAGTCAGCCAGAACTACGGCATCCCCGTGATCTCGATCGCCAGCCTGGCCGACCTGTTCGGCTACCTGGAAGCCGATCCGTCGCTGGCCCAGCACAAGGACGCCGTCGCGGCGTATCGCCAGCAATACGGCGTGGCCTGAGCCGGCGGAATGTGATGTAATGGCGGCAACTATCTGGGGGCTGCCATGAACAACGTCGTCCGCGGCATTCTGACCGTCATTCTCTCGTTGGCGCTTGTGGGCTTCGGCCTGTGCGGCGCTATCGGCACCATTAGCGGGCTGGCCGGTTTGTCGTCGCCGGGGCCCGAGAACTTCTCGTCGGTCGCGATCGTCTTCGGCCTGATCGGACTCGGCATCGCCTTCGTGTGCGGCTGGATTGTGCTCAGGTTGCGGCGCAAGCGCCCGCCCGGCGGCGCATGAAGGGTCTTGTCCTGCCCGCCGCGACGGCACAGTGGATTCACCTCGTGTTCGAATGGCTGGCCCTCGCCGGCGGCGTGCAGCTGTACCGCTGGCAGCGCCGGCGCGCCCATCAACCCGCGCTGCTGCAGCCGGGCTCCTTCGCCGTCGTCGTCGGCTGCATCCTCGGCGCCGCCATCGGCAACAAGCTCGTGTTCTGGATCGAGATGCCGCACCTGTGGCAGGGCGTTGTCCCGGACTGGCGCCTGATCGCGTCGGGCCAGTCGATCGTCGGCGGGCTGCTGGGCGGCCTGCTCGGTGTGGAGATCGCCAAGAAGATCACGGGCATCCGCCGCTCGACGGGCGACCAGTTCATCCTGCCCCTCGTCGTCGGCACGATCGTCGGCCGCATCGGCTGCTTCCTCGCGGGCCTGAACGACGGCACCTACGGCGTGCCGACAACGCTGCCGTGGGGCGTCGACTTCGGCGACGGCATCCCGCGCCATCCCACGCAGGTCTACGACATGCTGTTCGTGCTGGGTGCCGGTGCCTTGCTGTGGCGCTGGCGCGCGCCGCTCGCGCGCAGCCCGGGGCTCGCGTTCAAGCTGTATCTCGCGTCCTATCTCGCTTGGCGGTTCGCCGTGGATGGCATCAAGCCGGTGCCGTACGCGTACGCGTTCGGGCTGTCTGGTATCCAGTGGGTGTGCATTGTGGCGTTGGTGTGCTACCTGCCGTTCGTATTCCTTCAATCCCGTGAGGTTGTTCGCACATGATGCTGCTTCGTTCGTCCCTGTCCCGCGCAAGCGTGCTGTTTCTCGCATTGGCCGCCATCGGCAGCACCGGCTGCATCACGACGGCCATCGTCGACAACGTCCAGTACCGGAATGCCCAGCGCGCGCAGGAGGCTGCGCGCCAGCGACGCATCGCCGCGCTGGAACCGTTGGCTGCCGCGGGCGACGCGAAGGCGCGCGTGAAGCTCGCGGACGAGCTGTTGTCCGGGCCGGACAACAAGGAAGCTGACTTGCGGCGCGCGCTGGCCTTGCTGGCACAGGCAGCCGCGCAGGACGACGGCCGGGCCCAGGGCCAGCTGGGCGAAATCCTGGCAGAAGGAAAGATCGGCAACTTTGGCGCGCTGCCATCCGACCTGCGCGACCGCGAACGTGGCATCGTACTCTTGCAGCGCGCCTCGACGCACGGATGCCGCAGCGAGACGAGCGGCACCTGGCGCGGACTCAATCCCGCGCTGGCGGCGAGCCTGGGCCTGACCGCCGCAGGCCGTCCCGACCAGGCGCGGGTCTGGCGCGCACGCGCCATCCTGCATTGCCAGGACTCGACGCCCGCCTTTCTGCTGTGGGAAGCGACGACGCCGCAGACCACGCCGGCGCGGCGTGCCGATTCGCTGGCCATCCTGCTGCTGATGGGCGACGCCGAGGCGATCGCGAAGGCCAGGCAGACCGTAGGGGCGGAGGACTTCGCCGCCGCCGAACGCCTGGCCTCCAACCTGCAACGCGAGATCACCGCGTCCGAACGAGACTACCCCGCGCCGCCGCGCAAGGAGCAACGATGACCCGCAAAACCCGCCCTTACCTGTTCTACGACACGACGACCTCCGTCTGCTCGACCTGCCTGCACCCGGTCGAAGCGAAGATCGTGTTCAAGGACGACAAGGTCTACATGGACAAGTGGTGCGGCGCGCACGGCACGGAGCGCGTGCTCGTCAGCGACGATGTCGCGTACTACCGCCTGTGCCGCGAAGTCTTCGTCAAGCACCCGGAGATGCCGCAGCAGTTCAACACGAAGATGGAATACGGCTGCCCGTACGACTGCGGCCTGTGCCCGGACCACATGCAGCACTCGTGCCTGTCCGTCGTCGAGATCACGGACAACTGCAACCTGAACTGCCCCGTGTGCTATGCGGAGAGCGGCACGCACCGCGAGCGCCACCGCTCGCTGGACGACGTCATCCGCATGCTCGACGCCGTCGTCGCCAACGAGGGCGAGGCCGACGTGATGCAACTCTCCGGCGGCGAGCCGACCTTGCACCCGCAGTTCTGGGACATCCTCGACGCCACGAAAGCGCGCCCCATCAAGCACGTGATGGTCAACACGAACGGCATCGTGCTCGCGCAGGACAAGGATTTCGTGAAGCGCCTGGCCGGCTACGCGCCCGGCGTCGAGGTCTACCTGCAGTTCGATTCGCTGCGCGCGGAAGTGCATCGCGCGCTGCGCGGCGCGGACCTCACGCGCATCCGCCGCCAGGCGCTCGACAACCTGAACGAGGCCGGCCTGTCGACGACGCTCGTCGTCACGCTCAAGAAAGGGCTGAACGACGGCGAGATCGGCGCCATCATCGACTTCGCGCTGCAGCAGCCCTGCGTGCGCGGCGTGACGCTGCAGCCGATCCAGGATGCCGGCCGCGTGGAAGACTACGATCCGCGCCTGCACCGGCTGACGGTGTCGGAGATCCGCCGCCGCATCGCGGAGCAGAGCCGGTCGTTCACGCTGGAAGACGTGGTGCCGGTGCCGTGCAACCCGGACACGCTGGCGATGGCCTACGCGATCAAGACTGAAGAGGGCACCGTCCCGCTCACGCGCTGGCTCGATCCGCAGACGCTCGTTGAAGGCAGCGGCAACACGATCGTGTTCGAGCGCGACCCCGCGCTGCACGGGGCCGTGAAGGACCGGATCTTCCAGCTGTTCTCGACGAACCATTCGCCGGAATCGCAGGCCAACTGCCTGTCGGAGCTGATGTGCTGCCTGCCGCTCGTCAGCGCACCGTCGGCGCTCCGCTACGACAACGTGTTCCGCGTGCTGATCGTGCAGTTCATGGATGCGTATTCGCTGGACGTGCGCGCGCTGAAGAAATCGTGCATCCACTTCGCGCTGCCGGACGGTCGCCTCGTCCCGTTCGAAAGCTACAACCTGCTGTACCGCGACGACCGCCGGCTGGAGAGCATCCGCGCCGGCATCGCATCCGACTTCGCGCGCCGGCGCGGGCAGGCTACGATACCGCTGGTGCCGGCGCCGCCATCTGCTGCTTGACGGCCATCGCCATGAAGGCATCGAGCGCCGTGCCGCGGCCATCGCCGTTGCTACCACTGCCGACCTGGATCGATGGCACGAGCGCCACGTGGCCGCGCTCGATCGCTTCGGCGAAGCGCAGCAGCACGGTCTGCTGGAACTGCAGTTCCGGGCCGCCGTAGGCCGCCACGTTCAGCTCCGTCGCCCTTGCCTGCGCCTGGCCGACGGCTTCCAGCTGGAAGGCTTCCGCCTCGGCCAGGCGGCGCTTGGCGTCGGCCGCGCCGGCCGCGTTCTGGCGCGCTTCCTCGGCCGCCTTGATCGACTTCTGCACGGCCGCGCTGCCCTGGTTCTCGGCGATGCGCACGGCGAGTTCCGATTCCGTGATCGACGTCTGCTGCTTGGCGCGCGCCTCCGCTTCGCGCAGGATGCGTTCCTGCTGCGCGGCGGCTTCCTTGGTGCGGTAGGTCTCCAGCTGCTCGCGCGACACCTGGCGTTCGCGCAGTTGGCGCAGGATCGTCTCGATCTGCGTGTCGCCTTCCTTGGCGCGCGGCGTGCCGATCAGGACTTCGTTCAAGGTGAGGTTGTAGCCCTCGAAGTTGCGGCGCATTTCCGCCATCGCGCGCTCCTGGATGTCCGACCGCTCCTGCAGCAGTTCGATCAACGTCTTGCGCTGGCCGACGTTCTTGAAATACGCGGCCACCATCGGATCGAGCGTCTGCTCGACCAGCTTGCGGATGTCGCCGAAGCGCTGGATCACGAGCGGTGCCATCTTGTAGTCGATGTTGACGACGACGGACAGCGGCAGGTCCGGCTCGAACGCATCCTTCGTGATCAGCGAGACTTCGGACAGATGCTTGTCCAGCTCGTGCGAGCCGATGGCGCCGGCCTGCCACTTCAGGATGAAGTTCGTCGTCGGCACTTCGATCACGCGCTTCGCGTACGGATTCAGCGCGTACTTGCCCGGCAGGAGGGGCGTGGCCTGCACGCCCTTCTCGTCGGTGCCGACGAGTTCACCGTGGCGGTAATCGTCGCCCGTCAGGTCCGTGCCGGCCTTGCCCGTGTACGACACGATCACGCCGACGTACCCCACCGGCACTTCGGTCTTGGGCACGATCTCCCACGACGCGAAGCGCGCGTTCAGGTAGTACGTGCCTTCGACCAGGACCTGCAACTGGCGGCCCTTGTAGCCGCCCGCGTCGATGAACGTCTCGGGGTTCTGGTAGTCGTGGTGGTAGCGCGCCGCGTCGGCAGGCTCGGCGCCGACGATGGGTGCGACGATCGTCCCTTCCGGCAGCGACTGGCCTTCGTGCGTCGTGACGACGGCCAGCTTGTCTTCGCGGATCACGAGCGGACGGAAGCCGCCGCGCGCGACGAGGTCGTCGTGGACGGCGGCCAGGATACCGCCGATGCCGCCTTTCGCGTCGGCGTCGGCATCGCCCGGCAGCGGCAGCGCGTACACGCGGTCCTCGGCCAGCACGACGAATTGCGCGAGATTGATGGCATACGTGCCCTCGCGCAGGATCTTGCGCTGCAGGCCTTTCTGGCCGCCCTGCGCAAGGAATGCGGCGACGTCGGTGAAGTCGGCGGCGACCTTGTTGCAGCCCAGGTTCTGGCTCGGTGCCATCGGCAGGCCGTCGCGCGCGAACACGTAGGCGAGGGTGCCCTGCTGGATCGTCACGAGGTTGTGGCGGTGCACGCGATACTGGAACGGCGGAAAGAAGTGGAAGCCGCCGCGCAGCACGTCCGGCTGGAAGCCCGCCTCGCCCTGCAGCGCGATGAAGCCGGCGTGGACGGACCCGCGCCCCGACCATGTTTTTTCCACGATCCCGATCTTGTCGTTGGGGATGTAGACCACGCAGCTGCGCAGGAACACGAGGAGGGCGACGACGACAAGGGCCGCGGCCGCGACGGCGATAATCTCGAACATATGGCGTCCTTTCGACGAATGATGACGAGACCAGCGTAGCCGCGAAGCGCGTAAACGCGGTGTATAAAGATCGGGGCCGACCGCAACGGCCCCGTAAAAATCAGGCTACTGCAGGTTCCACGACGTACTGCGCCACCTGCGCCGCCAGCGCCTTGCGGTACGCGGGGCGCGCCGTGCAGCGGTCGCGCCAGGCCGTCAGGCGGGCGAAGCGCTCGACGTAGCCCATGCCGTCGAGCAGGCGCACGACGGTCGTCATGAGGATGTCGGCCGCGCCGAATCCGCCGGCGAGATAGTCGCGGCCTTCCAGCCAGTCGTCCACCTGGCCCAGGCGTTTCAGCGCGATCTCTTCCAGCACGGGGCGCTGCGCCTCGGCCCACGGCTGGTCCATGGAAAACGCGACGAGGTTGGCGAGGTTGCCCACGTACGGCTCGACCGAATTCAGCGCGGCGAACATCCACATCGTCGCCTGGTCACGCGCGGCCGGTTCGCGCGGCAGCAGGACGGGGTAACGCTCGCCCAGGTGCAGCAGGATCGCGCCGGATTCGAACAGCGTCTGGTCGCCGTCCCGCAACACGGGCACCTGGGCGAACGGCTGCTCGCGGCGGTAGGCGGGCGATTCTTTTTCCTCGAAGTCGATCAGGCGCAGGTCGTAGGACTGGCCCGCTTCCTCGAGGGCCCAGCGCACGCGTAGGTCGCGCACGTGGCCCACGGCAAACGAAGGAACCGAACGGAAGGTGGTCAGGGTGTACATGGTCGCGTCTCCTTGGGGGTGAATGGAGACCAGAATACGCGGCCACAAAATATGTTCAAGAACATAATGTGGATGCGCGCATAATGCCGTTCTCGAAAGGAGACCGAGATGCCCTACAGCAGCGAACACAAGGCCCAGACCCGCGAACGCATCGTGCATGCGGCGCGCCGGCTGTTCAACCGCCATGGCTTCGAACAGGTGTCGATCGACCGCGTGATGTCCGAGGCGGGCCTCACGCGCGGCGGCTTTTATCACCATTTCGACAGCAAGGACGATTTGTACGCGGCGGCCGTCGCCAGCTTCAGCACGTGCAATCCGTTCAAGCCCGATTTCAAGGACTCGCCGCCGCCCGCGCCGCGCGAACTGGCGCGCATGCTGGTCGACATCTACCTGAGCGACGAGGTGTTCGACAACATCGAGGCGCATTGTCCGTTGTATGCATTGCCGGGTGACGTGGCGCGCGCGGGGCTGTCCCCGCAGAAGGCGTACACGCAGCTGATCCGCAATCTCGTGCACGTGTACGCGGGCGCGCTCGCGCACGAGGCGGACGGCGAGCAGCGCGCGCAGGCCATCGTCGCGTTGTGCGTGGGCGGGATGGTGCTGGCGCGGACGACGGACGATGCGGCGCTGCGCCGCTCGCTGCGGGCAGCCGCGCGGACGCAGGCATTGTCGCTGCTGCAGGCGGTGTAAACGCCGCGTATAAATTTGGGCGTGACCATGCCGCCATGACAATTGGTGAGTTTTCCGTGGCGTAAATATCCTAGACTGCTGGGCATCAGGTGGCAGGTGCTACCTGGTCACAACAACCACGGAGTCCTTCATGGCCACCCAGCCGCTCTTCGACATCGGAAATGTCATCCTCGCCCCTTCGCCCACCTTCGCGCGGCTGAAGGACAAACCGCGTCCCTTCATCCCCCTGCTGGTTCTCATCCTGCTGACGCTGGCCGTCAGCTGCTGGTACATCTCGTCGATCGATTTCGCCTGGTTCCGCGAGCACATGATGGCGGCGCAGGGACCCATGAAACCGGAAGCCCGGGCCGCGATGGCGCAGTTCCTGACGCCGAAGACGATGATGTGGAGTTCGGGCGCCGGCGCGGTGGTGGGGACGCCGCTCATCTGCGCCATCGTGGCGCTGTACTACCTGTTGGCGGGCAAGGTGATGGGCACCGGCATCGGTTACGGCAAGTGGTTCGGTTTCGCCGTCTGGACGAGCATTCCGCGCCTGCTGACGGTGCCCCTGTCGGCGCTGCAGATCCTGACGTCGGGCGGCCGTCTGGCGCCGGAAGACATGAACATGGTGTCGCTCAACTACCTGCTGCTGCACGTGCCCGCGTCCAGCCCCTGGTTCGGCCTCGCCACCAATCTCGACCTGACGTCCGTGTGGTCCATCGCGCTGGCCGTGATCGGCCTGAAGGCCTGGACGGGACGCTCGACCGGCGCCTGCGTGACCGTCGCCGTGCTGCCGTATGTCCTCGTCTACGGCATCTGGGCCGCGAAGATCGCCTTCCTCGGATAAGCGCATGAAGAAGAAACTGATAGGCGCGGCCATCGTCCTCGCGTTCTTCGTCGTCCCCGTGGCGGTGAAATTCGCGGGCAAGCAGACGCGCCGCGAGGCCGAGCTGGCGACCGTGCAGAAGCTGGCCATCCACCCGGCTATCCTCGCCACCGGCAACCTCGTGTTCCGCCAGGAGGTGCAGCTGTCGGCGGAGGTCATCGGCAAGGTGGCGGCCGTGCTCGTGAAGGAGGGCGACCAGGTGACGCGCGGGCAGATCCTGCTGAAGCTCGATCCGACCGTGTACCTGGCCGAGGTGGCGCAGCAGGAAGCGAACCGCCGCAACGCCGCCATCGCGATCGAGCGGGCCCAGATCAACCTCGCCAACCAGCAGCGCAACCTGGACCGCACGGGACAGCTGTACAAGGCGAAGTACATCGACATCTCGAAGTACGACGACGCCGTGCATCAGGTGGACCTGGCCAAGGTCGAACTGCGCGCCAGCCGCGAGACGCTCGAGCAGGCCAGCGCGCTGCTGTCGCAGGCGCGCGAGCACCTGGCCAAGACCGAGGTGCGCGCGCCCATCGACGGTACCGTGACGGCCGTGCCGATCAAGATCGGCGAGACGGCCGTCGCCAGCGCCACCGGCATCGCGGGATCGTCGCTGATGACGATCGCCGACGTCGGCTCGATCATGGCCGAGGTGAACGTGGACGAGGCGGACATCGCGCGCGTGGGCGTCAACCAGCAGGCCAAGGTGTTCCCTGCGGCGTTTCCCGACCAGCCCGTGACGGGCCGCGTGGAAAGCGTGGCGATGGCGCCGAAGACCGTGCTCGGCGCGCAGTCCCAGGGCCGCAGCTACGTCGTCAAGCTGCGCCTCGACGACGCGAAGCTGGCGCTGCGCTCCGGCATGACGTGCCGCGTGGAGATCGTCGTCGGCAATGGCGCGGCGCGCGCCGCGGTGCCCATCCAGGCCGTGCTGAGCGAGGAAATCCCGGGCGCGAAGGACAAGGTGAAGAACACCAGCTACGTGTTCCTCGTGCAGGACGGGAAGGTGAAAAAGACGACGGTGGAACTGGGCCTGTCGGACGACACCAACCAGGAAGTGACGAAGGGCGTGGCGGCCGGCCAGACGATCGCCGTGGGCCCGGCGCGCCTGCTGCGCGAGCTGCACGACGGCGATGCCGTCACGGCGAAGAAGACCGACGTGAAGGTTGCCGAAGGAGGGCACCCGTGATCCGTCTGGAAGGCGTAACGCGGCAGTACACGATGGGCGACCAGACGGTGCACGCGCTGCAGGGCGTCGACCTGCACATCCGCGAGAATGAATTCGTCGCGTTCATCGGCGCGTCGGGCTCCGGCAAGTCGACCATGATGAACATCGTCGGGTGCCTCGACCGGCCCAGCAGCGGTGCGTACTGGCTCAACGGGCGCGAGGTCGCGACGATGTCCGGCGACGAGCTGGCACGGGTGCGCAACGAGGAGATCGGCTTCATCTTCCAGAGCTTCCACCTGCTGCCGCGCGCGAGTGCGCTCGACAACGTGGCGCAGCCGCTGATCTACCGCGGCATCCCGCTGAAGGAACGCCTCGCGCTGGCGGAACAGGCGTTGCAGCGCGTCGGCCTCGGCGGACGGCTGCACCACCGGCCGAACGAGCTGTCGGGCGGCCAGCGCCAGCGCGTGGCGATCGCCCGCGCGCTCGTGGGCAAGCCCTCCATCCTGCTGGCCGACGAACCGACGGGGAACCTCGATTCGGCCACCAGCGAAGAGATCCTGGCACTGATCCGCGAACTGCACGCGGGCGGGCAGACGGTCGTCATGGTGACGCACGAACCGGAGATCGCGCAGCAGTGCGGGCGCATCGTGCGGTTGCGCGACGGGCGCGTCGTATCGGATACGGAGAACGCGGCATGAACCTGTTCCTCGAAAGCCTGCGCTCCGCGCTGGCATCGATCCGCGCGCACCGCCTGCGCAGCTTTCTCACGTCGCTCGGCATCATCATCGGCGTGGCGTCGGTGATCACGGTGATCTCGCTGATCCAGGGCCTGTCGAAAAGCGTCACCGACCAGTTCGAGGGCCTGGGCGGCAACGGCCTGACGGTGCGGCCGCACAACGAGTTCAAGGACATGATGCGCGGGAAGATGAACTACCTGCATTTCGAGGACGTGGAACAGCTGCGCCTGCGCGTGGACGGCATCCGCCACCTCAGCCCCCTGTTCTCGCCCCCCGGCCTTGCCGAGGTGCGCTACACGAGCATGTCGTCGACGGCGCAGGTGGTCGCCACGACGGCCAGCTACCAGGAAGTGAACGGCCGCTACGCGCGCCTGGGGCGGTTCCTCAGCGACTCCGACGATGCCGGCGCGCGCCGCGTGGCCGTCATCGGCGAGAAGCTGATCGAGGACCTGCACCTGCCGCCGAATCCGGTCGGGAAATTCGTCCTGTACGCGAACGAGTGGTTCAAGATCGTCGGCGTGATGGAAAAGCGGGGCGAGATCTTCGGTATGTCCCAGGACAACTACATGATCATCCCGTTCAAGACGGGGCAGAGCATCATCGGCAACAACACGCGCCCGCAGCTGCAGATCACGGTTGCCGTGCGCGACCTGGGCCGGCTCGACGCGACCCGCAGCCAGATCCGCATGGTCATGCGCCAGGCGCACCGCCTCAAGCCCGACGACACCGACGACTTCGAGATCGAATCGGCCGACCAGATCGCGAAATCGTTCGAGAAGCTGAGCGGCACCGTCACGCTCGTGATGGGCGGCGTGGTCGGCATCGCGCTGCTCGTGGGCGGCATCGGCATCATGAACATCATGCTGGTGTCGGTGAAGGAGCGCACGCGCGAGATCGGCATCTGCAAGGCGATCGGCGCGCGCAGCCGCGACATCCTGCTGCAGTTCCTGATCGAGGCCGTCACCCTGTCGCTGCTGGGCGGGCTGCTGGGCCTCGTGATCGGCTACGCGCTGGGCGTGGGGATTGCCGCGATGATCCCCGACTTCCCGCCGGCCGTGGTGCCGTGGTGGGCGGTGGCGCTGTCCGTGCTGTTCTCGGGCGGCGTGGGCATCGTGTTCGGCGTCGTGCCGGCCAGCCAGGCGGCGCGCCTGGACCCGATCGACGCACTCCGCTACGAATAAAACCGGGGTCAGACCCCATTTTCTGGCACGATCTTAGGAGCAATTGCATAAAACTGGGGTCTGCCCCCGGTTTTGAGAAATTGGCAGGCGAAAAAAAACCGGAGCGTGCTCCGGTTTTTCGTTGGCGCGGCGGAGATTACGCCGCCAGCTTCTTCTTCAGCAGCTCGGTGACCTGCGCCGGATTCGCCTTGCCCTTCGACGCCTTCATGCACTGGCCGATCAGCGCGTTGATGGCGGCTTCCTTGCCGGCCTTGTACTGCTCGACCGACTTGGCGTTGTTGGCCAGGACCTCGTCGATGATGGCTTCCAGCGCGCCCGTGTCGGACGTCTGCTTCAGGTCCTTCTCGTCGATGATCTTGTCGGCCAGGTGCTCGTCTTCCGACTTCGCTTCCCACATCGCGGCCAGGACTTCCTTGGCGGCCTTGTTGTTGATGGTGCCGTCGGCGATGCGCTTGATGAGCAGCGCCAGTTGCGTCGCTTCGACCGGCGAGTTTTCGATGGTGGCGCCCTCGCGGTTCAGGCGCGACGACACGTCGCCCATCAGCCAGTTCGCGGCCGCCTTGGCGTTGTCCTTGCCGGCCTTCGCCACGACCGCTTCGTAATACGTGGCCATCGCCTGCGACGACGTCAGGATCAGCGCGTCGTATTCCGGCAGGCCGTAGTCGCCGATGAAGCGCTCACGCATCGCGGCCGGCAGTTCCGGCATGCCGGCCTTCACGCGGGCTATCCATTCCTGCGAGATCGCGAGCGGCGGCAGGTCGGGGTCGGGGAAGTAGCGGTAGTCCTGCGCGTCTTCCTTGCTGCGCATCTGGCGCGTTTCCTTGCGGTCCGGGTCCCACAGGCGCGTGGCCTGCACGACCTTGCCGCCATCCTCGATCAGCTCGATCTGGCGGCGCACTTCGTAATGGATCGCTTCTTCCATGAAGCGGAACGAGTTCAGGTTCTTGATCTCGCAGCGGGTACCGAATTCCTTCTGGCCGACGGGGCGCACGGACACGTTGACGTCGCAGCGGAACGAACCTTCCTGCATGTTGCCGTCGCAGACGCCCAGCCACATCACGAGGCCGTGCAGCGCCTTCGCATAGGCGACGGCTTCGGCGGCGCTGCGGATTTCCGGCTCGGAGACGATCTCCAGCAGCGGCGTGCCCGCGCGGTTCAGGTCGATGCCGCTCATGCCGTGGTAGTCCTCGTGCAGCGACTTGCCGGCGTCTTCCTCGAGGTGGGCACGGGTCAGGTTGACGGTCTTCGTCTCCAGCTTGCCGTCCTTCTCGAACGCGAACGTGAGGCTGCCGCCCTGCACGACCGGGTCTTCGAACTGGCTGATCTGGTAACCCTTCGGCAGGTCGGGATAAAAATAGTTCTTGCGCGCGAAGACGGAGTGCGGCGCGATCTTGGCGCCGACCGCGAGGCCGAAGCGGATGGCGCGCTCGACGGCGCCCTTGTTCATCACGGGCAGCACGCCCGGCAGCGCCAGGTCGACGGGGCTCGCCTGCGTGTTCGGTTCGGCGCCGAACC